>ORMF012326898.1_pt1 | contig 20773 bp, 24 predicted proteins | sample 1779871 | NCBI WGS metagenome assembly ORMF01 (sample SAMEA104232316, study PRJEB22302) | groundwater metagenome | biome: forest; feature: aquifer; material: groundwater | place: USA | collected 2011-08-07 | depth 5.4 m | reverse complement strand
TTCAGTCGGACCGGATCGCTGACGACGCTGCCGCCCGCGGAAATCGTCACATCAGGGGCGCCTTTGAACGTCACTTCCTGATTAGAGCCAGGAAAAATGGTGGCACCGGTACGGCGCCATCCTATATGCGCTTTTCCAATCGTGACCGGGCCGATCCCATAGCTGTTGTCGAGGCGAATTCGAACCGCCTCTCCCTGAATCGTCACGCGCGCAACCATGCGCACGGTTGCGTTCGAGAGCGCGGTACCCCCGAGCGCGTGCTGAGATGTGCCCCAGGCCGTAACCCACTGAGCCGGTGCGCGCGGCTGGAGCGCTGAGATGTTGGAGGCCAGCAGAAGGGCGAGCAGCAGCGTCGACGGTCCGCCCAGAAGTAGCGTGCGCCTTGTCACAACTCCTCCTCTCGAGCTTGCTGCGAGAATACACCTTCGGAGTTCGGCCCGAGTCGCGCTCATGCAGTCGCACCGTCGAACCGGCTTCGCGGACTTGTCGGCCGCCGAAAGTAGCTCTGCTAGAATGAGTAGTCCCTGCCGGGGTAGCTCAGCCGGTTAGAGCATGCGTCTCATAAGCGCAGGGTCGGCGGTTCGAGTCCGCCCTCCGGCACCAAATTTCGGATTTCTGGTCAAAGCCCAATGACCAAATCCCAAATCCCAACAAAATCCCAGACCGGAAATCCCAACGTTTCCCCGGAAACGCGGGACTCTCGGTCTTGGGTTTTGGGAACCCGGTATGGCATTGGGATTTGGGCATTGGGATGTGGACTTTGACCGTTCTCCAGAAAATCCGCCGCACCATCGCGCGTCACGAGCTGTGCCCTCCCAAGTCACGTGTCCTCGTTGCTCTTTCCGGCGGATCAGACTCCGTGGCTCTCCTGTGGCTTCTACGGGATCTCGCGACGGCAGGTGAGCTCACGCTGGCTGGTGCCGCGCACCTGAATCATCAACTGAGGGTGTCGGCGGGCCGTGACGAAGAGTTCTGCCGCAGTCTCGGCGACAAGGCCGGAGTGCGGATCGTTCTCGGCTCCGCGGACGTTGCCGCTGAAGCTGCACGAGCACGGCTGTCGCTCGAAGATGCCGCACGGCGGGCTCGATATGCGTTTCTGGCAGCGGCCGCGGAGCAGGTGGACGCCACCTGCATCGCCACGGGTCATACCCTTGACGATCAGGCCGAGACACTGCTCCTGAAGCTGCTGCGGGGCGCCGGCGCCACTGGACTGGGCGGCATTCATCCGCGGCGCGGAAACGTGATCCGGCCGCTGTTGGACACAACGCGGCAGGAACTCCAGCGCGAGCTCGAATCGCGCGGAGAATCGTGGGTCGAGGACGAAACGAACACCGACTTGCGGAACCCGCGGAACCGGCTCAGACACGACGTGCTGCCTCGAATCGAAGAAGTATTTGGCCCATCTGCCCGTCACGCAATCGCCCGTGCCGCTGCGGTCGCGAGAGCCGACGCCCAGTGGCTCGACGTGTTGGCAGGCGAGCGTTACGTCGATCTCGTGGAGCGAACGGGAGAGAGCGTCCAGATCGATCGAGACGGGCTGTGCGCGCTGCCGGCGCCGCTCGCGCAGCGGGTGCTGCTCCGCTCCATGAGAGAAGGGTCAGAGGGCCGGGAAATCGGTTTCGAACATGTAGAGGCCGCCCTTGATGTGTTGTCCCGCCGATGCACTGCGGCTGAGGTCCCGGGGGGCCGGTGGGAACTTTCCGGGACAAAACTGGTCTTAGTACAAAGGCGCATCGGTGGCCGAGGACCGGCGGAGACACTTTCTCCTTTCCGGTACGAGCTTGCGGTGCCGGGAACGGTCACCGTCCGTGAAGCCGACTGTCAGATTTCAGCCGAATGGACGGGGTGCCAGTCTAACGGTCAGGCGCTCCCGGTGGAGTCCGCGGACGCGGCCGTCATCGCCGCGGCAGGCGGACTGGTGATCCGGAGCCGGCGCCCCGGTGACCGGTTGAGGATTGCCGGGATGGGCGGTTCGAAGAAGCTTCAGGACGTATTCGTGGACGCGAAGCTGGCGCGTGCCGACCGCGACCGGACGCCCGTCGTGACAACCGCCGACGACCGCGTCGTGTGGGTGCCGGGGCACGCAATTTCGGCCGATTTTGGGGTAAGCGGGCCCGAACACCCCATGATACTCTTGAAGTTCACTCGGTTGGGAGGCAAGGCTTGAACTCAACGCTGCGGAGTCTCGTGTTCTGGATGGTCCTGGTCCTTGTAGGGGCCCTCGTCTGGAACTTTTCGACGAAGTTTCAGACCAGCAATAAGTCTGAAAGCTTCAGCGAGTTCATGTCGCGGGCCGACGCCGGGCAAGTCGATCGCGTGACAATCGTCGGCAACGAGATCGCGTATACCTCGAAAGCGGACGAGAACTTCCGGACGTACGCGCCTCCTCAGTACGAGGGACTCGCCAATAAGCTGATCGAGCGCGGCGTCAAAGTCTCCGCCCGCGAGCCGGCCACCAGTCCGTGGGCACCGCTCCTCTACACCTGGGCGCCGATCCTGTTGATGATCGGCTTCTGGATATTTTTCATGCGGCAGATGCAGAGCGGCGGCAACAAGGCGCTCTCATTCGGCAAGAGCAAAGCAAAGTTGTCCTCGAGCGCGCAGAAGAAAGTGACGTTCAAGGACGTCGCCGGCGTCGATGAGGCCAAAGACGAGCTCCAGGAGATCATCGAGTTCCTGCGCGAGCCTCAGAAGTTCCAGAAGCTTGGCGGCCGAATTCCCAAAGGCGTCCTGCTCATGGGCCCCCCTGGAACGGGGAAGACCCTCCTTGCCCGGGCTGTCGCGGGTGAAGCAAACGTACCGTTCTTCTCCATCAGCGGCTCCGACTTCGTGGAGATGTTCGTCGGCGTCGGCGCCTCCCGTGTCCGAGACCTTTTCGAGCAGGGCAAGAAGAACGCTCCCTGCATCGTGTTCATTGATGAAATCGACGCGGTTGGACGCCATCGCGGCGCCGGTCTCGGCGGCGGCCATGACGAGCGCGAGCAGACGCTGAACCAGCTCCTGGTCGAAATGGATGGCTTCGAGTCGAACGAAGGCGTCATTCTGGTGGCGGCGACGAACCGCCCCGACGTGCTCGATCCCGCGCTCCTGCGTCCGGGGCGATTCGATCGCCGGATTGTGGTCAACCGTCCAGACGTCAAGGGCCGTGAAGGCATCCTCGCGGTGCACACGAGGAAGATCCCGCTGTCCGACGATGTCGAGGTCGCGGTGTTGGCGCGGGGCACGTCAGGCTTCTCCGGCGCCGACCTGGCGAACCTGGTGAACGAGGCGGCGCTCAACGCGGCGCGCTACAACCAGAAGGTCGTCCGCATGGCGGACTTCGAGTTCGCGAAGGACAAGGTGCTCATGGGCGCCGAGCGGCGGTCGATGATCATCACCGAAGAAGAGAAGCGCGTCACGGCGATTCACGAAGCCGGCCATGCCATGCTTGCGGTGGCGCTGCCGCATGCGGACCCGGTGCACAAGGTCACGATCATCCCGCGCGGAATGGCCCTCGGCCTGACGATGCAGCTGCCGGTGGATGAAAAGCACAACTACTCGCGCGAATACCTGATGGATCGCATCGCGATTCTTCTCGGAGGCCGCATCGCGGAGGAAATCACGATCGGGAGCATCACGACCGGCGCCGGCAACGATCTTGAGCGGGCCACTGAGCTGGCGCGCCAGATGGTGTGCGAATGGGGCATGAGCGGCGCGATGGGGCCGCTCACCTTCGGCAAGAAGGAGGAGCAGATCTTCCTCGGTCGCGAGATCGCGCAGCACCAGGACTATAGCGAGGACACGGCCGTCCAGATCGATCAGGAAGTCAAGCGAATTGTCACCGACAACTACACGCGCGCGCAGGAGGTCCTGACGCAGCACAAGCAGCAGCTGATGGACATGGCGGAAGCGCTGCTCGCGCGCGAATCCCTGGATGCCGAACAGGTCCGCCGCATCGTCGCTGGCCTGCCTCTAGACGACCCGACGCCGCCCCCGCCGCAGGCCGCCCCAGCCCCGGCGCCATCCGACACGCGCGGTCGGTCCAAGGAACGACCGGCAATCGTTCCGTCGATTCCGCCTCGCCCGGTGACACAGGAGTAGATCGTACGTAGGCCGGGTCCTTTCGGACCCGGCTGGGCGGCGGGTCCGACCAGCCTCCGCCAAGGCTTCGGCGGTCCGCCGTAGCTTCAGCGAAGGCGGAAAGGACCCGCCCTACGGCAGATACAATGAGGCCCGCGTTCTCCAGAGCGCGGGCCTTTTGTTCATGCAGCCACGACGCCGGTTCACGATAGCGCTGCCAGGCGGGAAATCGCTCGCGCTTGGCGATCGCACGTATGTCATGGGCGTCGTGAACCTCACGCCCGACTCCTTTTCCGATGGAGGCCTCCTGCGCGGTCAGGCTGCGGCCGTCGAAGCGGCCGTCGCGATGGTTGAAGCAGGGGCCGATCTTATCGATGTTGGTGGCGAGTCCACTCGCCCCGGCGCGACTCCGGTCCCGGCCGACGTCGAGCGCGCCCGCGTGCTGCCGGTCATCGAAGCGCTCGCGGCTCGAATGAGCATTCCTCTCTCCGTAGACACGTACAAAGCATCGGTGGCGGACGCGGCGTTAGGTGCCGGAGCGTCTATCGTCAACGACATCAGCGGCCTTCGCTACGATCCCGCGCTGGCGGACGTGACGGCGCGTCACGGCGCTGCGATCGTGCTGATGCACACGCGCGGCCGGTCGAGCGACATGTACCGGGAGGCGACGTATCACGACGTCGTCGCGGAAATTCTCGACGAGCTCCGCGAGAGCATCGCCTTTGCGACCGCCGCCGGCGTGCCGCGCGGTCACATCATGGTCGATCCCGGCCTGGGCTTCGCCAAGGAGGCGGCGCACAGCTACGAGGCGCTTGCCGGCGCCGGGGATCTCGCTGAGCTCGGGTTGCCCCTGCTCATCGGTCCCTCGCGGAAGTCATTTCTGACGAAGCCGCTCGGACGGACGGTCGCACCACATGATCGCGACTGGGCCACGGCTGCGGCGGTGACCGCCGCCATTCTTGCGGGTGCCCATATCGTGCGCGTGCACGCCGTAGCGGAGATGGTCCAGGTCGCCCGTGTGGCCGATGAGATTCGGCGATACTATCAAACGCGTGAGTCGTGAATCGTGGGTCGTGGGTCGTGCCGTCGTCGTGGTTCGTCACGATTCACGTAGACAGGACGATCCACGATCCACGATCCACGATCCACGACAGCGAAGATGAAAGCCCTGACCGACCTGCTGCAGCGGCCGCCGATTGGCTGGTGGGATATCCTCGACATCGCCATCGTCGCGTTTCTCATGTACGAGCTGCTGCTCCTCATGAGGGGAACGCGCGCCGCGCAGATGGCGCTCAGCGGTGGATTCATCGTGGCGCTGTTTTTTGCGTCCCAATGGTTCCAACTCGAGACCGTCAACTGGCTGATCCGGAACCTCGCACCGTACGTAGTGTTCGCGATCATCGTGCTCTTCCAGTCTGACATCAGGCGCGCGCTGACCCATTTTGGCCGCGCGCCCTTCTTTCGGTATTTCGAACGCCAGCAGAGCACTGATGAGACCATCGAGGAACTGGTCGTTGCCGCAACCACGCTTGCGGCGCGCCGCATCGGTGCGATCGTGATCGTCGAGCGCCGCATCGGGCTCCGCAATTACATCGAAGGCGGCATCCCCCTCGACGCGACCATTACGTACGACCTGCTCGGCAGCATCTTCCAGCCTGGATCACCGCTGCACGACGGTGCCGTCATCGTTCAGGGCGATCGCGTGGCGGCCGCGGCCTGCTTTCTGCCGCTGTCGGTGAATCCGCTGGTCAGCCGCGACCTCGGCACCCGTCATCGCGCCGCGCTCGGCCTCACCGAAGAAAACGATGCCCTCGCGATCGTCGTGTCCGAGGAGACGGGGAACATCTCGCTGGCGCTGGGCGGGACGATTGAGCGGGGCTTGACCCCGGAGCGGCTCCGCGAACGCCTTCAGGACATGCTCGGACGCCGCCGGCGTCGCAGTGACGGGGCAGCCGACGCGCACAGCGCCGCGGTGTGAATACGGACATGGGTATCCGCCACGTGGGCCTCAAATGTCTCGCGGTCGGACTCGCCGCGCTTCTGTGGCTCGTCGTCTCGGGCGAGCAGATCGTCGAGCGCGCGCTTCGCATTCCACTGGAGTACACGAATCTCCCACAGCCCCTCGAGATGATCGGGTCCCCGGCAACGGTCGTGGACGTGCGCGTCCGAGGCTCGTCCTCGGCCCTCAGCCGTCTTGGATCGGGCGATCTGGCCGCGGTGCTCGACCTTAGTTCAGCCCGGCCGGGACGACGGCTGTTTCACCTCGCACCGCAAAACGTGCGGTCGCCGTTCGGAATCGATATCGTGCAGGTCATTCCGTCGAACGTCTCAATGCATTTCGAGGAATCCGCGTCGAAGGTCGTGTCGGTGATTCCCGTCATCGAAGGCAATCCGGCGGACGGCTTCGTCGTTGGTACGGTGTCGGCCGATCCCGCCACCGTCGAGGTTGTGGGGCCCACCAGCCTGATTGAGGAGCTCTCGGAAGCCGTGACAGAGCCCCTGTCAGTGGCGGGCGCCAGGGAATCGGTTCGTGAAAGGGTCAACGTCGGAGTCGTTGACACGGGGCTCCGCCTTCGAGCGCCCCAGAGCTCGGTGGTGACGGTGCAGGTGGAGCCGGCACCCATCCAGCGTGTCGTAGCGGACGTGACGGTCCGAGGCTACGGCACGGCAGGCCGGCCCCGTCCAACGCAAGTGCGCGTGGCGGTGCGAGGCCGACGAGACCTGGTCGATACCCTTACCGCTTCGGGCCTCGATGCCAGCGTCGATGTCGGTGGCCTGGCGGAGGGGCAGTACCGCCTTCCGGTGCGTGTATCCGTGCCGCCGGGCGTGATGGTCGTCGGTGTAGAACCGGCAGAGGTGCAGGTCAGGGTTGGCAACTAAGGGAGCGTTGGCACCGTTATTCGGCACTGATGGGGTGCGGGGAAAGGCTGGCGAGTATCCCCTCGAGCCTGTGACTGTTCGCCGTCTTGGCGCGGCACTGGTACGCGCCCTTCGACCGCCGGCAGCGCCGCTTCGACCAGGCGCCTCAGCATCCCGTCCGGCGCCGCGGTTCCTCGTCGGACGTGATACCCGCGAATCGGGGGAATGGATCGAGCGGGAGCTGGCGCACGGAGTACAGAGCCAAGGCGCCACATTGGTGAGCGGCGGGATCGTGCCCACGCCGGCGGTGGCTTTCCTTACCCCACGTATGGGCTATACGGCGGGTATCGTGATTTCTGCCTCACACAATCCATTCGAGGACAACGGAATCAAAGTATTTTCTGGTGCTGGCGAGAAGTTCACTGAGGCTCTCGAGCGGCAAGTCGAGGAGATCGTCGCAGATACGTCATGGGATGTGCCTTCCGGTGTGACCGCTCCGGTGGAGCGGCTCGACTACCGGTCGGAGTATTTGGCACACCTGACGCGCATCCTGCCTACTGACGGCCGCCTCAGAGGCCTGAGATTGGTCGTCGACTGCGCGAACGGCGCAACGACGACGGTGGCGCCGCAGCTGTTCGAGTCGCTCGGTGCCTCGGTCCGATGCATCGGTTGCGCGCCGGACGGTCGCAACATCAACCTTCGCTGTGGCTCCACGTCGCCGGAGCTGCTTGCAGCCACCGTTGTCGAGGGTGGCTACCGGCTCGGCATCGCCTACGACGGCGACGGCGATCGTGCGATCTTCGTGGACGCCGCCGGGAAGGTGATCGACGGCGACGCGGTCATGCTGATCTGCGCCAAGCGGATGAAGACCGAAGGACGCCTAAAGGGAAACGCTGTCGTTGCCACCGTCATGAGCAATATCGGACTGGAACTGGCGCTCAAGGAATTGGGCGTCGACCTCGTTCGCTGTCCGGTGGGTGACAAGTACGTGATGGAGGAGCTCGTTCGCCGCGGCTTGTCGCTCGGCGGCGAACAGTCCGGCCACGTGATTTTTCCTGAGTACCTGTTTACCGGAGACGGTCTTGCGACGTCGCTCAATGTCCTGGGAACTATGTTGAGCACCGGGCGTGAGTTGGCGGACCTTGCCTCCGACCTGACGACATTTCCTCAGGTGCTGCTGAACGTCCGGGTCGCCCAGCGCGTGGATTTGAACACCGTGCCCGCCGTCGCGGCGGTGCTGGCCGACGTGAAGTCACGTCTCGAGGGACACGGGCGCCTGCTCGTCCGCTATTCGGGCACCGAGCCACTCCTGCGCATCATGCTCGAGGGACGCGACGAGGGGGAGATTCGCAGCTGGGCAACTGAGATCGCCGAGGTGGTGACGGCCCACCTCGGCGGCGCAAATCCCAAATCCCAATGACCAAATCCCAAAGAAATCCCAACGCCCAACACCCAACGTCGATGTTTTTGGGATTTATCGTTTGGGATTTCGTTGGAATTCCGGATTTGGGTTTTGGGATTTGATGGTCAAGCTGTCCGTAAACGTCAACAAGGTCGCAACGGTTCGCAACTCGCGCGGCGGCCGAGTCCCGTCGGTGCTCGAAGCGGTTGCCGTGTGTGTCGAGGCCGGCGCTCCGGGGATTACGGTGCATCCTCGCGCGGACGAGAGGCACATTTCCGCGGCCGACGTGCGTGAGATTGCGGCAGCGCTCGCCCCGTTCCGGGGCCGCGTCGAATTCAACATCGAAGGCGATCCCCGTCCTGACTTGTTGGCCCTCGTTCGAGAGATCAAGCCGGACCAGTGCACCCTCGTCCCGGTCCATCCGGGCGAAATCACGAGTCACGCGGGCTGGCCGGTCGATACGCGTCGCGACAAGATGGAACACATCGTCAGTCTCCTCAAGGCCGATGGCATCCGTGTGAGCCTGTTTGTTGATGCCGAGGAGCGGCCGGTGCGGTGGGCGTCGGCGGTCGGAGCAGATCGCGTCGAGTTGTACACGGAGCCGTTTGCCCGAGCGTCTGAGCGGTCGGCGCCGGAGGGGCTCAGTGCCTTCGAACAGTATGCGCGGATGTCCACGCTGGCGCACTCGGTTGGTCTCGGTGTGAATGCTGGCCACGACTTGGACCTTGAAAACCTCGTGCTGTTTCGCAGCCTGCCCTATCTGGCCGAGGTATCGATCGGCCACGCGTTGATCAGCCGGGCGCTCTTCGTGGGTCTCGGGTCAGTCGTCCGCGAGTACCTTTCGGTGCTCTCCGGACCGACCGCATGAGTCCCGCCGCGCTGCACGGCCTGGCCGCTGTCGGAATCGTGATCTGCGCAGTTGGCGGGCTGCGGCTGGGCGCGGCGGGTCATCTCGTGACGTTTCGCGCCGCCGACGGCCGGAATGTGCAAGGCCTGATGGTGGAGGCGTCACAGCGGCCCGCGCCGGCTGTGGTGCTCGTGCCGATGCTCGGCCGCCCGAAGGACGACTGGCAAGCCATCGCGCAGCGGCTGGCCGATGCGAACATCACCGCGCTGTCCGTGGATCTGCCGCCGCGTCCAGCATCCGACGACGCCGGAATGCTTGAGCGCTGGAGTGCGGATGTTCGCGCCGCGCTCTCGTACCTGGCTGGGCGTCCTGATGTTCGGCCAGATGCGCTCGGCATGGCCGGTGCGTCCCTCGGCGCCCCGCTGGCGGCCGCCGCGGCAGCAGCCGACCCTGCCGTACGGGCGCTGGTGTTGATATCGCCCTCCCTGGACTACCGGGGTGTGCGGCTGGAGGCGCCCTTGCGGGCGTACGGCGTCCGTCCGGCGCTGCTCATCGCGAGTCTTCGCGATCCGTATGCGGCCCGTACCGTGCGCGAGCTCGCGAAGGGCCCGCCTGGGCCCAGGGACGCGCACTGGGCCGAGACGCCCGCCCACGGCCTCGTCCTCCTGAACCGCGAGCCAGATCTGGTTCGCATCCTCGTTGAGTGGTTTCAGCGGACGCTGGGAGTGCAATAAGATCGGTTGGCGGGTCTGAAGAACAAGACCCGCCCTACAAACCGTACGTAGGCCGGGTCCTGCTTTGTGGACCCGGCGGACATCTGATGAAAGCAGAATCCGTCGTCTTCGCCATTGCCGGCATGTTGTTCGGCCTGATCGTCGGGTGGATCATCGGCGATCAGCAGGCGCGCAGCGCTCGTCCGGTCCCCGCCCCCGCGCAATCAGCCGCGCCGGCTGCGCAGAAGCCCGGGCCGCGGCCCTTGGACGAAACCAAGGTGCGGGCGCTTACGACGATCACGCAGAACGATCCGAAGAACGCCGAGGCGAGAGCGCAGCTGGGGAACCTGTACTTCGACGCGGAACTGTTCCCCGATGCGATCAGGTGGTACGAGGAATCGCTGACGCTCGATCCGAAGAACGTCGACGTGAGCACCGATCTCGGCGTCAGCTATTACTACGCCAACCAAGCCGATCGTGCGCTCGAGCAGTTCGACACGTCGCTGCGCTTGCAGCCGAACCACTCGAAGACATTGCTGAATCAGGGGATCGTGCGCGCCTTTGGCAAGCGGGATCTCCAAGGCGCTGCCGAGTCGTGGCAGAAACTGCTGGAGGTTTCGCCGAACAGTCCCGAAGCACAGGCCGCGCGGCAGGGACTCGATGGGCTCAAGGCGGCGCAGGCAAACGCCGGCCCGTCCGGAGGCTAACGCGACGTGCTGCGCATCATCCTCATCGGGTTACTGTTTCTGCTCATCGCCCGGGCGTTCTGGCGGGTGATCGACGGCGTGCTGGAAGGTGCGACGGGACAGCGACGGCAGGCGATGCGTCCGGCTACGAAGCTGGTGCGCGATCCGGTCTGTGGCACTTTCGTCGCGCCGGGCAATGCGCTTTCTCTCGCGGCGGGCCCGACCACTCATTACTTCTGTTCCGAGAAATGCCGTAACGAGTACAAGAATCGTGCATAGGGGAAGGTGCAGGGTGCAACGTGCAAGGTGCACAGTGCTGGTTCAAGGTGCAAGGTGCACAGTGCGAGTGCATGCTGCTCCCTGCACAGGCACCGTGCACTTCGCACCCTGTACCGGCACCCTGCACCCTGCACGCTGCACCAGGCACTTCCCCCTATGAGCACCCGCGCTGAAGAACAGATTCGCGCCGACATCGTTGAGGTCGGCCGGCGTCTGTACGCGCGGGCATTTGTGGCCTCGAACGATGGCAACATCAGCGTCCGTCTCGATGACCAGCGGCTGATTACCACCCCGAAGAGTGTGTCCAAGGGCTTTATGACCCCGGACATGATGGTGGTAACGGACTACGAGGGCCGCAAGATCGCCGGCGAGCGCGATGCGTCCTCTGAGTTGCCGATGCATTTGGAGATCTATCGGAGCCGGCCCGACGTCAACGCGGTCGTGCATGCCCATCCGCCGGTCGCCACTGGCTTTGCCGTCGCGGGGATTCCGCTCACGCGCGCGGTGCTTGCGGAAGTGGTCACCACCCTCGGTAGTATCCCGATTGCGGAATACGGCACCCCGTCGACGAAGGAACTGCCGGATGCCGTGCGGAAGTACATCAAGGCCCACGACGGGTTGCTGCTCGCCAACCACGGCGCAGTCACCTGCTGCCGGACGGTGATGACCGCCTATTACAAGATGGAGACGATCGAGCACTTCGCCAGAATCAGCCTGGCGGCGCGGCTCCTTGGCCGTGAACACCTGCTGTCCCGTGATGAGGTGGACCGCCTGCAGGGCCTCCGGGGTATGTACGGGATCGCGGCGCCGGCGCCGTTCTGCGCCGACCCCGCCGACGCCGGCGCGGGAGACGAGGCATTCTGCCAGATCCTGGAAGCGCCGGAATCGTCGACGCAGCGGCTGGTGCCAGACATTTCGCACATGGCGCCGTCCGCGAGCAAAGACGGGGAAATTCGGCTAACATACCGCCAACTAACTGAGCTGATCGCGGACGCGGTCAGGAATCTCAAGGATTGAGGCGCGAATGGGCGAGGCGTTGGGAATGGTCGAGACCAAGGGATTGGTGGCAATGATTGAAGCCGCCGACGCGATGGTCAAGGCCGCGAAAGTCACGCTGGTCGGGTGGGAGAAGATCGGCGCTGGGTATGTCACAGCCATCGTCCGGGGAGACGTCGCTGCCGTGAAGGCGGCAACTGATGCCGGAGCCGCCGCCGCCCGGCGCGTGGGCGAACTCGTTTCGGTGCACGTCATCCCGCGGCCGCACGCCAACCTGGAGGACGCGCTGCCGATTGGCAAGGCGAACTCCGGCAAAGGCTAGGTTCACCGCACCTCCTCGATGATTCTCGCCCGCATCGTCGGGACCGTCGTCGCCACCCGCAAGGATCCTCGACTCGTCAGCAGCAAGATGCTGGTGGCGAGGCCCATGGACCCGCACGGCAAGCCAGAAGGCAACTACCTCGTAGCCGTTGACACCGTCGACGCCGGAGTCGGCGAAACGGTGCTCATCGTCTCCGGGAGCTCGGCGCGGATGGCGTTGGGCATGAAAGACTGTCCCGTCGACGCCGTGATCGTCGGCATCGTGGACAACATCGAAGTTACGGATTAGTAATGGGGTCGGGAGTCATTTTTCGAGGACGGGTGGTTGTGAGGGCACGCCAAGGGCGTGTCCTCGAAAAATGACTCCCGACCCCATTACATTTTATGCAACTCGCGAGAGTGATCGGCGACGTCGTCAGCACGCACAAAGACGCGAATCTCGTCGGTCTCAAGCTCCTGATCTTGCAGCCGGTCGCGCCGGATGGCACCGACGTCGGCCGGACGCTTGTGGCAGTGGATGCCATCGGGGCGGGCACCGGCGAACGTGTCTTTTTCGTTCGCGGCAAGGAGGCCAGTTTTCCGTTCTACCCCACTGAGGTTCCCACAGACGCGGGCGTGGTGGGTATCGTCGATCACTGGACAAACGAGCCAGATGACTCTCGTTCTTCTTCCTCCTCTCTCCTTCCTCCCAAGTAACGATGCAAATTGCCCGCGTGATCGGCACTGTTGTCGCGACACAGAAGCACCCAAAGTTCGAAGGTGCCAAGCTGCTGCTCGTTCAGCCGCTGACGCTCGACGACGCCCCCCGCGGACCAGCCCTGCTCGCGATCGATTCGGTGGGCGCCGGCGTCCATGAGAAGGTGCTGGTTGTGATCGAGGGGCGCGCAGCCGGAGAAGCGCTTGGCCGGAAAGGGGCGCCGGTAGATGCCGCGATTATTGGTATCGTGGATACGGTAGACCTTCAGGAATGACAGAGCAGGAACTGCGCGCGTTGGTGCGCGATGCGATCGCCCGCCATCTTGGCGGAGCGGTGTCCCAGGCTTCTCCAGCCGCGGTTTACCGTCAGCATGCCAGCCACGGCCTTCTCCCAGTGTTGGCTGGCGCCGACACTGACGGTCCATGCATCATCGAGCCGGCGGTGATGTGCAATCACTGCGGATACTGCAAGTCTTACGGCCACTAGCCGATAATTCCCGTTCAGGGTTCACGGTTCATGTTCAGGTTCGATGGGCCCCGCGATTCGAACACGAACGTGAACACGAACTCTGAACCCTGAACTCTGAACCCTGAACTCTGAACCTGGAACCTCATTTTGAAGCCCTCCGTCCTTGTCACCGGCAAGATCCCCTCGTCTGTCCTGCGTCGCCTCGAGGAGGCTGCAGACGTCGATTGGTACACGGGCGAGTCGCCGATTCCGCGCGACGAATTGCTCGCTCGCGTACTGGGGAAACAGGGGCTGGTTTCGCTGATTACGGACAGTATCGACAGCGACATCATCGCGGCGGGGCGCGAGCTGCGGGTGATCGCGAACGTGGGAGTTGGCTATAACAACATCGACATCGCCGCCGCGCGCGTCCGTGGCATCGTCGTCACCAATACACCTGACGTTCTCACCGACGCGACAGCGGATTTCACCTGGGCCCTGATTCTGGCCATCACGCGGCGCTTGTCCGAGGCCGAGCGCCTGCTTCGTCGTGGCGATTGGAAGGGTTGGAAGCTGGACTTCATGCTCGGCACCGAGCTTCGAGGGAAGCAGCTTGGCATTGTCGGATTCGGACGGATCGGCCGCGCGGTGGCGGATCGCGCCCGCGTATTCGGCATGCGCGTAGCTTACACGTCGAGGTCCACGGAGACGCGTAGAGGCGGACCTTCAGGTCCGCCTGAGCATGAGCCGATGCCGCTCGATCGTCTGCTGTCGACCTCAGACGTGATCACGTTGCATGTACCGCTGACATCGGAGACCCGACATCTGATCGACCAAAAGGCGCTCGCGCGGATGAAGCGGAGCGCGTATCTGATCAATACCGCTCGTGGACCGGTGGTCGATGAGGCTGCGCTTGCGTGGGCGCTTCGCGAACGGCTGATTTCCGGAGCCGCGCTGGACGTCTTCGAACGTGAGCCAGAGGTCCACGCAGATCTCCTGACGCTCGAGAACGTCCTCCTCCTCCCACACATCGGGAGCGGAACGGTCGAAACGAGGACCGCCATGGCCGACCTGGCCGTGCGCAACGCGCTGGCCGTCGTGGCGGGAGAGGCGCCGCTGACGCCAATTAACCGTTAGGTAGGTTCATGGTTCCGAGTTCATGGTTCTTGGTTCGTGTTCAGGTTCAGGTTCGGAACGCGGAGCTCCGAAGAACCGTGAAGGTAGAACAGTACTGAGATGCTCAAGCCCTCCCCTCGCACCATTGAGCGCGTGATGCGGTCCCTGGCCCGGGCGATCACCGGCCTGGAGCTGCCCGCTGTCGAGAAGATCTCGGAGGAACAGGCGGAGGATCCGTTTCAGATCCTGATCGCCACGTTGCTGTCCGCGCGGACGCAGGACGCCACCACCCATGCGGCGTCTACGCGCCTCTTCAAAGCCGCCCGCACTCCTCGCACGATGGCCAAGCTGGCTGTCAACCGGATTGAGCAGCTGATTTATCCGGTGAGCTTCTATCGCCACAAGGCGAGGTACGTGAAGGCGTGCTGCGAGATGCTCATGAGCCGGTTTGGTGGCCGCGTTCCGCACACGATGGAGGAGCTGGTCCTGCTCCCGGGGGTCGGGCGCAAGACGGCCAACCTGGTGATGATTCTCGGCTTCAAGAGCCTCGACAATATTTGTGTCGACACGCACGTCCACCGCATCTCGAACCGCCTGGGATGGGTGAAGACGTCGCTGCCGGAGGAGACCGAGCAGGCGCTCTACACGGCCACGGAGCGCAGGTGGTGGCCGTACATCAATCTGTACCTCGTCACATGGGGGCAGAACGTCTGCAGGCCGGTGTATCCGCGGTGTGGGGATTGCGTAATCGCCACGGAGTGTCAAAGAATTGGAGTCGCAACCAGGAAGAAACCGCATAAGGCTTAGGGCTCTATGGCTCGCGGCCGGAGGGCATTGAAGATGATTCGGTATATCGCAGCAACGCTGACGGCCCTGCTCGTGATGGTGTCCGCCAGTTCCGCTTCGGCGCAGACCGCGTCGCCGGCGCAGCAATCCGAGGGCGCCGGGCCGGTCATCGTCGTCGAGACGAGCCGGGGCACGTTCGAGTTCGAGACCTATCCGACAGAAGCGCCAAAGACCGTCGCGCACATTCTGGCGCTGGCCAAGCGCGGTTTCTACAACGGCATTCGAATCCATCGGGTGGTGCCGGGCTTCGTCGCGCAGTTCGGCGATCCGCTGACCCGTGACATGTCGAAGAAGGAGATGTGGGGAAGCGGCGGGAGCGGAAAGCCGATTGGCGTCGCTGAGATGAATCCGAAGCGAACGCACGGTTCGAAAGGCATGGTCGCGATGGCCCACGCGGGCAAGCCGGCGCTGGCGGACAGCCAGATGTACATCACGCTGGCGCCGCAGCCTCGTCTCGACAAGGACTACACGGTCTTCGGCAAGGTCATTTCCGGGATGGACGTCGTTGAAAACATTCAACAGAACGACGTCATCAAAAAACTCAGCGTGAAACCTTGACCCAGGGAGATCCGGCAGTCACGAGCTGCCGAATCTCCGGATAGCGTTCGATCAGCTCGGGGGGATATTCACCCCCGATGGGCTCCCCGAGCTGCGCCTTCAACATCACCGCATTCACGACCGACTTCGCGGAGAAGTGGTTGTTCGCGTACAGGTAAGCCTTCTTCACCAGCTGCTTCGCGGCTCCGGCCGTGTCGGCAAACTCCTTCAGCTCCTCAGCGGAGTACAAGTAGTTGTACCGGTCGTCCCGGTGCGCGTGATGCCACCATTGCGCGACGTTTCGGCCGTGCAGCCGCATGTAGTAGAAGCCGCTGACGTTCGGCAGCCAGTTCTGACGGATCGAGAACCTGAACTTCGGCTCGTCGATCTGTGCCCACGCGGCGCCATGCGCGTTGAGGAGCGCGAGTGTCTCGCCGAACGCGTCGCTCCAGCTGCGGTGCCGTAGTTCCACGGCGACGGGATAGTCCTTGAGCGCCCGCAGCAGCTGTGCCAGATAATCGCGCGCCGGCGGGGCATCCTTGAAGCTGGGAGGAAATTGCGCGAGCAGCGCACCGAGCTTCCCGGCTGCGGCAAGCGGCTCAACGCCGCTGCGGAACTCATCGATGTCGCCTTGGGTCACTGTGGCAAGCAGATCCAGCAGCGCCCCTTCGGATCCAGGTGCCGTTCTCAGCGCCGCCTCTTTGAACATCCTGGGATGCGTGAACTTCTGGTACAGCTTTAGCGAGAACTCGAATCCGGCCGGCGTCTTCTGCGCCCAGTCGTGAGTGACCTCCCGACGCGGGGGACCATAAAACGTGCTGTTGACCTCGACGGTGTCGAAATGGTCTGCATAGAATCGAAGCTCGTCGAAATTCGCGGTCCCCGCTTTCTTGGAGCGGGTGGCCGGATAGAAGACCCCGTTCCAGGTGCCTTCACCAGATGGATAGTTCCAGCCGGAGGTTCCCACCCGCACCGTACCCATACGCGTACAATGAATACGTCGGAATGCTGACAATCAACGAGATTTTTCATTCCATTCAAGGTGAATCCACCTTTGCCGGCGAGCCGTGTGTATTCGTCCGGCTGACGGCCTGCGATCTGAGGTGCACCTGGTGCGACACGCCGTACGCATTCCACGAAGGACACAAACGCAGCGTCGACGACGTGCTGGCGGAAGTCGAAGGGTACGGATGTCCTCTCGTGGAAATCACCGGCGGTGAACCACTGCTGCAGGAGGCGGTGTATCCGTTGATGGAACGGCTCCTAGCGGATGGCCGTACTGTCCTGCTCGAAACCGGCGGCCACCGCAGCACCGAGCGTGTGCCGCCTGATGTCATTACGGTACTGGACGTGAAGTGTCCCGGGAGCGGCGAGGCTCATCGCAACGATTGGACCAACTTGGAGCGACTGCGGCCTCGGGATCAGGTAAAGTTCGTCATTGCCGACCGCACGGACTACGAATTCGCCCGCGACGCGGTCGAGCGTCATCGCCTGCGCGACCGCGCGGCCGCAGTACTGTTCTCTCCTGTTTACGGCTGCCTCGATCCGAAGCAGCTGGCCGAATGGATACTGGCAGACCGGCTGCCGGTGCGGCTGCAGGTCCAGATACACAAGTACATCTGGGACCCAGGCACACGGGGAGTCTAGGACAATTGGTGATTTGTGAATGGTGATTGATGATTGCTTGGTGATTGGTGACTGGCGATTGACGATTGCACGGCCTGATTTGGGCATGTCGCACTCACCAATCATCACTCACCAATCACCATCGAATCGCCAATCACGAATCAAAGATCCTCAATGAGCAGTATTCGTCCCTCCGTAGTGCTCTTGAGCGGCGGCCTCGATTCGTACACGGCCGCCGGTATTGCACGGCAGCAGGGCTTCACGCTGAACGCGCTGACGATTCGATATGGGCAGCGGCATGCGCGGGAGCTCGAGTCGGCGCGTGCCGTGGCGGCCGATCTCGGCGTAGCCCGCCACGTGGAGCTCGACGTCGACCTTCGGGTCTTCGGCGGATCGGCGCTCACGTCGGAGATCGAAGTACCCAAGGATCGCGCGATCGCCCCGGACGAGATTCCGTCCACGTACGTTCCAGCACGGAACACCGTCTTCTTGTCGCTGGCATTGGCCTGGGCCGAGGTCCTCGAAGCACGCGACATCGTGATCGGGGTCAACGCGCTCGATTACTCCGGCTATCCGGACTGCCGTCCTGAATACATCTCCTCCTTCGAGCATCTCGCATCGCTGGCCACGCGAGCGGGCGTGGAGGGCGGCCACTTTAGCATCCACGCACCGTTGATATCGCTGACCAAGGCCGAGATCATCCGGCGGGGGCTCGCGCTGGGTCTTGATTACGGGATTACCCACAGCTGCTACGATCCTGACGGTCGCGGCCGCGCGTGTGGCCGATGCGACAGCTGCCTGCTCCGCACGGCGGGGTTTGCACAGGCTGGAGTGCCGGATCCCGCGGCGGCCCGGTGACATCTGGTAAACCCTGCTACGATGGCCGACCGCGCTCGCGTGCCGACGAATCAGTGACCATGCCTCGATCGCGCAAATTCTGGCCCCACGGCCGGCAGCTGTTCATTGTCGCCTTTGTCATACCGCCCGCCGTCGGCGTGCTGCTCGCCATTGCCGCCGCGCTTCTCAACACTGGTGACCCACAGACTGGAGTCCGGCTCACGTTGATCGGCGCTGGCGTCGTTTCCTGGGCTGTGGTGATGTGGTGGATGTTGCGGCAATTCTCGGCTGGCGCCGCCCACCTGGAACGCGCCGCGCGGCGCGTGGCCGCTGGCGATTACAGCGCCTTCGAGCAAACACCGATGACGACGCCTCAACTCGCGGCCTTGGAGGCGGCGTTCGGCCAGATGGTGGAGCACCTCCGCGAGTCGCAGCAGGCACTGAGCCGGCAGATGGACGACGAACGGCGCATGCGCGAAGAGCTCCAATCTCTGCAGCGGCAGGTGATTCGTCAGGAGCGGCTCGCAGCTGTGGGTGTGCTCGTGTCTGGCGTGGCCCATGAAATCAACAACCCCCTGCAGGCGATTCTCGGGTTTGCCGAGCTGCTGCAGATGCAGCACACCCTGCCGGAGGCGGTGAATAACGATCTGCAGCTGATCCAGCGCGAAAGCGCTCGGGCCTGCGGAATCATCAGAAACCTCGCGCTGTTCGCGCGGCAGCAGCCTGGCCAGGCCGCCTCGGTTCGGCTCGGCGACATCATCACCTCGGTGGCGGAGCTTCGTCATCGCCGCCTGCAGTCAGAAGACATCGAGCTTCTGATCGACAACAAGACGACCCGGCCGGTCATGGCCGTGTTCACCGAGCTCCAGCAGGTGGTGCTCAATTTCGTGGTCAACGCGGAGCAGGGCATCATGAGCTCGGGACGCTTGCCGGGACGCATCACCATTCGAGCGCGCGATGTTGACCACCGTGTGCTGCTCGAGGTGGAGGACACCGGCCCGGGAGTGCCACCCGAGGACGAAGCAAAGCTGTTCCAGCCGTTCTTCACGACGAAACCCGTGGGCGAGGGTACCGGCCTCGGGCTGTCGGTGAGCTACGGCATCATCGATTCGATGGGAGGTCATATCGGCTACCGCCGCGCCCCAGCCGGAGGGGCCGTCTTCTACTTCGACCTTCCAGCGGTCTGGCCCTGATGACGGAGCGGATCTATTACACGGATCCGTATTGTCGGCAGTTCGACGCGCTGGTGACCGCCACGCGCATCCATGCCGGTCGCCCGGCCGTGCTCCTCGATCGCACGGCGTTTTACCCTGCCTCCGGGGGCCAGCCCTACGACACCGGCCGGCTCGGTGCCACCGACGTGATCGAAACGATCGACGAGCCAGAGGCCGGTATCGTGCACGTTCTTGGAGCGCCGCTCGAAGCCGGACTACACGTCACGGGCGAGATCAACTGGGCGCGCCGGTTCGACCACATGCAGCAGCACACCGGACAGCACGTGCTGTCGGCAGCCTTCGACCGTCTGTTTGAAGCGCCGACGGTAAGCTTCCACCTCGGAGTCGAAACCGTTTCGATCGACTTGGCGAAAGAGGTCACTGCGGAGCAGGTCGCCCGCGCGGAAGCGGAAGCGAATGCGGTGGTCTGGGATGACCGTCTGGTCTCGATCCGATTCGTGTCGCCGGAGGAAGCGTCGGCGATGCCGCTCCGGAAGGAGTCCAAGCGAGATGGCCCGTTGCGACTGATCGAGATCTCTGATTTTGATCTGTCGGCCTGCGGAGGCACCCATGTTGCTCGCACAGGAGAGATTGGCGTCATCGCCGTCACCGGGCAGGAACGGTTCAAAGGCGGCACGCGTCTGTCGTTTGCGTGCGGCGGACGCGCGCTGGGCGCGTTCCGAGTGCTTCGGACCACGATCTCGCGAAGTATTCGTTTGTTGTCGGTCCAGCCTGAAGAACTGCCAACGGGAATCGAGCGAGCCCTGACAGAGGCAAAGGAGCTCCGCAGGGCGATCAAGCAGCTCCAGGAGCAGCTCGCCGTCCACGAAGCTGCCCGCCTCGTGCGTGAGGCGCCAGTCCTCGCCGGGACTCACACCGTCGTTGCTGTGCTCGACGGGTGGGATGCAGCTGGACTAAAAGCTATCGCGTCAGCAGCGGCAGCCCACAGCCGCGTGGCGGTCACGCTGTTTTCAACCCCGGCACCGCCGGCGGTGGTGGTGGCTCGCTCGACCGACGTCGGCATTGACGCGAACGCGGTTCTGAGGGCGCTGACAACTCGGTTTGGCGGCCGGGGCGGAGGGACACGCGACCTCGCGCAGGGTGGCGGATTGAGCGGCGAGGCACAGGAATGGCTGGGGGGGGGGGGGGGGCGGCGGGGCAGGGGAATGGCGGGCGGCGGCCCGCCAGCTGATCGATACAGCCCTCGCCCCGCCGCAATGAACCGCGGCATGACGTTGCCTGGCTGAAAGTGATGAGCCGGCTAAAGCTAAAGCCGGCCCCCACGACAAGC
>ORMF010478741.1_pt1 | contig 20776 bp, 17 predicted proteins | sample 1779871 | NCBI WGS metagenome assembly ORMF01 (sample SAMEA104232316, study PRJEB22302) | groundwater metagenome | biome: forest; feature: aquifer; material: groundwater | place: USA | collected 2011-08-07 | depth 5.4 m | reverse complement strand
GTATTCGGCGCGCGAGCCGGTGACGACGCAAATAGTTTTTTTGGTCTTCATAGAAAAACGCTGCTCGGGATATTGATGATCCGCGACTCCAAACTCTCGGCCACCGAGACATTCATGCGCGGACAATTTTCAAACATCGGAAGCTTGTGCATCAGCACCCAAACCGGCCGCGCTTTGATGCCCCGATCGTTAAAAAGCTTGAGCAAGGCCTCCCGCTCGGATTCGTAGCCCTCATTCAACACGATCGCGTTCAGCCAAAAATTGCTTTGGGCAAACGGCGGCTCGTCAAAAAAGCGCACGCCGGATAATGTTTCAAAGGCCTTCTTGTACCGCATCGCGAGCGCCCGCTTTTTTTCAAGAAACTTAGGAAGCTCTTCCAGCTGAGCCACGCCCAGCGCCGCGTTGATATTCGGCATGCGGTAGTTAAACCCGATTTGGTCGTGTTGAAATGCCCAGGGGTGCGGCACCTTCGCCGTCGTGGCGATGTGCTTGGCAAGTTTTCCCAGCGACTCGTCATTCGTCAAAATGGCGCCGCCGCCGCCCGTGGTTAAAATTTTGTTCCCGTTAAAACTCAAAACGGCCAATTTCCCCCAATGGCCGGTGTGCTTGCCCCGATAGAAAGAGCCCAAAGATTCCGCCGCGTCTTCGATGAACGCCAAGCCGAATTGATCCGCGAGCTTCGAGACCGCTTCCAAATCCACCGGATGCCCGAAGGTATGCATCGCGACAAGCGCGCGGATGCGGCGGCCGGTTTTTTTATTCCAGCATTCCTTGCCGCGCCTCTCGGAAATTTCCAAAAGATAGATTTCGAGTTTCTGCGGGTCGACGCCCAGCGTTTTCTCGTCGCTGTCCACAAAATGAGGAACGGCCCCGCAATAGGTCACGGCATTCGCGATCGCCACGAATGTCAGATCGGGGACCAACACCTCGTCGTTCATCTCGACGCCGGCCATTTTCAACGCGATGTGGAGCGCGGCCGTGCCGTTGACGACCGCGAAAGCGCGTTTGACACCCGTGTATTCGGCGAGTTTGGATTCAAAAACATCGACATACTTTCCGACCGATGAGACCCAGCCGGTATCCAAACACTCCTTGGTGTATTTCCATTCATTGCCGCCGAAAAACGGCTCGTGCAATTCGACCGGATGCCGGTCCTTCGGCAGGCAGCTCTCCACGGCCGTTAAAATTTCTTCCAACTGAAGCGGTGTTTTTAAATGTTGCAAATGTCCACCTTGTATTTCATCAAATTCTCGGGGTGCGTAAACCAGCGGATCGTTTCATCCAGGCCTTTTTTCAACCCGGCCTTCCCTTGGTATTCCGGCTGCCAGCCGGTCAATTTTTTCGCTTTGGCATTGTCCGCCCACAAACGCTCGACCTCGCTTTTTCCGGGCCTAAGCCGTTTGTCGTCGGTTTCAACGCGGATCGAGACATCCATGCGGTCCGCGATCAACTCCGCGAGCTCCCGGATGGAAATTTCAGAATTGCTTCCGACATTGATCACTTCCCCGATCGATTGGTCCGACTCGGCCACGGCGATAAATCCGTTGACCATGTCCTTGATATAAGTGAAATCTCTTGTCGGATGGACCGCGCCCAACTTGATGGCTCGTTTATCGCTGGCGATCTGAGTGATGATCGTAGGGATGACGGCCCTGGCTGATTGGCGGGGACCATAGGTATTGAAAGGCCGGATGATGGACACCGGGAGCCCGAAGGAAGCGTGAAATGACAGGGCGATCTGATCGGCTCCGATCTTCGTCGCCGAATAAGGAGACTGCGCCTGCAGAGGATGCGCTTCGGTGATAGGGACAAATTGCGCCGTCCCGTAAACTTCGCTGGTGGAGGTATGAATGATTTTTTGGATTTTTAAATCTCTGGCGGCTTGAAGCACATTCAAGGTGCCGCGGATGTTCGTCTCGACATAAGAATCGGGCGAATGGTAGGAATAAGGGATGGCGATCAAGGCCGCCAGATGAAACACGACATCGCAATCTTTCATCGCGGTTTTGACCCCGTGAGGGTCCCGGATGTCCCCGGAAAAAACATCCAGCGATTTTTTGACCGAAGCGGGGCACAGGTCGAGCCAGCCCCAGGAATTAAAAGAATTGTAAAACGCGAACGCGCGCACATCCAGGCCGCGCCTCACCAACTCTTCGGTCAGATGCGAACCGATAAACCCATCGGCGCCGGTCACCAATATTTTCTTATTTTTGAGATTCATCGGCTTGTCCTTTGATTTGGTTATTGGCGGGCGTCAACTGTCGATGTCTTTGTGGGCCCAGTTTCTGGCTTTGTTATAGGCCTTCCCCACTTTATCTTCGATCTTAGGGGATAAAATGCGGAGCAGTTCCTTGCCCATGATCCGGTATTGCTTTCCTACCTTGGCCGTCCGGATCAGCCCTTTTTTGATCATGCGCGTGACGGTGCTGGCGCTGACCTTCAATAAGGCCTGGGTCTCTTCGTGCGTGTAAACCTCATTCTCTTTAATTTCCATTCACTACTCCTTGTAGAGAGTTAGGTTACATCAATATTCATTAGTTGTCAATAGATATCACTAATAGTCACTACGAACGGCGGAAGACCTGATAACGGAAGAGGCCGGCTCCCTCGCGCTGCTCATAGGCATGGACAAGCCGGTAACCGTGGGAAAGAGCGTATTCCTGGAGGTGAAATTCGGAATCTTCGCGGAGCCAAATGTATTCAAAAGGATGTTCATTCAGGTAATCAGGAATGGTTTTGTTCTCGGCCTTCAGCCACGCGCGAAAGGCGGGGGTGCAATGGAGCATGCCGGGATTCGCATTGTAAAAATGCCGGACGTCGGCAAAGTTGAATATTTTCTCATCCGGCTTGGCATTTTTTTGGAAATAAAGATACCCGTTGAATGAACGCTCGAACCGCGACAGATAATCCTTTGGGCTTTCCAGACCCAGAATCACCGGCCAGCTGTTTCTTAAGCGGTAAACATACACGCCCGCATGCAGGAACAGCACGGCCACAAAAACCAAGATACCGATCGTGCGGAGAAATCCTTTTTTTCCCGTCAAATTCGCGACGCTGACTCCGACGCCGACGGCCAAGAGCGGCACCAGCGAAAGATAAAACCTCGCCTGCTGGGATTGATGAAAAAGCAAGAAGATGTATAAAAACGAAAAAAGGAAAAGATAAAAAGCGCGGGAGCTTTTCTTTTCTACCGGCAAAAGCAAAAGAGGCAAAAAAAGAAAAAACAAAGGGCCGATCATTTCTCCGCCGAAAGATTCCGGATGGACACTCACATTCCATCCGAATTTCAGAAAATCAAGAAGCCCCTTCCCCATTCCTACCCCGGCGCCGGCGTCAAACGCGATCCCCCGGCCGAAAATCTCCGGAAAAAACGGATACACCGGATTTCCCGCGACCACCCAGCTTCGGACATACCAAATACCCGAAACCAGCGCCGAAGAAAGAACGAAATACGCAAAAGTCCGCAGGCGCTCTTTCGAACGGATCACCCACAGCAAAGCAAGGACGGCCGCGAGACTTAAGGCCAGATATTTCGTCGCCAGGGCGCCGCCGCAAAACAACCCCGACAAAACAGCCGCGCGCCTTTCTCCGATTGCCTCGTTCAAACAGAACGCATAGATAGTCAGGAAAGTAAAAAACGCGAAACTTAAGTCGACATACGCCTGGCCGGCCTGCGCGAACGCCGCGGGGCAAAACACAAACGCCGCCGCCGCGATCACGGCCGCGCGCCTTTGATAAAATCTTTTCGTGAAAGTATAGACGGCGCCGGCGCACAACACAAAAAATAGCCAATGAAAAAATTGCGCGAGCATCGTCCCCTGCAAAAGAAGCCCGAGCGTGAACAACATTTCGGTTTGGTAGGGCCACAGCGATTCGCGCGAGAACGGCACCCGGAAAATTTCTCCGTGAAGGATGAATTCTTTCGGATGATACAAGTGATAGGCCAACGCATCGTTGCCGATGGGAGGACTGGCCGCCTGCGCCCAGGAAAGGAAAAAAGCGCTGATAATCCCCGCCCACAACCATTTTTCCCACAGCGGTCGGGAGGCTTCCGTGCTTTGAGCGTGTGCGCGCCGGTCTTTAAAGCGGAAACCGATGAGAAAACAAATCAGTAAAAAAAGCAGCGCTTCCGCGCGATAAAGATGTTTGAAAAGCCCCAACAGCAGAACGCCGTAAGAAATAACGATGAGTCCCAAAGCGGATGAAAAGATCCGGATCTCGTTCCGGCTCAAGGAAAGCGTGTAATGGCCCGTCAGGTCGAGCACCCAACCGCCCAAGCGATAGGCGATTAAGAGAACCGCCGACAAAAGAGCGGCGCCCCAGGCGGAAGCGAGGAGTCCCGAGTTTAAGAATTCCATTTCAACACAGCCTCCAGTTTTGGCGCGAACGCAAAAAGAAGATACGCGATCGATACGAAGAGCAGCCAGCAGAAAGCGGCAAACGCCAGCAGTTTATTTTTCATGCGATGCCCTCTTTCCCATTTTGGACATTCCCAGCAGGATCACGACAGCCCAAGCAAACAAAGAAATGACCTCGCTCCTCCGGTTCAAAGTATCATCATAATAAAACCGGATAAGATGCGGCCCCTTCTCCACCCACACCCCCGACAACGCATGGTTCACCGCCAAGAGCTTCTTTGAGACCCCGTCCACCTGCACGCGCCAACGCGGGTAATACGCGTTCTGAAACACCACGATCGCCGGAGCCGGCGCGTTAAATTCCGCCATCACTTCCTCCGCCTTTTGGATCAAAATTCGCGGCGGATCCCCGGCGCTTTCGTTCGGCACCGCAGGGTTTTCGGCCGCGCCTTCCACGACCGCTTGAGACCGCGGGTCGAAAGAAATGTTCTTGATGATTTTTAATCTCTCTTCTTTGTCCTCGATATTTTTCCAATCAAATACCGCGTACACTTTCGGCAGCGCGGATTCGTTTTCATAAACAGCCCTTCCGCCCACCTTCTCTAAAAAACGAAGCCGCGGAAGATCAAGTTTCTCGTCGGACAAAATCAACCGGACTCCCAAAAGATCCAGCAGCGGCCGCTCTTGGCTCCAAATTTCCGGCGAAAAAGGCCGGCGGCCGAGCGAGCTGTCCACAAAACCAAGATCCTTGGTAAGCTCGTAATATCTTTTGATCAATAACGGCGAATACCCTCCGGCGTGAGGGATCGAATAAAGCATGTTGGCGCTGGGCGCGAGCCATTCCCGGCTTTGTGTTTTTTCCCATTCCGCCCAATTTCCGGGATAGAGGCCGTTCAGTTCTTTCAACCGGCGGATCACGGCGGCATTTTCGTCCAAAACAGTGAAAGGCTTGGCGTTTCCGATAAATCCGATGCCAAAGAAAAATCCGTACAGCGCCAGATCGACGACCACGACGAACGCCGTCAAGAACTGAAAGTTTCTCGGAGAAATACGGCCGCTGTGCCGTGCCCACAGAAGAAGCGCCGCGGCCGTGGCCAAACCCAACACGGTGAGAGTCCAAGGGTGATTGTATCCGGCAAAAAACTTGAACCGCTGAAGCATGCCGTCAACCATCTGATAATAATCCTGCAGCGGGCGCCCGGAGTCCCCTCCTCTTTGAGACACCAGCGCTTCCACATAACGGTGGCCGGCGTTCGTCCAAAAGCTTTCCGTCCAACGAAGAAAAAGAGAAGCGCCCAGCGGCGCCAGCGCGATCAGCGCCCAAAAAATAAAAATGACCTTTTTGGAAGCCGTGCGCCGGTCAAACCCGAAACCCGCGGCCACGGCCAATGAAATCGTGCTGAAAAATAAAAATTTAGAGGGGTTCCGTATGAAGGTCAAAGACAGTGCCTGCACCGCCCCCGCGTAAAGAAAATTATATTTTCCCAAAGATAATAGCAGGAAAATGAGCGCCAACCACAGGTGCATTTTCTCCGGCCGGCTTTTCTTCGAAAACAGCACCAGAAATACGAAACCCAGGGGCAAAAGACCGATATAACAAAACACGCGGAGAATGCGGCCCCAATGGGGATAAACTAGCGAGACGAGCGAAGGCGGAAAAACAGATCCCCAGAGCGCGAATTCCACGCTCTCACCCGCCCTTACGGAAACCCGGGCAAGTTCCGCGGTCGCCGCTAGTTGCGGAAAGGCCAGCAAGACCCCGAGCATATTCGCCAAAAAGAAATTCCAAAAGAGAGACGCGCGGTTTTTTTCTTTAAAAGAAATCAGCAGCAATAAATAAAGCTGGCTGTAAGCCATCAACTGCGGGAACCCCGCCGTCCACATCTGTGAAAAAAATACGGCCAACAGCGGCGCGCGAGGCCCGCGCTTTCTTTCGATCTCCCACAGGCACCAGGGAAGCCAGGTCAAGACGCGTAGCGTCCCCGTCGTATAAAAACAGCCGCCGTAAGCGCTGGAAAAAGAGAACAGCACCGCGGACAATGCCGCCGCCTTTTTAGACAATCCGAGGCGCTGGCCATACAGGTAAAATCCGACGCCGCCGGCCAATACGTGAACCGGAATGCCCCAAGTATACGCAACTTTAAAAGGCAGAAAAAAATAGCTCGCCAAATGCCAAAGATAATAAGCGCCGATCTGCCCTTCGGCCAGAAGAGGAAAACCGCAGCTGACGAGGTTCGTCCAATAAGGCCAATGCCCCGCTTCCAGCACCGAGGCGTAATGGAAAGACCAGGGGAAAAATTGCTGCCAATAATCGCCGTTGATAAAAGTGCTTTTTAGCAAAAGAAGCGGCCAAAGAAATAAAATAAACAAGACGCCGTAAAAAAGAACGAAGTAAGAATTGTCTTTCATCGGTTTAAACATTTTTTTCATATCTCACGCGGTAAATTTCCAAGTACGGCCCTGTTGTTTTACGGGAAAAAAGCTCGCTCGAAAGAAAGGGCAGTGCCGTATTGGCGAAACGGTCTTGGGTGAAAACAGCGTTCTCTTTGCGGTAGGGCGAGAACACGGCCAAAAGTTCGCTGCGGCCTTTCAACGTTTGTTCGAAAAAACCGGATTCTTGCGGATAGCGGTAACGGACATAATAACCGGCGCGCGTTTCTTTAAAATCCTCAAGGCGCGGCTCCACCAAAGGCCCCCAAAGCAAAAATGGCGTCCCGGACAGGCCGCGGTCATTGAGATAATAAATCGGGTAAGTTTTTTGATCTTTTTGGGCCTCCAACATCAGAGAGATTTTTTCGGATTTGGCTTTGGCGTAAAAATCCGTCGGGGTGATGCGCGCGGCCGCCTGCAAAAGCTGGTCTTTGTCTCTTCTCAAACGGGGGGAAAAGAACGGGTGGTCCATCACGATCGCCTCCCCCGGAGGGACGTGATCCCGTATCCACTCCGAAGCGGCGGTGCGTGTGTCCTTTTTCGTCAAAATAAGATCGAGAGACATGGATTTCTTAAGCGAAGGATAAACCATCAGAAAAATCAACCCGAACAATACGAGCCTTCTGGACATCCTATGATTGAATTGATCCGTGATCCACACCGCGAAATAAGCCGAGGAAACACAGAGAAAAGGCACGATCGGAAGCGCGTACCTTTCGGCGGTCTGGCTAAAAAACGAGATTATCAAATAATAAATAACGGGAAAAGAAAGAAACCAGCGCGCCGTGGGCGATTTAAACCAAGCGACGCCGAGCCCCGCCAACCCCATCAAAACCATGACGCTCCCGCACCCTTCAAAAAGAGAGTAGCGCAAATGATGAAAAAAAGGCATGGCGGACTCCGCGGCGGCCTGTTGGCGTATTTCATTGAGGAAGAAACCCAAATCAAAAAAACTATAAGGATTCAAAACCGCATAAGTGAAAACCGCGAGGGACAAAACAAAGAAGGCTTTGGATAAGAATTTAAGAGGGCCTGTCTTTTCTTTTTGTTTGACCGCCAGGATTACAAGCAACACGATCGGCGCCGCGATGTACTTAAAAGCGACGGCGATGCCGGCCCAAATCGAAGCGATCACCAAGCTCCGACCCCCTTTATTTCCCGCAGCTGAATAATCGGATAAAAATTGACAGCACAGGAGCATGGCAAACACCATGGGAATGTCGACATAAACATAATGCGAATCCCTCACATGCAGGTAATTCAACGCAAAGGTCAACGACGCAATAAACGCGATGCGCCGATTAAAGATCTTTTTCGCTAAACCATAAAGAATATAAACAGAGGCCGTGCCGAACAGCGCGCCGAAAATAGAGCGCGCCAACAGATAAAAAAAGCTCGGATCCTGAAAAAAAAGAAGCGCGAATTGCCGGGTCGTGATCCCAAAAAAAAGCTTCGAGAAAAAATAATAAACCCCGTAAACGAAGAAAAGAAGGTAGGACAAAAGCGGCGGCACTTTAAAAAAATGGGGGTTCCAATCCCCTGTCCCATAGGCGAGGGCATGATTGACGATGATCGGTTCGTCTTGATGAAAAATATCCGGCAGGCCGAAATGAATTCCGGCCAATCGCAGAACAAACGCCGCCGCGATCACGGCGCCCAAGGCCCGGCGCTCGAGGTTCCCGTCCGTCATAAATCCTTCCCCTTAAGATCAAACCAATCCGCGACCACCGAAGCCGCGTGGTGATACCCCCGGGCCGTCCAATGCTCGTCCCGGCCGTAGTAAAACGTCAGGAGCTCTTTCCGGGGCAACGGTTCGTAGGCATCCAGAAGATCGATGAACGGAATTCCGAGATCCCGGCAAAATTTTTTGAGAATGGCATTTGGTTTTTTATAATCATATTTCTCATTGACGAAGAGATGCTTTTTGTAAACCTGGTCTTTGGACGGAATGATCAAAAATAACTCTTTCACGTGCCGGCTTTCCAGAAGATCGTGAATTTTCTTGAGCTCCTCCAATTCATGCTGCACGTGCTGTTTTTCAAGCGTCGGGTATTTCTTCAGAAAAATACCGGAATTATTGTATCTTAAATTCGTGTTGAACAATAGATCGTCGACAAATCGAAACTGCGTCAATCTCCCCCACAGGAAATCCAAAGTGCGGCAATTCTGTTTCAGCATGTTTTTGAATTGCGCCAGCTTCTCCCAAAAAAAATTTGGGCGGGCCGCGGGCGGCGCCGGGCCGGTGTTCGCGGGCGGCAATAACGCCCCATCGTAAAAATCGTTGCCGATATAAAACTGATAGATGACAAAATCCGGTTTCAACGCCAGAGTGGTGGAAACCAAAAACTCATCGTTTTGTTCGGCGCTGCGCCCATGGGCTCCGTTGATGACCGTAAATCGGGGATCCTTCTTTTGAAGCAGCGTCTCAAGAACCACCGGATAGCTCTGCTCCAGGTCGACCCCGAGGCCAAAAGTAAAGGAATCACCCACGCACAAAATCCGGTATTCCCCCTCTTTCTTTCCCTCGATCTCCTTCCCCCGTAAACCCACGCGGTTAATCGAGACCCGGGTCCTGAACTCGGGCGTATTGATGGAATAGACGGACCCGGGGCCTCGGGAGGCGGGGTAGTCTTTGAAATTATAGATCGTCAGCCTCAAAACGATTTCCGTCAGCAAAAAACAGATCAGAAGGGCCGCGAAAGCGACGAGCAAATTGATCAGCAGTTTCTTGGCGTTACGATTCATCTGAGATCATAAATACGGATTGAGCCCGCCGCGGTCGCCGTCGGTTTGATCCGATCGGCCCAGCGCACATGTTCCAAATAAAAAACGCTGACTGCGTAAACCTTTTTTTGAGGCGAGGCCTTCTCCTCTTCGGAAAACGGCTCGGAGTCAATCCCGTAAAATGACGGGTCGGTCGGCCCGAAATATTCGAGGCTGATTTTCTCAATCCCGTGTCGCGTCATATACTGTTTCAAACTCTTAAGGCCCTGCCCCCAATCCACATCGCTGCCGCGCACATAACGGTATCCGCCCCCTATCGTCTGCGCCAGAGGGTTGAAGTAGGAAATATAATGAGGAAAAGCGGGCAGCGTCGTCAGGATATTGGCCGCGACCAAAAAGAACAAGAGCCGACGCCAAGGCCGCGAGTTCGCGGCCCATTGGGCGGCTCCGGACACCCACACAAAAAGCATCGGGAGGATGGGAAGCAGGTAGCGCATCCCGACCGCCGTGCTGTCTCCCCAGGTCGCCAGGAACACCGCGGCCGCCGGAAGGAGGATCACGAGGTTTTCATGACCTGAAGAAACGCGGCTCTTTTTAAAATAAACGGCTCGAAGGATCAACAAGATCAAAAACGGCAATGTGACTTTGACGGCAAAGCAAAATAAATAATAATACCATTGTGTTTCCATCGTCCAATGACCGAACGCATAATGTAAATACGGCGTACGATGGCTGCGGAGGATGCCGGCTAGTCCTAAAAGATACGAAGGCATCGGAATAGAGGTCTGCAGCGCGAACTTTTCTAAAGCGTTTCTGACCGACTCCTGATGAGGAAATAGAAAATCAGAAATGGCCGATAGGTAGCCGAGTTTCTCACTGATCCGGGGCACGCCTCCGCCCAAGACGGGCTTCCATTCAAAACCATAAGACGCCCAAACGACGAAAAATGATGAGACCAAGAGATAACAGGAAGATTTTAGAAATTCCCAAAAACCCTTTTTGATCCATAAAACCAATAGGAAGGCGGGCCCCAAAAGAAGTGCGTTAAATTTCGCGGCGCACGCGAACGCGAACGCCAAAAAAAATCCCCATTGATCCATCGGTTTGGAATATTCCAGCCGCCGCCACAGAAAAAAAGCGGCCATCGTGCAAAAAAAAGTGACGCCGATATCCGTCGTGGCCAATGCCGAATGAGCCAATAAATTGGGACAAAAAGCGTAAAAACATAACCCCAGCACCGCCCCCCATTCCCCATAAAGCTGTTTGGCCCAGAAGTAAATAATCCCCCCGATGCCCAGGCCCAACAACAGGATCATGAACCTCGAAATAAAAAGCAGTGTCTCGGCCTTTGAGCCATTATCGCGATAAAAAAATTCTTTGGCGAACGACACGCTGTCCGCTTCTTTCCATGAGGCCTTATTCAAATCCAACCGGGGATTGAGCCATAGCCAGGGCCATGTCATCCATTCGCGAAGCAACGCCGGATTGGCCGGGCTCATGCGGTAATCGCGCGTCTTAAGATAGGTATAGCCGTTGACTACGTTGAACGACACTTCATCGGCGGTGGGAGAGGTGCTTTGGATCAAAACAACTCCCTGAACGAAAAAAATGAAAAGCAGCCCCATGGCAAGATTCCGGGGGAGAAATTCCATCGGGCGGCTCAATCTATTTTATGAACTTTTAAAACAAATAACAAAGCAAAGCGGTTGGGAATAGCTTTGGCCATCTGATAGCGCAGTGCCCATGGCAAACAGCTCAACAACAAATTCACGCACTGGACGATTTTCCGGATGACCGACGGGTTATGCCGGATATCACTGACGATCGCCTCCGGCATCGAGTACGCGGGGACATAATCCACCCAATCCACCGCAAAGCCGGTTTTCTCCAAATCGTCCAGCAGATCGGGCAAATAATACCTCCGGAGATGGTGGACCCCATCCGCTCTCATGTTTGGCTGTCCGAGATACAAGATCCCGTTCGGTTTCAACGCATGATGGATTTCGGACAGCGTTTTATTCGGGCGGCGCAGATGCTCCAAGACCTCGAACAAAAAAGCCGCATCGTAGCTTTCTTCCGCGACCGGAAATTTTTTTTCGATATCGCCGTGGATCGCGCGAAACCCCGCGCGTTCCGCCGCTTGAAGGCCCGATTCGCTGATATCTAAAATATCCGCGTTCTGGACCCCTAAGTACCGCATAAACTGTCCGTTGCCACCGGCCACATCCAAGAGCTTCCAATGAGGGTCCAGCACGATCTTGGGCCTTATTCTTTCATAAAGCCTCTGATAATAGGCCCGCCGGGTCCGCTCCTCTTCGGCGCCAACCCAGTAATTCTTGTAAAGCTCTTCGGCATTCGGGATCATGCGGAGCGCAGTTTCTCCCAACGAAATTTAAACATCAAATAATTCAGGAAATAAGCGCCCCACATCATCATGAGCGGTTCCAACGGAAAACGATATTTCTGGTCCGGGAAAATGATGGTGTGCTCCCCCAGCCAAAAGAAAATACAGCTCGCCAAAACCAGCGCGCTGTTTTTACAAGCCGCGGAAATGTTCTTGGATTGGCGCGCCCAATAAACGGCCCCCGCCAGAAAACAAAAGAACACGCCGTAATAAAATGAGTACGCTAATTCTTCGAACAGCCACTTGAGCTTCGGCGGAACAGGGCGGGCCGGATCGTAGGACCCCTCGTAAAATTGAAACCAAAGCGGCCACACGCCGGTGCGGTGCCACCTCATGAAGACCAAGAGCCGTTTCGAGCCCAACGAAATGTATTTCAACGGATGCTGGAACATCCATTTTTTAACCAGCTGGTTGGAAATGAAGCTGGCGCGCGGCCCGTTATGCGAATCCAAGGCGCGCTGCAGTTCTTCCGAGTATCCCTCTTCCCCGCGGGCGGGAAACCGCGCTCCCCCTTCCGGCGTCGCGTAGGAATTGAAGGCGGCGTAAACATACCCCCCGCTCATCGTGTAAACAATGGGCACTCCCCAGGCCCGATAATTGCGGATCAGCCAAGGCAAATTCAGAAGCTGCATGATAAAAAAAACGCTGATAATCACCAGCCCAATTTTGCGCCATGACTTTTTCATCAAGAAATACGCGAAACCGACCACCAGCGGCATAAAAACGGTGTGCGTCCGCGTCATGGTGGCATAACCGAAAATGACGCCGTACCAAAGCCACGACCAACGCACCGGGGATCCGTGTATTTCGCGAAGAAGCAGATATAAACCGAAATACCATAACGGCAGGAACAAATGCTCGTCATAGGTCAGGACAATGCTATAAATGGAGGTGGGAAAAACGGCGAAAAGAAACGCCGTGATCATCGCGGTGCCTTCGCCGAATGTCAGACGGGCGATGAGAAAAACAAGCAAGCCGCACAGCAAATAAAGCGATAAATGCAGTCCTTGCGCGACCGCCCGGTGAACGCCAAAAATTTTATAACACAATCCCAAAAGCATCGGATAACCGATCGGTCTTCTGGCCATTGGCTCGCCATGAATGTCCCTAAACCAAATCCCTTTCGTCAGTTCCGCCGCGTGCGTATTGATGATATCCCATTCCTGGTCGCCGGCGGGATTCCAGGAACTTTTGGGTTCATGGGGGGAAAAACCGATCCACCAAAGCCTCAACAAAAGGCCTAAAAGGAGAATGAGAAATAAGAGTTTTTTGCCTCGGAGGACCGGCTGAATCTTGAGATACTTGAGGGTGGAAACGATAAGAACGGTTAAAAATAAGTAAAGCGTGAAATGATTGGTCTCGAAATAGCTCCCTAGGTAAGTGAAAAAAGACATGCAAAAAATTATAATACAAACGGAATTCAAACACAATCACCAACTTTTCTGTTAAAATCGGCGTATGAAAATCTGCCTTTCTTGCGGAAAGGGGCTGCCAAAACCCGGCGGGGGCTGGAAATGCCCGGCCTGCGCTTATCAGCCCGTTTTAAAAAATACCTGGCCGATATTCGCTCCGGAATTGTCTAACCAAAACGAGGGCTTTGACATACAGCTTTTTTCGCAATTGGCGGCCATCGAGTCGGAAAATTTCTGGTACTGCGCGAGGAATGAACTGCTGGTTTGGGCGTTCGGAAAATATTTTCCGCAAGCGGAGAATTTTTTTGAGATCGGCTGCGGGACCGGTTTTGCTCTCGGGGGTTTTCACCGGTCCTTTCCGGGCCTGGCGCTCTACGGAAGCGACCTTTACGACCGCGCGTTGGAATACAGCGCCGAACGGGCGCCGAGCGCGCGGCTTTTCCAGATGGACGCCCGTAAGATCCCTTTTCAAGACGAGTTCGACGCGATCGGCGCGTTCGACGTGTTGGAGCACATTGAGGAGGATGAAGTCGTTCTATCCCAGATATTTCAAGCGCTCAAACCCGGCGGCGGCCTTTTGGTGACCGTCCCCCAACATCCTTTCCTGTGGAGCGACTACGACGTGCTGGACCATCATGTTCGGCGCTACCGTGCCGACGAATTAACGGCCAAAGTGCGGCGGGCGGGTTTTGAAATTATTCGTACCACCTCTTTTGTTTCGCTTCTTTTGCCGGCCATGATGGCTTCGCGCTTGACTTACCGCAAAGCTGATTCGAAAAAAAACGTGATCGCCGCGTTTCACAAAAAAGGGGCCGTCAACGCCGTTCTTAAAAAAATCATGGCCTTCGAACGCGGCCTGATCCGGTTGGGCTGCCCGCTTCCGCTCGGCGGTTCTTTGCTTTTAATCGCGGTCAAAAGCCTTGCGGCAAACGCAGGTCTGCAAAAAACCATTCCCGAATATTCCCGATAGAAAAAAAATAACGGCTACGGCGATCCCGTAGAGCGTTCTCATGAGGAGGTTGGCCGGAGGGGTGTCCACCGCTTTTAAAGGATAATTGTGATTTTTGATCACCAGGATTTGAAACCCATGGCGCTCCAAAAGAAGCCGCAGAGAGGTATTCGTAAAATGCTGGACATGGTGACTGCTATAGATCCGGTCATGCGCGGCATGAAACCCTATTTTATTCAACCCCCGGGCGATCTTATAAAAAAGGCCGTCATTGTTATTGGTGGTGACCGCCAGGAGGCCGCCGGGGCGTAAACACGCCCGGATTTTTTCAAGGAACAAGTGCCCGTCCTCGATATGCTCGATCACCGTCAACGTCACGGCGGCCTCGAATTTTATTTCCGGTTCGTATTGAAAAAAATCTTGGCGAAAGAAACGGACACCGAGATACTCATTTTCGACCGTGTCCACGCCGTAAAGCCTCCAGGCAGGGTTTTTTTTCGCGAGATATTTTAAAAAATCTCCGTTCCCGCAGCCCACATCGAGAAGGTTTAAGTTTTTACCATCCGCGAGCCTCCGAAGGGTTTGATTGAGGTAGGAAAAAAGAGAAAAATTGGGATGTTTGAACCAATTTTTATGCGCTTGGGAATAATAGTAGGCGGAATAAAGCTCGGGGTCATGCGTCGGATGCGCCGTCACGGTGTGATTGCAATCCCGGCATTTGTAGAGCTTCAACCGGCTGTCCAAAAGAGTCACGGACTCACTTTTTAGGCAGACACCGCACTGAACGTCCATCGAGACCTCCTCCGGGTGGTGGAATCGGCGTATTGTATCCAAAATAGCTGTGCTTCGCTATAAAATAAAAACCTAAAAAAGCTTGCCAAACCCCCTGAAAGAGTTTATCTTAAGTTATCCATGCGTCCGACACGAATCCTTTTTTTTATAGCCCTTTTGGTGGTGTTAGGGACAGCCCCCGCTTATGCCTACCTGGATCCGGGGTCCGGGAGCATTTTGTTTCAGATCATCATCGGGGGCGTGGTGACTTTTTTTTACACCCTAAAAGTCTATTGGAAGCAAGTCAAAAATTTATTTTCTCAAAAATTCCCCTCTAAAAAACCCCCGACGCGGTGAAACCACTTTCTTCCTCCTTTCGGGACCCTGCCGGTTACGTGTTTTCGGAATCCGGAACGATCAAAAGAGGCATCACGGATTTTGGCAGAAAAAATTACGAAGCCTTCATGGGCTCCGGGCTTTATGAACGCTTGGTCCAATCCCGGTCACTGATCCCGCACGAGGCGGCTCAAGTTTCGAGCGGCGAATTTTACAAGATCATCGTCCCCGGACAAATCCCGGTCATCTCTTACCCGTATGAATGGTGTTTCTCCGAGTTAAAAGACGCGGCGATTCTGACCCTGACGATCCAACTGACGGCGCTGGAAAGCGGGTTCGGGTTAAAAGATGCGACGCCTTTTAACGTTCAATTCATCGGTTCCCGGCCCGTCTTCATTGACACGCTCTCATTCGAACCGCTGAAAGAAGAGCCGTGGGTGGCTTACCGGCAATTTTGCGAAAGTTTTCTGGCGCCTTTGGTTTGCATGGCGGAAATCCGGCAGGACTTCAATAAATATTTAAAAACGGACTTGGACGGATTTGACCTGGAATTTTGCCGTAAAATTCTTCCGCCAAAAACATGGATCCATCTCGGCTATTTGACGCACATTCATTTGCACGGGTTAAGCCAGGCGAAATTCAAAGACAAGGCCGTCCGCGCGCCGGGATCCAAAGGATCCGTTCCGGCGCGGTTTTCCAAACGATCCCTGATCGCGCTGACGCAGCACTTGCTCTCAACGGTCAACGGCATCCGGTTAAAAAATAAAAAAACGGCTTGGAGCGATTACTATGCGGACCAATGCCACTACTCCGAAAACGCGGAAAACTTCAAATCGCGTCAAGTGTCGGAATGGCTCAAAACCGACAGCCCCCGGCTGGCGCTGGATCTGGGGGCCAATACTGGAAAATTCGGCCGCCTAGCCACCCAAATGGGCGTTTACTGCGTTGGCAGCGATCTGGATGCCTCCTGCGTTGAGGAAAATTACCTCTTATCCAAATCCAAGCAGGATGAGAAGATGCTGCCCCTTCTGATGGATTTGTCGAATCCGGCCGGCGGTCTCGGATGGCAGGCCCAAGAGCGGGAACCCTTCTTTCAACGCGTGAAACCCGATTTGACGATGGCATTGGCGCTGATCCACCACTTGAGGATCACCCACAACATTCCGCTGGATCTCCTGTCTGTTTTCTTTTCCCAGATCACCAAGAACCTGATCATCGAGTTCGTGCCGAAAGAAGACCCGATGGCGCAGAAGCTTCTTCAAAACCGCGAAGACATATTCCATGATTACCGGGAGGAAAATTTTGAACGGAGCTTTGCTTCTCATTTTTCGATCGATCATAAAATAAAACTTCCCGAAACCCACCGCACCCTTTATCACCTTAAATCCAAAGGTTAATGGACCATGCGGATCTTGTCCCGAAAAATCGCATTAGACCTTTTGAACCTGCTTTTATTCACGCTGCTTTTCGGCAGTTATTACCTTCATTTTCATTCTTATTCGATGACCCGGCCCGAGTCGTTGCTATTTTTTCTCGTTTTGTTTTTGGGTTTGCTGGCGCCTTGGCTTCTGTGCCGGCTCCTGAAATGCGACTGGGTTTTCTACGCCCCGCTTTTGATCTTATCGCTGGATCTATCGCTGGGGATTTTTTACAGCTTCTACCTTTTTTGCAAAAGCGCGGCCGGGGGCAGCAAAGAAATTGCTTATACCTCTATTTTCTTTTTCGGCTTTTTCTTATTTTTCATCGGTTTTCATATTCGAAGCCGAATTCAGTCCATTGCCCGGGTGTTATTTTTGACGACTCTTTTATTGACGGTCGTCACTTATCCTTTTAGTTCCAACCCGTTTATTCGAGTCTCTCACGAGACGCGAACCCCCTCTCCCGTGCCGGGAAACAAGCCGGACTTGTTCTTTATCATTCTCGATGAACACATCGGGATCGACGGGATCCCCCTCTCATGGGAAAGTGGGAAACGGTTAAAAGAAACATTGATCCAAAATTACGGTCAAAACGGTTTTCTCCTTTTTACGAAGGCTTATAGCAACAACGGGTTTACCGGCAATTCGATTCCCGGGATTCTCAACTCAAAAGTCGTGCTAAGCCGTCAAGGGGTGTTCGAAAAAGGGGTGTTACTTCAGAATCGTTTGCTGGAAAAACTATATCGCGAAGGCTACCGGATCAATGTTTACCAAAGTAATTTTATGGATTTCACCCGTTCACCGGATATCCCGATCCGTAAGTCCATGACTTACAACATGTATTCGATGGGCCTCCTGCAAGCGGCTCCGTTGCCGGTGACGGATAAATTATTGATTTTATCGGCGAACTTCGCCGAATCGTATCACAGCCAGCCCTTAAAAAAAATATCCCTCGCCCTCTTCAAACACGATTGGAAGCTCTTAAGCCATCTGGCGTCGGAACCCGTGTTCCGCGAGATCGCCGCCGATCTGAACACCTCTCCCCGCAACACCGTCTTTTTTGTTCACCTCTTGATGCCGCATTATCCCTATGCTTACGGTGACGACGGCCGCATCCTGAAACCGGCCTTATGGGAAGCCAACGATTGCTCCGACTGCGGAAAAGACATGAGAAATACCGTGGAGGGCCGCCAAAAAAAATACCTATTGTATTTCAATCAAGTGAGGCATTTGTATGAAGAACTGAACCAACTATTTGAACAGGCCAGGCGATTGGGTATTTATGAGGAGAGCTCGTTTGTGCTGATCAGCGACCATGGCTCCCGGATTTCTCTGAATCTCATGGACGCCAACCATGCCTCGCAGTTGACCCCCCAGGATTACACGGACATGTTTGCCTCGTTTGTCGCCGTTAAAAAGGGCGCTTACAATCCGTCGTTTTATAAAGACCGGGGGCCTTTGATTGAAGACGAGCTGCCGACCGTTAAAATCATCGGGGAGTTTTTTTCTTTGGCGTTGGAATCGGATCTATCCCGTCCGGAATTGACGAAGGTTTATTTGTCGCCGGGCCCCGAAGGAGATGACACTGCCGAGCTGGATCCTGCCGAAAAAGAGATGGTCAGGTTTTAGAGGATTTTAGAATAGGCTTTAGCCGGCCGTAAATTTTCTCGAAATACGCCCGATGCCCTTTGGCCGTCAAATGCGAATCAAATTTATAATAGAATGAACCCTTGCCGTCCGATCGGTCCAACTCGTCCGTCACGTCAATGAACTTGATCTGACGGCTCTCGCAAAAATCCTTGAGACGGTGATTGGCTAAAAACCGGTCGTACCGGGAAACATCCACCTGATAAAACCTCATCACGTTATCCCAACGGTAGAGTTGCTCGCGTTTCGGCAGGTAAAGAACGTAAAAATCCACTGATCGGCTCCAACAGAGCTCGCGCATGTCCAGCAAGTACCGCTCCGTGTTGTCCCAGCTGATCTTAACCGCGGGCGAAGCCGAATCCTTCTCAAATAAATCGAGCTCGAGACCCAGATCTAGTTTTGAAAAACCCGCTTTTGCCAATAAGACGCGATAATTCAAGCTGACGTAATGAAACAACAGGCTTTTTATCAAAAACGGTTTCACCGGGTTTAAAAAAGCAAAAAAGGGCCGTTGGCGATGCGATTCCGTTACCCGCAAACCCTGCAGCGCTTCATCGGTTTCTTGTGAGAAATTATCCTGAAGATCATTCCAAAAGAAAACAAGAAAAACCGCCTTTGGCCGGATCACATCGATATATTCTTTTAAGATCAAATACTCCTTATAAGAGCCTATCGCGCATTTGCCTAAATTAAATACTTCGTAATCTTGTTTGATTTTTTCCGACAAAAGCGAGGCGAAGCTTTCTTTTGGTTCAACCCCCAAACCCACCGTGAACGAGTCGCCCAAAAGGATCAGGTTCTCTTTCCGGCGGTCCAACTTAAGCCCAAAATCCTCATCTCGGAAACCCTGGGAATTGAATACCCATGAGTGACGGAACTCGACCGAAATGACCTGGTCTTTTTGAGGTTTGGGATAAATAAAACGCAGAAGGACTTCGGCGAAAATCAGGGAAAAAACGACGGAAAGGATCAGAAGGCCGGCGTTGAGCAAAAAACCGTTTCGTTTACCGCTCATCTTTTTTTATTCGTAATAAATGAAACCGTGATCGCCTTGGTAGCCGCTTTGTTTGAAAAGCCATTCCCATTCTTTGGGAGTAAAAAAACACTCGCAGGTGAGCTGCCAATACAGCAGATTCACCTTTTCGCGTTCGGTGCGGTAGGAATCCATGACCAGGTACTTCTTGCGCCCCCGGCCCACGCGCTCGATCTCTTTAAGCGCCCGGATCAGATCATAAAGGGGCAAATTGTGGAGGGTGTTGATCGAAACAATAAGATCAAACGAGCCGTTTTTGTAAGGCAGGCACGCCGCCGTGCCGTATTTTAAAAACGGCTTCACTTCCTTCCGGGCATGACGAATCGCATAACGGGAAATATCCAACCCCGCGATTTGGAGGCCGGGGACGATCTGCGTGAATTCATAAAGCAAATAACCCTTTCCGCAGCCGATGTCCAGGACCCGATCGCCGGATCTTAACCGGTAATGTTGAACCAGTTTTTTTGCGAGCCCGCGCCAACGGCCGTCATAATGATACCCGCCATAACCGTATTTCCTGTCTCCGTCCCAATAATCTTTTCCGAATTTTTTGGCGACGACCGCGCAAGCGGCCTTGTCGCAATGCAGCACCCGTTCTTTTAAATAATTTCTCGGGGTGCTTTTATGGATTTTTTGAATGAAATCAAAATAGGCCATCGGACGCTTAAAAAGGCCCTTCGAATTTTTTGACGGTGCTCTCAAGAGGATGGGCTGCCTCGAGCTGTCCGCACGCTTTGAGTGCGGCGGCCTTGATCTCATTGGCGCCCGGATAAAATAGTGCCTCGATCGCCTGGCTGCTCGGTACCGACGTCTGGGGCCACACGACTCTCGCGGGTGAACTTTTAAGCGAAGAAAATATATTTTCGGTCACGGAAGCGATGATTTCTCCCGCCACGCCGCAGGGCCCCCAATCCGCGTCAGCCACCACGAGCCGGCCCGTTTTTTTCACGGACTGAAAGAACGCGGGCAGATCCAAGGGGTGTGTCGTGCGGACATCGATCACCTCCGCCGAAATGCCGAGCGGCTCAAGCGCCGCCGCTGCCTTGAGAGATTCTCCCACCATCGGCCCGACGGCCACGATCGTGACATCTTTTCCCTGCTGGGCGACGGCCGCCTTGCCGATCGGCGTCAGATAATATTCGGCGGGCACTTCCGTCTCATCCTCATGCAACCAACGATGCTCGATATAGATCACGGGGCTTTCATCTTCGATCGCGGCCAAGAGAAGCCCCTTGGCATCCTTCGGATTGGACGGCACCACGGTTTTTAATCCCGGCACATGAGAAAATAACGC
>ORMF011266431.1_pt1 | contig 20787 bp, 16 predicted proteins | sample 1779871 | NCBI WGS metagenome assembly ORMF01 (sample SAMEA104232316, study PRJEB22302) | groundwater metagenome | biome: forest; feature: aquifer; material: groundwater | place: USA | collected 2011-08-07 | depth 5.4 m | reverse complement strand
TGATAAAGGCCCTACCCCCGGTGGGTGCGGAGCTAGCCGGTAATGCGGCAGGAACAATTCCGGCTTGGACTGGCGGGCTGACCAAGCCACCGGCAAATTTCGACAGAACGAAAGGTTACGCCAATCCGTTTGCTGGTGAGAAGCCTCTTTTCGTGATCACCGATAAGAATGTGGAGCAGTACAAGGCAAATCTGACTGAAGGACAGATTGCCATGTTGAAAAAGTTTCCTAAATCCTACAGGATTAATGTCTACCCGACGCATAGAACGGGAGCATATTCGGCGACCTTTTATGATCATGTAAAGAAGCAAGCTGCAGGTATCGCACTCGAAGGTGGGGGCGCAGGAATACTCAATCGTGGCGCTTCTAGGGTGCCATTCCCGATTCCGAAAGCAGGTATCGAGCCAATCTGGAATCATGTCATGGTTTCTCGCGGCACACCTATGGTGCGGAGGCACTTGAGTGGTGCGGCCTATCCTGACGGACGTATTTCAGGCACCGGAATCGAAGAGACCACTGTACCAGCAGAAAACGTAACCCCGGTAGATCCGAAAATAAACTATTACAACCTTATTCGCTTCTACTATCCAAGTGATGTCGCAGGAGATTTCAACTTACTTCACGAAACCGTTAATCAGATTAGTACGCCGCGTAGTGCTTGGCAGTACGCCGCAGGTCAGCGACGTCTACGGCGTTCTCCAGACATAGGCTACGACAGTATGATTCCGGCAGCCGCGGGAACACGGGTTGGGGATGATTACACGATGTTTGTCGGCGATCCCTTTGATCGCTTCGATTGGAAGTTGTTGGGCAAGCGAGAAATCTACATTCCCTACAATTCCTACGATCTGACCAGTACTGCATTGAAGACTACGGATATTGTCAAGCCGGAGCACTTCAATCCAGACCTGCTGCGATATGAATTGCATCGTGTATGGGCCGTTGAGGCAACCCTAAAGCCAGGAAAGCGTCACGTCTATGCAAAGAAGATCGTCTATTTCGACGAGGATACGTGGCTGGCAGTTCTCAAGGACAATTATGACGGTCGTGGCAACCTGTGGCGTACCGGCGAGCAGTATCTCGTCCAATATTACGATGTTCCGTTCGCGAACTGGGCGGGTGGCGCGCTGTATGACTTGACTGCGGGTAGCTATTGGTTCGAAGGGTTGACCAACGAGACTAAGCAGATTCAGTGGGATGTGAAGGTAGATCGCAACTATTTTGACCCGGACGCTGCTAGGCGGATGGGAACGCGATAGACATCGACGACCCGAATCAGAGCATTGCTTCGGGTCGTCGATTTGCTTTCCACCAAATTCCTTGGGCGATACACGTATGCAGCGATTCTACGTCAGGACGCGGCAGCATTTTTCTGCCGCGATTAAGGGTATATGGTTTGGAATCTTGGTTACTGCTTCGCAGTTAACCTTGTCTCAGACCGCTGAGCCGAGTGCTCCACGATTTGACCTACTTACAACTCCAGCGGCGGTGGCTCCCCGTGCTTCAAAGTCTCAGCTTACAGCTGTCGGACGAGCGGGAAAGCGAATAATCGCAGTTGGTGGTCGCGGTGTCGTTGTGTACTCCGACGATGGGGGTAAGGCGTGGTCTCAAGCTAGCGTTCCAACCATGGTTTCGTTAACCGGTATCTACTTCCCAACCGCGGAAAAGGGATGGGTCGTTGGCCATGACGGCGTCGTGCTCAATTCCTCAGATGGAGGAAAGTCGTGGACAAAGCAAATTGATGGCAACGATATAAATATGCAAGTTGTATCGCTCGCCAAATCGGAGCTTCAAAAGGCCCAGGTGGCCTACGACAACAATAAGTCCAGTCGCATCACCCAGGCTGCGCTCGATCGTGCATTAGATTTTATGGGCGTTGCTGAAAGTGGAGCGAAATATGGTCCTTCCAGGCCTTTGCTTGATGTCTGGTTCAAAAACGAATCTGAAGGCTGGGTTGTTGGTGCTTTTGGCGTCATTCTCCAAACCCTAGATGGTGGAAGAAAGTGGCGATTGTATTCGGCAAAGCTTCCGAACGAGCAGAGTCTCCATTTATATTCAATTACTGCGACTGCATCGGGCACTCTTCTCGTCGCAGCAGAGCAAGGTTACGTATTTCGATCGGAGGACGGCGGCGAAAATTGGACTCGTTCTCCTTCGTTGTCTAAGGGCGGTCTGTTCGGCATTGTGACGGCCTCGCATCTAGGTCGGGAAATCGCGATTGCGTTTGGACTGAATGGGAATGTCTTCCGTTCAGATGATGCCGGAAAAGCTTGGACCCAAGTTGCACTTAATTCCACCGCAAGCTTTTGGGGCGGACGTGTTCTATCGGAAGGATTGATTCTTCTCGTGGGCAACGATTCGACTATCGCTAGAAGCAGCGATGGAGGACTTACATTTGCTGTTTCTAGTGGTCTCCGCGGCGTTGCCTTTAACGCAATTGTGTCAAACGGCATTGGGGACACGATTGCTGTAGGACCTCGCGGCATAACAGCACTATCAGGAAGCGCTGTTGAGAAGGGACACAATTAGCCATGAATGTTTTGAACAAGCGAAGCGTACTTGGATCGTTGGCGGTCATATGTGAAAAAATACTATTTACATATAGTCGACCGGTACTGGTCTTCTTCGTCGTTGTATCAGTATTTCTTGGCTATCAAGCGTCCTTGATTACGCTTGACGCGAGCTTTGACAAGATGATCCCGAGTAAGTCTCCGATGGTAGTTAACTTTCGGGCACATGAAGCAGATCTCCGCTCATTAACAAATGTTCTACGCATAACAGTCGAGAATGTCGAAGGCGATATATTCAATAAGGAATATCTCGAAACACTTAGGAGCATTTCAGACGAAGTGTTCTATATTCCAGGTGTTGATCGTGGCAATTTAAAATCAGCTTGGACTGCCAACACTTTTTGGCGCGCGGTTACCGACGAGGGGTTCGAGTCTGGACCGGTTATTCCGAACGGATTTGACGGATCTCCAGAAAAGATCGAACGATTCCGGCAAAACGTATTGCGTTCCGGCTTAGTTGGCTCGCTATTTGCCAATGATTTTCGCTCTTCGGTTATTTATGTTCCATTAATTGAACGCGCACCTGGAACTGGCGAAAAGCTGGACTACGGACAGTTTTCCGAACAACTTGAGAAGCAAGTTCGCGACAAATACAGCAATGGAAAGATCCGAATCCATATCACCGGGTTTGCCAAAGTCATTGGTGATCTGATCGACGGAACAGCTGCGATCGGAAAATTCTTTGGCTTGGCCGTCGTGCTCACCACGGCCCTTCTCCTTCTATATTCTCGTTGTTGGCGAAGCACCCTGTCGACGTTGTTCTGCTGCTTGCTCGCAGTTATCTGGCAACTAGGTATTGTCAGGCTCTTGGGTTATGGCCTCGACCCATATTCAATCCTGGTGCCTTTCCTAACATTTGCAATTGGTGTAAGTCACGCGGTACAAAACATAAATACAATGGCCCAGGGCGTTGGCCACGGTTTATCGAATGTCGACGCTGCACGAAGTACATTTCAACAATTGTTCGTGCCTGGCACAGTTGCACTTCTATGCGACGCTGTGGGCTTCGCTACGTTGCTTGTGATTGATATTCCGGTCATTAAGGAACTGGCTGTTGCCGCCAGCGTCGGTGTAGGAGTCGTAATCTTTACGAAGATGTTTTTGTTGCCGGTATTGATGTCGTACTCCGGAATAAGTCCGCCTTTGCTGCGCTACTTGGAACATAGAAAGACCAGTACCTTTAGGGTAGCGCGTATGTTGTCCAAATTTGCTTCTCGACCGTTTGCGACAATCGCCATAGCGGCAGGAATCATCGGACTCGGTACGTCTTTTTACTATAGCCGTGATTTAAAGATTGGCGATCTTGATCCTGGCGCCCCAGAGCTTCGTGCGAGCAGTCGATATAACCGTGATAACGCATATTTAGTTGACCATTATTCGACGAGCACCGATGTTTTCGTCGTCATGGTCAAAACTCCCGAGCAAAAATGCCGAACTTACGAAGTACTCGCAGGGATTGAGCAACTGGCGGCCGAACTTGGAACAATACCGAACGTCCAGGCTACTCGTTCAATTCTCGATATCGCCAAGACGACAATCTCGGGAGGCAACGAGGGAAATCCTAAGTGGTATTCGATTGTTCGAGATCAGGCAATGCTAGGCAGTGCACTGCGAGATCTATCTGGAGCATCAGTTGGAACGGCCTGCGAAATGGCGCCGCTAGCAGTTTATCTAGGTGACCACAAGGCAGAAACTCTTGCTGCTGTAGTTGAGAAAGTTTGCGAGTTTGCGGCAAAGCACAATTCCGAAAATGTACAGTTTGTCCTTGTTGCCGGAAATGCAGGTATCGAAGCGGCGACTAATGAAGTGATCAAGAAGGCCGAGCCAATGATGCTTATTTTGGTATACGGCATTGTGACATTGCTTGTGCTCTTGGAATTTAAATCAGCAGCAGTCGCTATCTGCATTGTGGTTCCGCTATATATGACGTCAGTATTGTGTGAAGCAATCATGGCAAAAATCGGACTCGGTGTAAAGGTATCGACAATGCCGGTTATTGCACTAGGGGTTGGTATTGGTGTCGACTATGGAATCTATATCTATAACAAGTTAAAGCATTATCTCGACCGCGGCGAATCCCTAGTGGAAGCATATTTCCTGACCCTACGTACAACTGGTACAGCAGTGGCTTTCACAGGGTTTACCCTTGCTGTAGGGGTGTTTACTTGGGTCTTTTCTAACATCAAGTTCCAAGCCGATATGGGATTGTTGCTCACATTCATGTTTCTATGGAACATGATTGGCGCGATTATCATGATACCGGCATTGGCATCATTCCTAATAAAGCCAAAAAATGGAACTTAAGTTTAGGGCTGCCTGTGGCTCATTTTCTCCGCTCTCGCTGCCGCTCTTTAGTGCGGCCAGCACCGCATTGCATGGGTAGTGGAAGATGATAGCCAGGATTTGCGATCAAAATCAGGATGGGACGGGCAAACAATGAAGATGGAGAATGCTGTGCGTGAAGGGATGCCGGTAAATGCAGCGGGAAGATTAGATCGATTGCCAGTTGGAAGGTTTCACTACCGGCTATTTCTTCTTATCTCAGGGGGCTTGTTCTTTGACTTTTTCGATATGCATATGGCTAGCGGCGTTGCTACCGCCTTGCTTAGTGAGGGATTCTCGACATTGCAGGGTAACGCGCTGTTCTTTTCGCTTACGTACTTCGGCCTACTTATAGGAGCTCTGGGCGCAGGAGTTCTTGGGGATCGATTCGGACGCCGCCGAATGTATCAATTGAATCTCGCTGTCGTCGGCATCGCGACATTGTCCTGCGCAATAGCACCAAATATGACTTGGCTACTAGTGTCAAGGTTCATAGCTGGTGTTGGATTGGGTGCTGAAGGAGGAATTAGCTTTGCAGCGTTAGCAGAAATGGTTCCGCCGCGCTCTAGAGGGAAATGGCTCACCGGAGCTTCACTGTTTGCAACGACTGCGGTTATTTTCTCCTCAGTTATGGGGTATTGGCTGTTGCCACTGGGCCACTGGCGGATGATGTTTGTTATCGCGGGAGTCGGAGCGCTAATTTTTTGTATTCTTCGACGACGCCTGCCAGAGTCGCCGCGTTGGCTTGAGTCAAAGGGACGGCACGCAGAGGCAGAACTAGTGCTTCAAGCTATCGAGGCGGAGGCCGCGGGAGGGAAGAAATTGCCACCAGCTGAGGCAACAAATCTTGAAACTTCTAAGTCGGAAAGTTTCTTAGTTTTGTTCAGCAAAACGGTTTGGCGGCGAACGCTTGTGGCATGCATGGTCAATATCACTGTGACGTTCGTGACCTACGGATTCTTAGGATGGCTGCCCACGATGCTAATGAAGCAAGGCCATACGATGGGCTCTGCACTGGGACTGTCGACACTTATCGTCATAGGTGGGCCAATTGGCTCTGCAGTAGCAGTGCTCATCTCTGACAGGATTGGTCGCAGAAAGTCATTGATTATTCTTTCATTCGTCAATGCCGCATTAGGTATGGCGTTTGCCGCCGCTAATACCAGCACTTTGATGGTTATTACAGGATTTCTCTTGGTGGGACATGTTTTTATGATGTCAACGATGTCGGTATCGGGGTATGTCCCAGAACTATTTCCGACAAGCTACCGCATGCGTGGAACAGCTTTCAGTAATGCCATGGGGCGGTTCGCAGCAATTATTGGGCCCTACGCCATTCTTTTTCTATTCAATTTCGGAGGACTCCAGTCAGTAGTTATCGCGATTGTCGGGCTTATGCTCATTCAAGCAGTTGTGATTTTCCAATTTGGTATTGAAACGACGCGATTGTCGCTCGAGGAGATTGCTAAAAAGGAGCATTGAGCGTTCTCGAAGCTCTTAAATGAGAAAAGGCAATATACATTGCATCAATATATGCCAAAGAAATATTGTTGCAATTAGAGCGCTGCAATCGATCTTGGGTGGGGCTAGGAAACAATAATGAGACTTATTGGGGTGCTTGGAACATTGGCTTTGGCGTGGCTTACCAGTGGAATGGTGCACTCGGAAACGGTTGTCGACAATCGCGCGATCGAAAACGAACAGCAAGGCGCTAACTGGCTCTCCTACGGTCGAACCTACGCTGAGCATCATTTCAGTCCGCTGGCCGCCGTCAATGACCAAACCATAAGTCGGCTTGGCCTAGCTTGGTCGCTCGACCTCGAAGGAGCTCGTACGCTTGAAGGCACACCTCTCGCCATAGACGGTGTCTTGTATTTTTCAGGGACCTACGCAATGACCTATGCGGTTGACGCCGTGACTGGAAAGTTGCTTTGGCGTTTTGATCCTGAAATTGGAAAGCACCATCCGGAAAAGCTGCGACTTCTGATGGGGGCACATCGCGGTTTAGCCTATTGGAAAGGACGGGTTTTTGTTGGCACCGTAGATGGCCGCTTGGTAGCTCTTGACGGTAAGACTGGCAAGGTTGTTTGGAGCGTTCAGACCTTTGATGATCCAAAGTCGCGTAAAGCAATCTCGGGTGCGCCGCGGGTATTTAACGACAAAGTAATTATTGGCCACGGCGGCGCGGATTTTGGTACTCGTGGGTATGTTACTGCCTACGACATGGCTACCGGAAAGCAATTGTGGCGGTTTCACACGGTGCCCGGAGATCCGAAGAAAGGCTTTGAAAATGAAGCGTTGGCCATGGCCGCGACGACTTGGTCCGGCGAATGGTGGCATTGGGGAGGTGGAGGCACGGTTTGGGACAACATGACCTACGACCCAGAATTTAACCGTATCTACATTGGTGTAGGTAATGGAAGTCCTTGGAATGCCGAGGTGCGTAGCCCAGGGGGAGGCGACAATTTATTCTTATGCTCGATCGTGGCACTTGATGCCGATACGGGAAAGTATGTCTGGCATTATCAGGTAAATCCCCGCGAATCTTGGGACTACAAGGCAACAGCCAACATGATTCTTGCGGACCTAAAGATTGACGGTGTAATTCGCAAAGTACTGATGCAGGCGCCGACAAACGGATTTTTCTATGTCATCGACCGAGTAACTGGCAGGGTAATTTCGGCCGAGAAGTTTGCCAAGGTGACTTGGGCTGAACGAATTGACCTAAAGAGCGGGCGACCAGTTGAAGCAGCAAATATCCGCTATACAGACGGACCAGTCACATTCTGGCCGAGTGCCGCTGGCGCTCATAATTGGCAGCCGATGGCATATAGCCCGGTTACGGGTCTAGTCTATATCCCGACGATGAAGCTTGCCCAAACGACAGCGCAGGCGCAGAACACGGACGATCTGAAAAATTTCGAAGATGATAGACGCCGCTATTTTCCAACCACCGGCAACACCACAAAGCGCTTTGTGGCTGAGCCTGGCGACGGCACCAGTGCGCTCTTGGCTTGGGATCCGGTTGAGCAGAGGAAGCGCTGGGAAGTAACCTACAGCGATGTGTTTTGGAATGGAGGTGCCTTGGCGACCAAGGGGAACCTTGTTTTTCAAGGGACGGGCAGAGGTAATTTCATTGCTTATAACGCGACTACGGGCAAGCAATTGTGGAGCTTCAATGCGGCTCTTGGTATTGTTGGGTCGCCGATGACGTATGAGGTTGCCGGAACACAGTACATCTCGATCTTGGTCGGCTATGGGGGTGGGGCTGGGAGTGGTACGAAGCTATTCGATTATGGGTGGCGGTTTAACAAGCAGCCTCGTCGTTTATTGACATTCGCGCTGGGAAAAACCGCCGTTCTACCTCCTACCGCTCCCCCGGATTCGACGCTTCACCCAGTTAACGATCCATCGTTTGTCATTGACAACGAACAGGCGGCTGCCGGCGCAAAGCTTTACCATTCATCATGCTTCACTTGTCATGGCGCGAGACTCGAGTCTACTGGGTCAATTGCTCCCGATTTGCGTGAATCAGGGCTGGCTTCTGTATGGGAAGCGTTTCGTTCGCTGCTGCATTCAGGAGCTCTCGCTTCCGCAGGTATGCCAAAGTATGACGAGCTCAGCGACAAGGACTTGAAAGCGATATTCATGTATATCCGCCACGGTGCTCGAGCGGCTTCAAACGAAAAGGGGCCATCCGCCCCTGTACCGTCCGGCACCGGTAGCGGTATGAACATGTTCTAATGCTCAAGTCGTTGTCAAGACGTATTGCGAGGCAATACAAAAGCTCAAACCGGCAACGCGGTCTCGTATTTCAATTCACGCAGGACTACGCTCGTGCGTACGTTTGCAACCCCCGGTATTGCAAACAGCACTTGATTCAAGAACGTGTCGACGGCCTTGATGTCAGGCGCTACTACTTTCAGCAGGTAGTCAGCTTCTCCAGTCGCACTGAAGCACTCGATGACTTCCGGGCATTCGGCGATCGCAATTTCAAATTCTTGGATGGCACCTTTGACATGTCGCTGCAGGTTTACGCTGACCATGCAGCAAACGTGCAGTCCAAGCATCTCGCGATTTAGTAACACTGTATAGCGTCGGATTAGCCCACTCTCTTCCATCTCTCTGACGCGACGCCAACAGGGTGTGCCAGACAGTCCCACACGTGCTGAGAGATCCTGAACTGATCGGCGCGAATCGAATTGGAGTTCGCGTAGAAGTTTTTTTGAGTAACTATCAAGGTCATTCATTTCCAAATATCCAGTTATTAAGAACAAACGTTTCAAGGAACACCAAAATACCAAAACAAAAGGTAACACTTTTCTGTGATCAATGCTTAAAGTGACATTCGAACGCTGGATCGCATGGCGATCCAGCAAGTCACATCGGAGATGAGATCATGAACAGCATTTCAGGTATTCCGTTGGCCCGTAGCAGTTATCGACTTGGGGATGCCCTGACGGCAACTCATGGCCATGTGTTTCTCACCGGCACTCAGGCGTTGGTGCGTTTGCCGCTGATGCAACGTCAGTTGGACGTCGAAGCTGGTCTCAATACAGCTGGATTCATCAGCGGTTATCGCGGATCGCCACTGGGTGGCTACGATCAGGCGTTATGGCGCGCGAGCGAACAACTGACCACTGCCAATGTGCGTTTTTTACCTGCCATCAACGAGGAAGCTGGCGCCACCGCGGTGCTCGGCAGCCAGCAGGTTGAAAGCGATCCGCTGCATACGGTGTCTGGAGTATTTGCGATCTGGTATGGCAAGGGGCCGGGTGTTGATCGAGCCGCTGATGCCCTTCATCACGGTAACGCCTATGGCTCATCACCCAGAGGCGGGGTGCTGGTTGTTGCAGGCGACGATCATGGCTGTGTTTCGTCTTCGATGTCGCATCAGAGCGACTTCGTCATGCAGGCGTGGAGCATGCCGATAGTGAATCCGGCCAACGTGTCTGAGATGCTGGAGTTTGGCCTTTATGGCTGGGCGCTGTCACGCTTTTCCGGCGCATGGGTCGGGTTCAAGGCAATCTCCGAGACAGTTGAGAGTGCAATGACAGTCGATCTCGATGCCACTCGCAGCGATTTCCCCGCGCCCACAGGCTTTGTATCACCGGCTGGTGGGCTGCATTTCCGCCCCAACGACACTCCCAGTCCGGCTATTGAAGTGCGGCTTGCAGCCAAACTTGATGCGGTACGGTATTTCGCGCGCGCTAACTCTATTGATAAGTTAATTTGCAATAGCAAGGCGGCTGATATCGGCATCGTTACTTGTGGCAAGGCACATTTCGACCTGATAGAAGCTTTTCGTCGGTTGGGACTGACGCTGTCCGATCTAGAGATGCAGGGTGTGCGTATCTACAAGGTCGGCCTAAGCTACCCACTGGAAATTGGTCGCATCAACGAGTTTTGCGTTGGCCTCAAGGAAGTTCTGGTGATTGAGGAGAAGGGTGCTGTGGTGGAACAGCAATTGCACTCGCTCCTATATAACCGGATGGAGGCACAACGACCGCATATCATCGGCAAGACAGATGTTTGGGGAAAACCCCTATTGTCTTCCACGGAGGAACTACGTCCGTCTCGGATTATGCCGGTAGTTGCAGAATGGCTAGCAGCTCACAAGCCAGCGCTAGATCGCCGCAGTCTAGTAGTTGATTTTACTGCTCCGAAGGTGCTCTCCAACTCGGCCGATACAGTCAAGCGAATCCCCTTCTTCTGCTCTGGCTGTCCACATAATACTTCCACGCGTGTTCCACTAGGTTCTGTGGCCGCGCCGGGTATCGGCTGCCACTTCATGGCGACATGGATGAATCGCGAGACAGCGGGTATTACACAGATGGGTGGCGAAGGCGTCGATTGGGCTGGCCACGGTTTGTTTACCAAACGCAAGCACATCTTCCAGAATTTGGGTGACGGTACTTACTTTCATTCCGGCATTCTGGCTATACGTCAAGCTATCGCAGCCAAAGCCAATATCACCTATAAGATACTGTACAACGATGCGGTAGCAATGACGGGGGGGCAGCCTCCCGATGGCTCAATTTCAGTGGCGCAAATTGCGCGCCAGGTGGAAGCCGAAGGCGCAAGTCGAGTGGTCGTGGTCAGTGACGAGCCTGAGAAATATATAGGCAAGGAACGAGACTTTCCGCCAGAGACGGCTTTCCATCATCGGTCTGAACTCGATACTGTACAGCGCGTATTGAGAGAGATTCCTGGTGTTACTGTTCTGATCTATGAGCAGGTTTGTGCAGCAGAGAAGCGTCGCCGTCGAAAGAAGGGCACTTACCCCAAGGCTCAGCGTCGCATATTCATTAATGCGGAGGTTTGTGAGGGATGTGGCGACTGCGGTAAGAAGTCTAACTGTCTATCAGTGTTGCCACTGGAAACTCCGCTAGGCCGAAAGCGGATTATCGATCAGGCATCTTGCAACCAAGACTACTCCTGCGTCGATGGCTTCTGCCCAAGCTTTGTTTCGGTGATCGGTGGAAAGCCGCGTCGAGGCGAAATGGCCAAACTGGACGAGATGCTTCAACTCACCTCAGCGCTTCCCTTGCCGACTCTTCGGCTGGACGATGCACCTTACGATATCTTGGTCACCGGTGTTGGAGGAACTGGTGTCGTTACCATCGGCGCGCTGATTACTATGGCAGCCCATCTCGATGGTCATAGTGCCTCGGTACTCGATTTTATGGGCTTTGCACAGAAGGGCGGCGCAGTGCTGTCTTTCGTCCGTATCGCCGCGCGCCCAGAACTGCTCAATCAGGCGCGCATTGACACACAACAGGCCGACATGGTGCTGGCCTGCGACATGGTGGTTGGAGCGAGTGAATCTGCGCTGCAGACGGTGCGTCTAGGACGTACCCAGTTGGTCGTCAATTCGCACGAAATTCCGACCGATGTTTTTGTCCAGAATCCAGATGCCGATCTCCATGCGACCGAGCTGCTAGAAAAAATGCGCTTTGCGGCGGGTGCTGAACATCTGAGTGTTTGCGATGCCAATGCTATTGCTGCACGTTTACTAGGAGACACCGTCTCGACAAATATTCTTCTCATGGGCCTTGCTTGGCAGCAGGGGCTTATTCCGATTTCACTGGCTGCCATCGAGCGCGCCATCGAGCTCAATGGTGTTGCTATAGAGATGAATCGCCTGGCATTTCATATTGGTCGGCTTGCAGCTTCAAATCCTCAGGCGCTGACGCGATTTGGCAGTAAACAAATGACAATGGATGACAGTCTCGCTGCTCTAATTGAGGCGCGCGCCGCCCATCTCACGGCCTATCAGAATGAAGCATACGCAGGGCCCTACCGGCAGCTAGTCGAACACGTCAAGCGGGTAGAACAGGCTATTTCTAGCGATGACAAGACGCTGCCGCTGAGTCGTGCTGTGGCAACGAACTATGCGAAGCTGCTGACGCCTAAGGACGAGTACGAAGTGGCCCGCCTGTATACGGATGGCGTCTTTAAGAAATCGCTGGAAGACGCGTTCGAAGGTGACTTTCGCGTGAATTTTCATCTCGCGCCACCGATTCTGGGTGGTGTTGATGCCAATGGCGTGCCGCGAAAGCGAGCGTTTGGACAGTGGTTGCTGCCGCTGTTGAAATTGTTGGCAACTGCCAGGGGGGTGCGCGGAACATGGCTGGATATCTTTGGCTACACTGATGAACGCCGCACTGAACGCATGCTGGCCGTCGAATACGCCACCTCGATTAATACCGCGCTGACTCGACTGGACGCCGAGTCTCTGCCTATGTTATTGGAACTGGCCGTCCTACCAGAGCAAATTCGCGGATTTGGTCATATCAAGCTTGCCAACATAAACAAGGTCCGCATGCGTTGGAATGAGTTGATGGCAATCGTGGGTAGCCGCCAATGACGCGAGCTATGAGTAGTACTACATCGACGCATTCCGATTCACATCGTAAATGCTATTTGAAACATCGTGCTTGGGCTTGGAGGCTGACGACATGGTTGTTATGGACGTCACTTCGCTCACGATGACTATTAATTTGCTCGTAGTTTTGACAGCCCTGCTTGAGTTTTATCTCATCCATCCAGTTGGTCATCGATTTCGATCAGGAAATCTGAGTCGATGATGCATCGGTCCACGAGTGCCCACAACATTCCGCTCAAAAGCAGCATCCAACTGACAGAAATAGGAGTTATCTATGACCCACCCAATGTTCGAGCGACACCGTGCACGGCTAGATCATGCCGTTCAGACCATCGCGACTCGCGGTTATTGGAGCCCGTTCGCCGAATTGCCTAGCCCCAAAGTCTACGGTGAGACTGCCAACGACGATGGTCGGGCTGCGATGCTGAACTATGTCGGCAAGACCTTTTTGCTCGAACAACCCGGGCAGATAGGCTTGGCCGGTACCGAGGTGTCGCCGTACGGCATCGATCTTGACATCAAATATTCGAAGTGTGAGCCTCAGGCACTGATTGATGCCGCACAGGCCGCCATGCCATGCTGGCAAAGAATTGGCGCCGAAGGCCGCATCGGTGTCTGCCTTGAAATGCTCGAGCGGTTGAACAAACACAGCTTCGAGATTGCCTATTCGGTTATGTACACGACAGGCCAAGGCTGGATGATGGCATTTCAAGCTGGTGGCCCGCATGCCCAAGATCGTGGCCTCGAGGCCGTGGCATACGCGTGGAAAGAGATGTCGGCCATACCGGCCGAAGTGACCTGGGAAAAGCCACAGGGAAAGAATCCGTCACTTGTGATGAAGAAGCAATACGAGGTTGTCGGTCGCGGTGTAGCCTTAGTTATTGGTTGCGGCACTTTCCCGACATGGAACACTTACCCGGGACTGTTCTCTGCATTGGCTACTGGCAATCCCGTCATTGTAAAACCTCACCACAATGCCGTTTTGCCGGCGGCGATTACGGTAAAGATTCTGCGTGAGACGCTGACCGAGTGCAATCTCGACCCCAATCTCGTCCTGCTTGCGGTTGATGACGTGCGGAACTCGACCACGTTTCTTGCCACCCATCCGGCAGTGAAATCGGTGGACTTCACTGGAGGTAACAGCTTTGGCAATTGGCTCAAAGACAACTGCAGGCAGGCCACAGTCTATGCCGAACTGGCGGGTGTGAACAGCGTCGTAATTGAATCGACCGACAACTACAAGGGCATGCTGCGGAACATAGCTTTCACTCTCTCGCTATATTCTGGTCAGATGTGTACCACTCCACAGGTGTTTATCGTGCCTGCCGACGGTATCGATACGCCAGAAGGAAAAGTTAAGTACGACAAACTGGCCGCGGATATTGGTGGCGCGATCGACAGGTTACTTGCGGACCCAGCGACGGCGAATGCTGTCCTTGGCGCTATTCAGTCCGAAGAGACCCTGGCACGAATAGAGGATTCCGTTCGCTGGGGTGAGGTTGTGCTGGCCTCGAAGGCGATCGTTAACCCAGATTTTCCCAAGGCACGAGTACGTACGCCGGTGCTGTTGAAGTGCGATGCGGCTGACGAGATGTCGTACTCGGAGGAACGTTTTGGACCGATCAGTTTCGTCGTCAAGGTGCGAGACGCGGCGGCCGCGATCCAACTCTCGGAGCGCCTGACGAGCGAGCACGGTGCACTCACCGTGGGTCTCTATTCATCCAACCCGGAAGTGCAGAAGGCGATGATCGAAGCTAGCTGGCGGTCAAAAGTGGCGTTGTCAATCAATCTTGATGGCGGCGTATTCGTGAATCAGTCAGCGGCATTTTCCGATTATCACGGAACGGGTGGCAACCCTGCTGCCAACGCTTGCTATGCCAATAGTGCTCTGGTAGCAAATCGCTTCGTCGTTGTCCAACGACGGACATAAGCCAATGCCAAAGGTCTTGTCATTTATTCCGCGCGGTCTTCTTATCGAAGGTCGTAGACTCAACAGCGAAGTGCAACAAACCTCAAGACGCATGATAGATCTCTGATGGCGTTTTGTATTCATGCCGTTTGCGTGGCCGGGTGTTCAGCTCGTGGGCGATCCAGTCGCACTGTTTCTGAGTCAGACTTTTCATGCAGGTGCCCCTGGGCAGGTATTGTCTGAGCAGGCCATTGAGGTTTTCGTTGCTTCCCCGCTCCCAAGAATGATAGGGCGTGGCGAAGTAGCACTTGACCGGGAAGACGCCCTCCAGGACCTTATAACTGTGAAACTCGGTGCCGTTGTCGAAGGTCAGGGTACGGATCTTTTCCCGATGCTCGGCGATGGCGTGGGCAGCGGCCCAGGTGGCCTGGTCGGCGGTGCGCGCGGTGAGTTTCTTGATCACGGCAAAGCCTGAACGGCGTTCGACAAGCGTCAGCACGCAGGCGTGCTTGTCGCTACCAATCACGGTATCGCCTTCCCAGTGACCAACCTGAAGACGTAATTCCACGTCCGCCGGCCGTTCGCTGATGTGGCGCTTGCCGGCCAGCACACCCCGTGAATCCTTGCCGTTGTAGCGTTTCCTGACCTTCTTCGACATGATTCGCATGTGGGTGTAAAGCCGTCCGCCCGCCTTCTTGTCCTTCAGCACGTGTCGATAGATTGTCTCGTGACTGATACTGAAGACGCCTTGCTGTTTCAATACGGCGGACACCTGTTCCGGGCTCCATTTCTTCTTCAGCAGCGCGTCCACCTCGCCCATCTGTTCGAGGGAGAACTGCGCCCCCCGACGCCCCCGTCGTCGCCTGGCGACCGAGTACTGCTGCGCCTTCGCGGCTCGGTAGTCCCCATCGTGGCGAGTCGCATTGCGATTCAATTCCCGATGGATGGTGCTTCGGTCGCGCCCGAGTTCGCTGGCGATCTCCGAGCGGCTACGGCCCATTCGCAACAATGCCGTTATGTTGTATCGTTCTTCCTGGGTGAGCTGGTGGTATTTAGTCTTCATGGCATCCTCTTTCTTGGTCGGAACGGGATGCTTCGAGTATCTCAGCTCCCCTCTCTTTCGGAGGTTCTGTTGCACTTACTTTGTGAATCCGCGGGTCTATTGCCCGAGTCTCAATCTCTCAGCGATGACTCTCCTGCTTGAAACCGATCTTCGTGACTGTCGCGCTCGCCTTGTCCAGGCTGCGGCTGAAGTTTTTGTTGAGGAGGGCTACCGAGCCAGTTTAGAACTCGTAGCGGCGAGGGCAGGTGTGGCTAGACAAACGCTTTACAACTATTTTCCGCGTAAGGCAGATCTATTCAGCGAGGTCGTCAGGCAATCGACTGAGGCCTTGCTGCTTATGCTTGATACCAAGCAACAAACCTTACATGCGCGTCTGCTTCATTTTGGCGTCATCTATAGAGAGAGGGCCTTAAGCACCGCAGGTCTCGGACTTTATCGTGCATTAGCGGCGGAAGTATTGCGATTTCCGGAGATAGCGGCCAGTTTTTATAGAAATGGTCAGGCCCAAACTACTTCGCGTCTATCCGCCATGCTCAAGGAAGCGATGGCCAAGGGTGAGATACGTTACGCATCGCCCGAGTTCGCCGCCAATTTACTACTGTCAATGCTGGTCGGCGACCACGGCAGATATCTGTTCTCTGGCGAATCGTCGCCGGGCGCCGACCCCGAGTACGTAGCTCAGATCATCGATTGCTACCTGCGTGTGTTTGCGCCGGTGGCAGCATAGCCGCCGTCCACTTGATCCCTCACTTCCGCCGCCGACGGATCGGAGATATCGACTTCAACGAGGCGGTAGAAGCTACGACGTAATGACATATTTACTATTCTGAGATCAAGACGCCAATTGCTCCAACGTAGCTGCTTTGTTCAATCCATTTTTCTCGAGCTGATACCTGTATGCACCTATTTCCAATGACTCCACCCGGAAGCCGAATTCGACAGTATCGCGTCGTTGTTCCAACCGGCATATCGATGGCAGTGTTCGCAGTAATTGACAGTGGAGTTTCCAGGCCCCTTCATGCGGCCGAAGGAAACGCTCAGTCTCTGAAACTCGACTCTATCGTCGTCACCGCAACTCGCGTCGAACAAGCAGCATTCGATCTGCCTGTCTCCATCGACGCCCTGAATCAAGAGCAAATTCAGGACGGACGGTTACAAATGAACCTCTCCGAATCCATGGTCCGCATTCCCGGTATCGTGGTGAACAACCGGAACTATCTCGCGGGGGATACGCAGATTTCGTCACGTGGCTTTGGTGCGCGAGCCGGCTTTGGCGTGAGAGGGCTGAGGCTATACTCCGACGGCATTCCAGCGACGATGCCGGATGGTCAGGGTCAAGTTTCGCACTTCGATCTTGGTTCAGCGGCCTGAGTGGAAGTACTACGCGGACCGCTCTCGGTGCTCTACGGCAGTTCATCCGGTGGTGTGATTTCCGTGTTCACCGAGGATAGCGCACCCGGTGTGCAGATTACGCCATCCCTTGCCATAGGCAGCTACGACAGTCAGCGCCTTGGAACGAAGGTCACCGGCGACAATGGCACGCTCAACGACGTTGCCAATGCGTCATCCTATCGCACCCACGGTTACCGCGACCATAGCGTTGGGAAGCGCAACCTGGTGAACAGCAAACTGCGCTGGCGTCCGGATACAGACTCGACCCTGACCTTGGTGTTCAATGCCGTGGATATGCCCGATCTCCAGGATCCGATGGGGCTCGATCGTCGCAGTTATGAGGCGAATCCGAAGCAGGCCGTTGCCAATGCCTACACCTTCAATACTCGCAAGAGCTCCGACCAGCAGCAGATGGGGCTCGCCTTTGAGAAGCGCCTCAGCGGCGCCAACACTGTGAATTCGATGGTTTACCTCGGTTACCGCAATAACATTACGTTTCAGTCGATTTCGGCCGCCACGCAGGCACCCGCGACTCACCCCGGCGGTGTAGCCGCTCTGGCGCGTGAATATTGGGGTATTGATCTGCGCTGGACGCACACGGGGAAACTCGCCGAGGCTCCGCTCACCATTACCGGCGGCTTGAACTACGACAAACTCGATGAGGCGCGTAAGGGCTATCAGAATTTCATCGGAACGGAATTGGGGGTGCAAGGTGCGCCCGTCGGGACGAGAACAATACTCTCTACAACTTCGATCAGTATCTGCAAGCGCAATGGGAGCCAGGAGTTGCGTGGATGCTGATGGCTGGCCTGCGTCGCAATACTGTGAGTCTTGCGTCAAAGGATAACTATATCGTCAGCGCAAATCTTGACGACAGCGGAACCGTTAAGTTCTCGGAGGTCACGCCTGTCCTTGGCGCGACGTGGCATGCGAACGATTCAATCAACGTCTATGCTATGTATGGCAAGGGTTTCGAGACGCCCACCATGACCGAACTAGCGTATCGGACAACCGGTTCGGGAATGAATTTGGCTCTCCTGGCGACGACGAGCGAGAACCTCGAATTGGGCGTTAAGACAGTGCTGGGCACGAACGCCACGTTGAACGTTGCATTGTTCGAGGTGCGTACCGAAAACGAAGTCGTCGTCGACACCAGCCTCAACGGCCGCACCACCTACCGCAATGGCGGTCGCACCCGACGCTCAGGGCTTGAAGCCGGGCTACCAGCCGCATGGAAAAATGGCATCGCTTTGGCGCTCGCCTACACCAACCTGACCGCGCGCTACAACGACACAGTGGCGGATTCTGCAATTCTCGCCGGGAATTTCATTCCGGGCACTCCTCGATCGACGGCGACCGCTGAAGTTTCCTGGAGGCATCGGCCAAGCGGATTTAATGCGGCTCTAGAGTTGCGCAGCGTGAGCAAAAATGGGTTGATGATGCCAACACCGATGCCGCCGAGGCCAATGACACCGTGAGTCTGCGTTTGGGCCTGGAACAGAACTCCGTTGGGTGGAAGTTCAAGGAATTCCTCCGCATCGACAACTTAAATAATAGATTGGTATCCGAATCTGTGATCGTTAACGAAGGCAACAAACGTTACTTTGAACCGGCGCCAATGCGTAACTGGCTCGTGGGTGTGTCCGCCAGTCTGGCTTTCTAGTTGTTGTCAGCCCACGCCCAATTGAACGTCGTGCGCGAACTGCTTTGACCAGGTTCGCCGGACCGGTTTGCCGTCTGGGCAGGTCCTTCCATGTGCCTGGACTGGTTAACCGAAACGGTACAGTGCGGCCAATTTCAATTGCGCATTAACAATCGCCTCGAATGGCACAGGTGTGATCACGTGATTTGATGGCGTTGAAACAAGATCGGCTACAGATCAACCTGACAGGCTCACCACAATAGAAGCCGCCTCGGCCTTCCCGAGCTTTCTCACAGCCGCTATCGCTGCCATTTGTCCATTACGTGGGCGTGAGCCACCGGTCTCCCAACCGTAAATCGTTTGACCAGAAACGCCAAAGAGTTTGCCCATGTTCTCAGCTGATAGGCCCAGGCGTTTGCGCTGAGCGGCCATGCTTCTGGCGCTGTAGCGAATCTTAATTTCACCGCTACCATTACCATCAAGTTTCGCGCCGTCGGGAGTAGCCATAGCCATCAACTTCCCCACCTTAGCTACTTGCCGCTCCAGTTCTGCGACCATCTTCTTTAGTGCGGCGATCTCCGTGCGGTGATGCGCAGCGGCCTTCTTGAGGCTTTCGGTCTCCACACGGAGTTCCCTGCGCGCAATCCGCGTGATTTCCAATTTGAGGACGTTGGCGAGGTTTGCCATGGGTGTTCCCTCTTAGGACAAAAGCGTAGCGTAGCAGATGTAGCCGGATAAGCAATGCAGCGGCGACCCGGGGTGTTGATAGCGCCTGACACGCTCAGTTCGTCGCTGCAATTTGGTGGCTGCCGACGCTGGAGATTCGTTTCGTCGATGTCCGCAATCGGTTCGAGATGGGATGTCGCTCGGGATGGCCAAACAGAATGGCATCTGTGTGCTTTCGGTACGGCAGGTCTGCGCCCATACGTGTTATTTGCGTTGCGCGGAGTCAGAGGCAGTTCTGGCCATCGGGCGTGGCCACTGAGTTTTGGCGTGACAGGCGGTCGCTTGGGTTGGTTACGCAAAGCTTTCAATAAGGCCGACGAGGAGACCATCGAGGGGTAATGTCAATCGAAAGAGGGCAGGGGGTGATAGTCGAAATTCCGGACCGATAACCAGAAGGTGATCGATATGGGTCACTCTTTCTGCATGCTCTCGACTTTATGTCGCTCGCGGAGCCGCAAATGCTAGTTCGGCCGTAAGCTGAGAATTCTGAGAGGGGTTACTAGTCGTCAGCCTTCCAAGGCATCATTCCTCTATGACCAAGTCTGAATTGATCGCCCGCCTAGCTGTCAGATTCCCAAGCTTAACGGTTGGGGATTATCGCGACACCGCTGACACCATTTTCGAGGCCCTCGCGGCCACTCTGGCCAACGGTGATCGTGTCGAAATCCGGAGGTTCGGTACCTTCACAATTTGCTACCGCCCACCGAGGACCGCCAGAAACTCGAAAACTGGTGCGACGGTGGCGATGCCAGGGAAAACGGTGCCACATTTCAGGGCAGGCAAGCTCGTTAAGGAAATGGTCGCCACTGCAACAAACCGAGGGGCGCCTTCTCGGCGGAATCGACTTGACGATCTCTTGACACAGATTCCGCCTGGAACGCGATTCGAAGAGTTCGATTTCGGACCGACGGTTGGTCGGGAAGCCTTGCAGCGATTAGCTAAGTGTCATGCTTTACCGTAAAAGACATGGGAGTGACGAGTCTAAGCCCATGCCTCAGAGATAAGGCAGCTAATCGGGCTGAACGGCCGTTGAAGGATTGCTGGTTAAGCGGCAGCAAAATTGCGCATTGCCGCCGTTCGACAATTCACCAGCAAAAAAATTAGGCGTGGTAATTCTGAGCTGCAGCTTATCGAAAACCGCTACTCACACTTTGTGCCCAGAGCGGCCGTTGGACGAAAATGAAAGCAGACCTTCGCCGGGAGACCTGGAAAACGAAAAGCCGCTATTCAACAATTAGCGGGCCCATGTCACGTGAGGAATCAAAGTCATGGCGG
>ORMF012238045.1_pt1 | contig 20788 bp, 18 predicted proteins | sample 1779871 | NCBI WGS metagenome assembly ORMF01 (sample SAMEA104232316, study PRJEB22302) | groundwater metagenome | biome: forest; feature: aquifer; material: groundwater | place: USA | collected 2011-08-07 | depth 5.4 m | reverse complement strand
TTACAACTCCCCATCTACGGATGGATGAGCGCCGTGTCTACTTAGAAAGAACGGCTGCCTCGCTACGCTCGGCAGCCTGACGGAATCTCAAGGTTTGGGTTGCGGGCGGAGCCCGCGCTGGGATCTGGGATTTCGTTGGGGTGTTGGATTTGGGCCCCGCGTCAGCGCCGCCGAGCATCCCCGACGACGTCCTCGTACGGAAACCGCTTCCCCGGGCACTCCGTCCCCTCGCGCACGTCCTTGTGCCGCACGATCTCCGTCGCGGGGATCCCGCACGTCTCCATGAGCCAGCGCACGAGCGCCCGGAGGCTCTCCCTCTGCGCGGGCGTCGGGTCGGTCTCCTCGAAGTTCCCCACGAGGCAGATCCCAACCCCGTACTGGTTGTACTCCGTGTTCCCCGCGTGCGCTCCGTGGGTCTGGTCGGCCCAGCGGTACCCCACCTCGATCTCCCCGTCCCCGCTCCCATTTCCGTTGCCGATGACGAAGTGGTAGGCCAGCCCATCCCACCCGCGCGTCTCCTTGTGGAAGCGGTGGAACGCGAGCGCGCTCCCGTGCTCAGAGGCGCTGTGGTGGAGGACGATGTGCTTCCAGTGGCGGTACTGCGGCCGCGCAAGGGAGGGCTCGATCGCGCGGATGGCGTCGTGCGCGGGCGGCCTGGAGGCGCAAGAGGCGAGGACGCAAAGGGCAAGCGGCAGGAGGCGCCGCATCGTCACGCCCGGCACTTGCCGAAGACGATCGTCGAGTTGTGCCCGCCGAAGCCGAGCGAGTTCGACATCGCGACGTTCACGGGCAGCTTTCGCGCGCCCGTGGTCACGTAGTCAAGGTCGCACTCCGGGTCGGGCGTGTCACGGTTGATCGTCGGGTGCACCACGTCGTCGCGGATGGACAGGACGGAGACGACCGCCTCGGCGCCGCCCGCGGCCCCGAGGAGGTGCCCGATCATCGACTTCGTCGAGTTGATCGGGATCCGGTGGGCCAGCTCCCCGAAGACCTTCTTGATGGCGAACGTCTCGATCTTGTCGTTGAGCGGCGTGCTCGTCCCGTGGGCGTTGATGTAGCTCACCTGCTCGGGGTGGACGCTGGCGTCCTTCATCGCCTTGCTGAGCGAGAGGATCGCGCCCCCGCCGTCCTCGTCGGGCGCGGTGATGTGGAAGGCGTCGGCGCTCTGGCCGAACCCGAGCACCTCGGCGAGGATGTTCGCGCCGCGCCGCGTGGCGTGCTCCAGGCTCTCGAAGATCAGGATGCCCGATCCCTCTCCGAGCACGAACCCGTCGCGGTCCTTGTCGAACGGGCGGCTCGCCTTCTCGGGGGCGTCGTTCCGCGTCGAGAGGGCCTTGAGTGCGGCGAAGCCCCCCACGCCGCTCGGCGTGACGGTCGCCTCGGTGCCGCCGGTGACGATCAGGTCCGCGTCGCCGTACTGGATGGTGCGGAGGGCGCAGCCGAGCGCGTGGTTGGCGCTGGCGCAGGCGCTGGCGGTCGAGAAGTTGGGTCCGCGGAGGCCGAACTTCATGGAGATGTGGCCCGGCGCCGCGTTGGCCATGAGCTTCGGGATGTAGAAGGGGGAGATGCGGGAGGGGCCCTTCTCGAGGAGGCGGCGGTTCTGGTCCTCGAGCTCCTTCAAGCCGCCGATGCCCGATCCGACGATCACGCCACAGCGGTCGCGGTCGAGCTTCGCGAAGTCGAGTCCCGCGTCCTGGACGGCCTGGGATGCCGCGGCGACGGCGAACTGGGCGAAGCGGTCCATGCGCTTCGCCTCGCGTTCCTCGATCCACTCTCCGGGATTGAAGTTCGGGACCTCGCCGGCGAAGGTGACGTCGAAGCCGGTCGTGTCGAACAACGAGATCTTCCGGATGCCGCTCCGCCCTGCCAGGAGGGCCTGCCAGACCTCTCCGAGGCGGGTTCCAAGCGGGCAGACGAGCCCCAGGCCGGTGACGACGACGCGCGTCTTGCTCATCCCCTCACGCCGCTACTGCGCGGACTTCTCGACGTACCGGACAGCGTCGCCGACCGTCTGGATCTTCTCCGCATCCTCGTCCGGGATGTTGAGATCGAACGCGTCCTCGATCTCCATGACCAGCTCGACGGTGTCGAGGGAGTCGGCGCCGAGGTCGTTGACGAACGACGTCTCGAGCGTCACCTTCTCCTTCGCGACACCGAGCTGCTTGCAGACGATGTCGATGACCTTGTCCTGGATCTCCTGAGGATTCGGCATTCCCCTGTTCCTCCGATTCGTCCCGTTTGGAAGCGAGACATTATAGGGCCCGTCCTCCCCGGCGCAAGCCGGATCTGGGGCTACGAGCTGACCTCGATGAGCACGCCCCCGGTCTCCTTGGGGGGGAGGAAGTTGACTCGGTGTCCGCCCGCCCCGGTCCGCGCGGCCTCGTAGACGGGCGTGAGGCCCTGCCCCTTGAGCTCCGCCGTGGCGGCGTCCGCGTCGGGGACGGACAGGCAGACGTGGTGGATCCCCTCGCCCCGCTTCTCCAGGAACTTCGTGACGGGCTCCTCGCCCGCGAGGGGGCAGAGGAGCTCGATCCGCGTCTCACCGACCCTGAGCTTGGCCACGCGGAGGTTCATCCCCGGGACGTCCTCGACCCCTTCGAGGGCGAGTCCCAGCCGGTCGCGCCAGAACTCGAGGGCCTTCTCGAGGTCCTTCACGGCGATCCCGATATGGTCGACGCGTCGGGCGTCCATGGCGGGCCTCCTCCCTGGCGGAACGGCGGATCGTACGCCGGACGGTTGCCATGGGCAAGCACGGCCCGCACGAGTCCCCGGCGCGGTTCAGAAGCCAGCCTTACGTCCAGAGCAGCTTGACGTCATAGGGCTGGAGCATGCGGTCGTGCGTGACCAACACGAGGCGCTCCGTGTTCGCCTGGGCGATGAGCATCCTGTCGAAGGGGTCCGCGTGGTGCGGAGGAAGCCCGCCCGCGGCCTCCGCATGGGCAATCGTGATGGGGAGCTCCTCGAAACCGCTCGCGGAGACACCTTCGTGGAACGGCGCAGGCAAGGTGAGCCTGCCGAGGGCGGCCTGGATGCCTGCCTCCCAGGCCGATGCCGCGCTGACGTAGACGAGCGGCGCTTCGGAGATGGCCTTGCGTGCGGCAGGCTTCAGGCGTCGGTCGTCCGCCAGCCACCAGAGGAACGCGTGCGTGTCGAGGAGCAGGTCAGCCATGCCCGGTCATGCCCCATCGAAGGAGCGCTGGAGATCGGGCGGCAGGGGGGCGTCGAAATCGCTCGCGATCCGAACCCGTCCCTTCCACGGCCCCGGCTTGCGTCGCGGGATCGGCCGGGCGATTGGGACGAGCCTGGCGACGGGCACTCCTGCCTTGGCGATCACAATCTCCTCCCCGTTCGCCACGCGGTTGACGAGACGGGAGAAGGACGTCTTTGCCTGATACAGGTTATAGACGCGGATGGCCATCGTCGCGGCCTCCAGATTGGTCAACTTGACCAATGGTAGCAACATGGCCGCGTAACGGCAAGCGGAGGCGCGTTGAGGAAGCCCAGAAGGGGCGCCCCAAGGCAGCCGGGGCGCAGCCCAATGTAAGCGCCTGACGTGGTCCATCAGAGCACATCATGCGTTCAGAAGATCATTCTGTCGGGAAGGGCGTCGTAGGAGAGTTCGCAGACGGTGTCGGCATGGGATGAAGCACGAATACGAACTCTTCGCCAGGCCACCCCGCTACGTCCGCCCGAGGTTCCGACGGTGCTCGCCGAAGACCTCGCGGAGCGCGTCGCTCACCTCGCCCAGCGTCGCGTTCGCCTCGATCGCCTCCACGATGGGGGCGAGCAGGTTCGTCGTGCCCCGCGCCGCCTCGCCCAGCCGCGCCAGCGCCGCCTCGCAGCGCCCCGCGTCGCGCGACCTGCGCCACGCCGCCAGCCCCGCCGCACGGCGCTCCCCGAGCGACGCGTCCACCCGCGTCACCTCCGTGCCGCCAGGCTCCTCCTCCGTGAAGCGGTTCATGCCGACCACCACGTCCCGGCCGTCGTCCAGCCGCTGCTGCGCCTCGTAGGCGCTCCGCTCGATCTCCCCCTGGAAGTAGCGCGCCTCCACCGCCTTCGCCGCGCCTCCCAGCGAGTCGACCTTGTCGATGTACGCCTGCGCCCGCGCCTCCAGCTCGTCCGTCAGGCGCTCCACGACGTACGACCCGCCGAAGGGGTCCACGACGTCCGCCGTGCCCGACTCGTAGGCGATGATCTGCTGCGTGCGGAGCGCCAGCTTCGAGGAGACCTGCGTCGGAAGCCCGAGCGCCTCGTCGCGCGAGTTCGTGTGGAGCGACTGCGTCCCCCCCAGCACCGCCGAGAGGGCCTGGAGCGCCACGCGGACCACGTTGTTGTCCGTCTGCTGCGCCGTGAGCGTCGACCCGGCGGTCTGCGTGTGGAAGCGGAGCATCTGCGCCCGCGGGTCCGTCGCCTTGAACCGGTCCCGCATGATCCGCGCCCACATCCTGCGCGCCGCGCGGAACTTCGCCACCTCTTCCAGGACCTGGTTGTGCGCGTTGAAGAAGAACGAGACGCGTGACCCGACCGCGTTCACGTCCAGGCCCCGCCGGACCGCCTCCTCCATGTACGCGATCCCATTCGCCAGCGTGAACCCCAGCTCCTGCGCCGCCGTCGATCCCGCCTCGCGGATGTGGTAGCCGGAGATGCTGATGAAGTTCCACTTCGGCACGTGCGAGAGGCAGTACTCGAAGAGGTCGATCGCGAGCCTGAGCGACGGCCCCGGCGGGTAGATGTACGTCCCCCGCGCGATGTACTCCTTCAGGATGTCGTTTTGGACCGTGCCCGAGAGGCTCCCCAGCGGCGTGCCCCTCTCCTTCGCGATCGCCGCGACGAACGCGAGCAGGATCGGCGCCGTCGCGTTGATCGTCATGCTGATGCTGACCTTCTCGAGCGGGATCCCCTCGAGGAGCGTCCGCATGTCCTCCAGCGAGCTGATCGCGACGCCGACCTTCCCGACCTCCCCCTCGGCCATCGCGTGGTCCGAGTCGTACCCCATCTGCGTGGGGAGGTCGAAGGCCACCGACAGCCCCGTCTGCCCCTGCGAGAGGAGGTAGTGGTACCGCCGGTTCGTCTCCGCGGCGTCCGCGAAGCCGGCGTACTGGCGCATCGTCCAGAGCCGCCCGCGGTACATCGTGGGGTGGACGCCGCGCGTGAACGGGAAGTTGCCCGGCAGCCCGAGCTTCGCGTCCGGCTCGAACGATGGGTCGGGCCCGATCACGGCCTCGATCGGGATTCCGCTCGAGGTCTCGAACCGCTTCTTCTGTTCCTGCTCAGCCATCGGAGTCCTCGGTCCACGGCGGGGGCGCAGAGGGCGCCTCTGCGGGTCTCTGCGCCCTCTGCGTCTCTGCGGTGAGCCTCGAACTACATCGCGAGCGTCACGAGCGTCGCTCCTCGCTCCACGGGCATGCCCTCCTTCGCCCCGATGGACGCGACCTTCCCGTCCCGGGGCGCCGAGATCTCATTCTCCAGCTTCATCGCCGCAAGCACCAGCAGACACTGCCCCTTTTTCACATCGTCGCCGGGTTTTACGCGCACGGCCACGACGAGCCCCGGAATCGGCGCGCGGACGACGGTCTCCCCGTCATGCGCCGCAGGTCCGCGCTGCACCTTCCTCATGTGCTCGAACCGCCCGTCCCGCACGCGCACCGTGTACGTGATCCCGTCCAGGAGGATCTCGTACGCCTCGTCCACGCGCCTCCACCCGAACGAAAGGCGCCGATCGTCGAGCGTGGCGCACCGCACGCTGCGGCGGAAGGCGTCCAGCCGCACCTCGTGCCACCGCTCGCCGTCGTGGACGCGCAGGACGTCGCCCGCCTCCTCGACCTGGAAGACGCGGTCCTCTCCGCCGACGTCGACCGTGAACCTCATCGCTCCCTCCGCCCGTCGCGGAGCGCCGCGGCCTTCCACGGCGAATGCACGATGCCGTTCCCGTTCGCCCGCGGGGAGTCGCTCTTTCGCCTCACGAACTCCAGCGCGCACGCCAGGACCGCCGCCTCGACCTCGTGCTCGCGCTTCTGTCCGTTCGGCGAGAAGTGCTCCTCCACGAAACTCGTGTGGAGGTCCCCGAACGTGAAGGCGGGGTGCGCCAGGGCCTGGAGGTGGAACGGGATCGTCGTCTGCACGCCGACGATCTTGTACTCGCGTAGCGCCCGCAGGAGCCTCGCGGTCGCCTCCTTCCGCGTCTCCCCCCAGGCGACGAGCTTCGCGATGAGCGAGTCGTAGTACACCTCGACGCGGTCGCCCGCGGTCACGCCGGTGTCCAGTCGTATGCCCGGCCCGGCCGGCTCCACGAGCCCCACGATCTGCCCCGTCGACGGGATGAAATTCGCGAACGGGTCCTCCGCGCAGATCCGGCACTCGATCGCGTGCCCGCGCGGGCGGACGTCCCCCTGCGCGAACGGGAGCGCCTCCCCTTGCGCGATGGCGATCTGGAGCTTCACGAGATCGAGCCCCGTCACCATCTCCGTCACGGGGTGCTCGACCTGGAGCCGCGTGTTCACCTCGAGGAAGTAGAAGTTCCTGTCCGGATCGACGAGGAACTCGACCGTCCCCGCGTTCACGTACTTCACGACCTCGGCGACCTTCAGGGCGGCCGCGCCGAGGCGCTCACGAAGCCCCGCATCGACGAAGCTCGACGGGGTCTCCTCGATCAGCTTCTGGTGCCTCCGCTGGATCGAGCACTCGCGCTCGCCGAGGTGGACGCAATGCCCCCTCGAGTCGCCCAGGATCTGGACCTCGATGTGGCGCGGCCGTTGAAGGTAGCGCTCGAGGAAGACGGTCCCCTCGCCGAAGGCCGACTTCGCCTCCGAGGCGGCTTCGCGGAGCGACCGCGCCAGATCCTCCTGGCGCGTCACGACGCGCATCCCCTTTCCGCCGCCCCCCGCGGCGGCCTTGATGACGAGAGGGAAGCCGATCCGCTTCGCCTCGGCCCGGAGGTCCTGGTCGGGGGAGACGGGCCCCGGGGTCCCCGGCACGGTCGGGATCCCCTCCTTGGACATCACTTGCCGCGCGACGACCTTGTGGCCGGCAAGGCGGATCGTCTCGCTCTTGGGGCCGACGAACGTCACGCCGTCCTGCTCGCAGGCCTTCGCGAAGTCGACGTTCTCGGAGAGGAAGCCGTACCCGGGGTGGATGGCGTCCGCGTGGGACCTCTTCGCCACCTCGAGGATGCGCGCGGCGTTCAGGTAGCTCTCGCGCGGCGGGGCGGGGCCGATGAGGTGGGCCTCGTCGGCCATCGCGACGTGGCGCGACCACTCGTCGGGGGCGCTGTAGACCGCGACCGTGCGGATCCCCAGCTCCTTGCACGCGCGGATCACGCGGACGGCGATCTCGCCGCGGTTGGCGATGAGGATCTTCTTGAACGACTTCGGCAAGAGGCTACTTCGTCGTGAACGACCAGGTCTTCTCGAACGGCACCCCGCCCATGTTGCACGCCACGGTCGCGGTGTACTTCGTCCCGCCCCTGAGGGACTGGACGGGGATCAACCCGACCGTGTTGAGCTGATAGATGGGGTGGGCGGGGCTCTCGGGGGTCGACAGGTGCACCTCCACCGGGATTCCGTCAGCGTCGATGAGCGAAGCTGCCACGTCGGTGATCTTGATTTTCCGCTCGTACTGGGTGAGCGTGATCGGGTAGCCCGCATCTCGGGGCGATCCGGGCGGGAGGGGATTCGGGGTCTCGTTCCCGAGGCGGGTCGGCACGTCGGTCTGGTCGGGGACGGGGAACACGATGACGCGCTCGACGTCGGCGTCGGTGAGGCCCGACTGGAGGTCGATCACGGTGATCCGCCCGCCGCTCGCGTGGCCCACGCCGATCCGCTCGATGGCGGGGCGGAGGACCGGGATCCGGTGGAACAGCTCGGACATCAGCTCGTCGACGGCGTTCGCGGGAGGCCCCCAGCAGATGTCAGAGGCCTGCCCGGCGGCGTGCCCCTCGGGGGTGTAGCCGGGGATCTCGGGGTCCTCGGTGTGGGCGGCGAGGGACGGGGCGATGTTGTTGATCGCCAGGTAGTTCGCGTGGGCCGCGGCGCCCTTCGCGATGGTGTCGTCGAACGCGGCGGGGTCGAGGCCGGCGAGCTGGCGGTACCAGTTGATCCGATCCGCGGCCTGCTGGGGGCCGTACACCGGCGGGGGAGGCTCCTTCTTGCCGTTCTTCGGGGGGGCCTCCTTGGGCGGGTCGTCGGCAGGGTCGCTCGGCGGGGGAGGGGCGGCGCCGCCGGCGCGCGCGTCGAGCTCTCCCGCGAGGTCGTCGAGGCCCGCGTCGCGGGCCTGCTTGGCGAGCTCGGCATAGAGCTTCGCGTACGCCTCGGCGAGCTTCTTCTTCGACTTGTCGTAGGCGACGCGGTCCTCGGCGTCGTCGGGCTGGTTCCTGTTCTTCCGCCGCTCGCGGAACTGGAGGTTGTCGCGGTCTTTCTCCCACTTCTGGTTGCCGCCAACGAGGGAGATGGCCTTGTCGTATTCATCGCGGGCCTCCTTGATGAGGCCCTTGTTGGCGCACCAGTCGGCGAGCTCGACGCGCTTCGCGCCCTGGTCGGCGTCGACGGCACGCTTCTTCGCCTCGATCTTCTTGCGCGTGGCGTCCTGCTCGTCCGCAAGGAGGACGAGCGCGGAGAGGCACACGACGATGGCGGTGACGAGGCGGCGCATGCGGGACCTCCCGGAAGGGAAGTCGCCAGCCTAGCACCCCGGGACGGGCCCTGCAAGCGGCAGGCGACGAACCTCATGGGTTGAGTTCAAGCAGCCCTCGAAGGCGGGCGCGGATTCCCTCCGGGTCGAGGCTGTCCATGCCAAAGAGCGCCGCGATCCGCCCCGTCCGATGCGCGGCGACGCCGTAGAGGAGGTGTCCCGTGCCGACGTGGCCGAGGCCGTGCCGCTCCGCCTCTGCCCAGGCCGTGCCGAGGATGCCCCAGACCGAGGCCGTGAAGGCCCTGGGGCGCTCGGCAGCCTCGGTCTCCTTTGCCCACCGCTCCGCCTTGGCCGCCAGCATGTGCCTGCTGACCATGAGCGTCTCGAGGACGCTGCGAGCCGTGCCTCCCTGCTGGTGGAGGAGGGCCTGGAGGAGGTGCCCACGATTCACGGCCGGCCACGTGGGACCCGTGACGAGGCGGGCCGCGTGGCGCAGGACGGCGCGGGCCCGGGTCGTGAGCGGGGGAAAGACGCGGACCTCGGCGTCCTCTCCGTCGCTCGTCGCCGCAAGGACCTCCTTGCGGAGGCGGCTTGGGACGACCTCGAGGCCCTGGAGGAGGCGCGATGCCGCTCCCTTGCGCTGCCAGTAGAGCGCGAGGAGGAGGTGTCCTGTCCCGACGCGCGGGTGGTCGAGGTGGCGCGCCTCGAGGCGGGCGACGTGCATGGCCCGTTCCGCGCGAGGGGTCAGCGGGAGGTCGTCCTGGGGCGCGGACCGGCCCCACGTCGCGGGCTCGATCGCCTCACGCGCCCGAACAAGGTCCACGCCGCAGGCCTGGAGCGCCCTCGAGGCAGTCGACCGGGTGTCCAGGACGAGGGCGAGCAGCAGATGTTCGGTCCCGACGTGGTCGGCGCAGCTCGTCGAGGCCTGGTCGCGCGCCCGGGCGAGGGCGCGGTCCAGCTCCGCGTCGTGCGTGAACTGACGCCCCGCCTCCCCGGACAGGGTGGCGGTCTCCTGGAGGAGGGCGTCGTAGTCCGCGCCGGCGAGGTCGAGCAGCTCGTGCTGGATTTCGCGTGGGGGGACATGGAAGCGCTCCAGGATGGTCGGGAAGAACGTGTCACCCGAGCGGAGCATGGCCGAAAAGACGTCGCCGCACGAGACCCTGAGTGTCCCTCTCTGGAGCGCGGCCTCCTGCGCAGACTGCAGGATGTCGACGACGGGCGGAGAGACGCGCACGCCGTTCACCAACTGTCCTTCGGCGTCGGAGGCAATCCAGTGGGCCGCCTCGTCGCGCAGATCGAGAGGGTCCAGCTCGATCGCGCGGCAGACCTGGGCCGCAACGCCGTCATCGAGCGCCAGAAGACCCATCAGGAGGTGCTGGGGTTGGACGCGCCGGTAGTCCTGAGAGGCGGCCTCCTGCATCGCCGCCGTGAGCAGCGCGAGGACGCCGTCGTCCAACCACATGGCGAGGATCGGCTCCGAGGGGTCTGCTTTCGGCGAATCCGGCGCGGAGCGGCCCCGGCGAGGGGGGTGCAGGCGGTCTCGCAGCGCGGCCATGTCGAGTTTGCACTCCGCGAGGATCGATGCCGCGCGGCCCCAGGGGCAGTTGACGAGGGCCAGGAGGATGTGACGCGGACAGACCCGGTTCCGGGCGTCCGCCCAGGCGTCGCGCGAGGCCTGCTCCATGACGTCCATGGCCTCCTCGCTGAGCGGCGGGCAGAGGACGTCCGAGGGAGGGTCTTCGTTCGCTACGAGCGCCTCCAGGTGCGTGCGGACCCGCTCGATGCCTACTCCCCAACGAACGAAATCAGCCGCCAGGCCATCCTCTTCGGCGAGGAGGGCGAGGAGGAGGTGCTCGGGGCGGATGACGGGCGCGTCGTTCCGCGCGGCGTTGCGTCTTGCGCGGTCGAGGATGGCCTGCGCGGACTCGTTGAGCAGCAGATCCATCCGATCCCCCCGCGGCTACATCAGGGTCCTGCCGAGCTTCTCGCTGGCGTCCTTGAGGAACGTCCTCTCCTGCTCGGTGAGCGCCGAGAGGCCCTCGGTGCGGACCTTCTGGAGCAGGGCATCGACCTGGAACTGCAGCTCGAGCAGCTCCATGTCGAGCTTCGCGGCGGTTCGAGTCTCCTGGCGTCCGCGGCTCTGCCTCGAGAGCCTCGCCCAGCGGTCGCCGAAGCGGTAGTAGAGGAACCCGAACAGGGCCCCTCCCAGGTGCGCCGAGTGCGCCACCCCCGTCTCGATGGTGGGCTGCTGCACAAAGCGGAAGAGGTCGTACCCGACGTAGATCGCCGTCGCGTACATCGCCTTCATCGGGAACATGAAGAGGAAGAGGATGATCTCCCACGGGTAGAGGAACGTGAAGTAGACCACGACGCCCATGACGGCGCCGGAGGCCCCCACGGCGGGCATGGACGGGCTCGTAAACATCCCCACGCCGCAGTAGGCGATCCCCGCGGCGACGCCGGCCAGGAGGTAGAAGAGGAAGAACGCCCTCGCGCCGATCCGCCTCTCGGTCGCGGGGCCGAACATGCCGAGGAACAGCATGTTGACCGCGACGTGCATCGCGTCCCCGGTGGAGTGGAGGAAGAGCGACGTCACGAGCTGCCAGAGATGCAGGCGGTCGAGGACCTCGGTCGGGACGAGCGCCAATCCATGCCGGATCGAGTCCCACTGGAGCCAGTGGAGCGCGAAGAGCTGGGCGAAGTACGCGAGAACGGTCGCGACGATGATCCACGTCACGGCCGAGATCGAGGCGACCCGCCCGGCGGGCGGCGATGCCTCCTTGTACCAGTCCCGGTCCTTCAAGCCCATCGATGCGCCCCGGTGTAGAGACCCGAGATGCTACCCCGGAGGCGCTTGAAGGGGAAGGGCGGACCGGTGCGCACGCTACAGCGGAGTGTTTCCGTACTTCTTGGGCGGGTTCTTGTCGCGCTTCGTGCGGAGGACCTCGGTCCCAGCCACGCGGCCGCCGGGGCGGCTACGGGAGGACGATCTGGACGTCCGTCGTCCGTCCCGGCTCCAGGACGGCATCGAACGCGACGCGGCGGCCATCCCACTCCACTTCACCCGAGTATCGACCGGGCGCGAGGCCGCCCCACGTCGGGCATGTTCCGTCCATTTCGCTGCCTGGGTAGTACCCGCCGCCGTCCAACGGATCGCTCCCGGTGTGCATCGTTTGGTCCCACAGCCGCCCCTCCGAGTCGCGCACCTGGACGACGAGCCCTGATACCCGCGTGCCCGATGGCGTCGTCACGCGGAGGCGCAGCGAGGCCCAGTCACCCGCCTCTGGGTCGGCAACGGCCGTCTGCCCGGCGACGACCATCACGCGCGTCCTACCCGCCGAGTACCCCTCGACCACCGCGATGACCTCGTATTCGCCTGGCTCCAGCCCCTCGAATCGGTAGCTCCCCAAGTTGTCCGTGCCGGCCTGGGCGTGGGCGGCAGGCAGTGGGAGCGACTCTCCGCCTGGACGACGGAGCTCGAGTGCGGCTGGCGAGAGCGGGGCGCCCTGGCGATTGCGGACGGTCCCGCGGATCGCCCCTCCAGGACGGAGGGAGATGGGGCCCACGGTGACGTCGCCATCCTGTGACAGGACGATGGGTCCGACCACCTCGGGGGCATGCGTCCCGTGCGTGACGCGGATGTCCCATTCGCCCGCGGCGATCCCCCCCGTCTCGAAGCGCCCCGTCCGGTCCGTCGAATCCTCCGGTCCCAGATTGAGCGCGTCGACCGGCCGATTCGGGCGGGCGTGCGGTCGGATCCAAACGTCCGCGTTTTCGACCGGTGTTCCGGTGAGCGAGTCCTCCACGAGGCCGCGGAGGATGCCCTGGGGGAGATCGAAATCGCGCCGTACGTCGGGCATGCCGTCCGGGACGACGACCTCGAACTCGATCCATCGGGCCGTGAAGATGTATGCGCCCGGCGCGACGTCGTCGAAGGCGTACTCGCCAAGCGCATTGGTGCGAATGGGCCCCCGGTCCGACGATCGGCCCCTCAGATCGCCGAGCCAGAGAATCACCTCCAATTCCGCCTGCGGCAGACCGCGGCGGCGCACGACCCCGTGCAGCCTTGCGCCGGGCACCTCGAATGTGACCTTGGTCGTCGTCCCCTCGACCACGACGACATCTTGGTGCTTGAGGGCCGATCGAGCGCCGATCCCCCAGTACTCGACGCGGTAGCTTCCCGCGCGCAACGAGGACCACTCGAACCCGCCTCGATCCTCCGCCAGCTTGCGACCCTCGGCATCCCGTAGGACGAAGAGCGCCTGGTCACCGCCCCGATGACGGGAGCCTGTGACCCTCCCTCGAATCGTTCCCCCCTTGCCGAGGTCGAAGACCGCGTCCCGGACGAGGCCGTCGAAGATCTCGATCTCTCTCTCCTCGCTGAGGTATCCGTCCGCGACGGCGCGAAACGTGTGGATGCCGGGTGGGAGTCTCTCCAGGGCAAATCTCCCCTGCTCGTCGGACTCGACTGAGTCGCCGGGGCCTGCGAGCACGGCCCCCGTGCCTCCGTCGGTGCGCACGATAGCGACGCTCGCCTCCGCCACGGGTACCACCGGCCGACCGCCGCGGACGCAGCCCTGGAGGCCGCCCCATCGGCGGAGGGCGACCGTGATGGAGGCCTCCTCGCCCGGCTTCACCTCGACGGGGTCGCTCATGCCCGGGACGAACCCCTCTGCGCGGGCCTCGACGCGGTAGGTCCCCGTCGCGAGTCGGTCGAAGCCGAATTCGCCATCCATGCGGACAGGGTCGCCCGAGGCAGGAGGGCAGAGGGACGCGGAGACGCCGGCGATCGGTGCGCCGTTGAATCCTGCCACGACGGCGACTCGGAGCGAGCCCGTCACGGAAGGCTCCGGAGCAGGCTCTGCGCGCAGGCCGGCGGAGGGGAGGTCCGCTGCCGGCAGGGGAGGGGGCCCGGGGGGAACCGCGCCTCTGGTCGGATGTGCGGGGCGGCGGCCTCCCCACCCCTCCCACGCAATCGCCGCGCAGAGGACGGCGACCGTGATCGCCATGACACCCCGCGCCCTCGCGTTCAGCATCGGGCCTGCCCCTCGATAGGAGGTCTATGGAGGCGATCCTACCCCCGACCTGTGCGGACTGCCAGGGGGGCTCCCGTCTGGGGCTCGGCAGTGGGCTACAGCGGGATGTTCCCGTGCTTCTTGGGCGGGTTCTTGTCGCGCTTCGTGCGCAAGATCTCCAGCGCGCGGCAGACGCGCGGGCGCGTCTCGCGGGGGAGAATCACCGCGTCGATGAACCCCTTCGCGGCCGCGATGTACGGGTTCGCGAACTTCCGCCGGTAGTCCTCGATCAGCTTCGCGCGCATCGCGGCGGGGTCCTTCGCCTTTTCGATCTCCTTCTTGAAGACGATGTTCACCGCCCCCTCGGGGCCCATCACCGCGATCTCCGCCGTCGGCCACGCCAGGTTCATGTCGCCCCGGACGTGCTTCGAGGACATCACGTCGTACGCCCCGCCGTAGGCCTTCCGCGTGATCACCGTCACCTTCGGGACCGTCGCCTCGCAGTAGGCATAGAGCAGCTTCGCCCCGTTCCGGATGATCCCGCCGTGCTCCTGCGCGACGCCCGGCAGGAACCCCGGCACGTCCTCGAGCGTCACGAGCGGGATGTTGAACGCGTCGCAGAAGCGGATGAACCGGGCGCCCTTGATCGACGCCTGGATGTCCAGGCATCCCGCGAGCACCGACGGCTGCTGCGCCACGATCCCCGCCACGCGCCCCGCGAACCTCCCGAACCCCACTACGATGTTCCGCGCGAATTCCTTGTGGACCTCCAGGAACCTCCCGTCGTCCACGATCGCGTGAATCACCGCGAGCATGTCGTAGGGCTTCTTCGGGTCCTCGGGGATGATCGTGTCGAGCGCCTTGTCCTCGCGGCTCGCCGGGTCGTCCGTCGCCTTGTGCGGCGCCTCCTCCAGGTTGTTCTGCGGCAGAAACGAGAGGAGGTCGCGGACCGCCTCCAGGCACTCTGGCTCGTTCGGCGACGCAAAGTGCGCCACGCCGCTCGTCTCGTTGTGGACCCGCGCCCCGCCCAGGTCCTCGAAGCTCACCTGCTCGTGCGTGACCTCCTTGATCACGTTCGGCCCCGTCACGAACATGTGGCTCGTGCGCTCGACCATGAAGATGAAGTCGGTGATCGCGGGGGAGTAGACCGCGCCGCCCGCGCAGGGGCCCATGACGACCGAGACCTGCGGGACCACGCCGCTCGCGAGCGTGTTTCTGAGGAAGATGTCCGCGTAGCCGCCCAGGCTCTCCACGCCCTCCTGGATCCGCGCCCCGCCGCTGTCGTTCAGGCCGACCACGGGCACGCCCAACCGCACGGCCGCGTCCATGACCTTGCAGATCTTCACGGCGTGCATCTTCCCCAGGCTCCCGCCGAATACGGTGAAGTCCTGGGCGAAGACGGCCACGTCGCGGCCGTTCACCTTGCCGAACCCCGTGACGACGCCGTCGCCGGGGATCTTGTTCTTCTCCAGGCCGAAGTGCGTGCAGTCGTGCTCGACGAAGGCGTCGGTCTCCTCAAAGGAGCCCTCGTCGAGGAGGATGTCGAGCCGCTCCCGCGCGGTGAGCTTCCCGGCCTGGTGCTGCTTCTCGATCCGCTCGGCGCCGCCCCCCTCGCGCGCCTTCTTTCGCCGTTGCTCGAACTCGCGGATCGGGTCGTTGGGCTTGGACATGCGCGGGGTTCTACCAGAACGACGTCACGCCGTCCAACGGGTTAGTCGTCCTGGATGCCGTCACTTGCCCCGAGGCCCTCCTTGCCGAGGAGTGGCGCCACCCATGCCGGCGGCGACGGTCGCTCGGGCGAGTCGAGGAACGCCTTCCAATCTCCGTCGGTCAGGCGCTTCTCGTGCGCGAATTCGTAGTAGGGCATCACGGCGCCCTTGCAGAGCACTTCGCCCTGTGGCGTGGGGTAGAGCACCCAGATGGCGTGTGGACGGCCGACGCCGACTTCCAGAACGCATCCCGTCCGGGGGGTGCTGAAAACATCGACGATCCTGGGGGCGTCGTCGTGCGGCGTGAGCCACGAGTTCCCATCGTAGAGCATGACGGAAGCGACTCGTTCGCCATAGGAACGAATGAACGACGCCTCTCCCCTCGAGAACGGGATCTTGCGAAGCTGCTTGTGGGAAAGCGTCTCGAGGCGACGACCGATCTCCGCGAGCGACCGCCAATGCGGTTCCAGATCGAGCTGGAGGTCGTCGATCAGTCTGCGGACCATGGGCCGGTCCCCAGCGCGGCCCTCCCGGAGGTCCATCGACGTCGAACGCAAGCAGGCGACAGCCTCCTGGAGCAGGCGCTCCCGCTCCTCTTTCGCCCTCTGGAACTCCAAGCCCACCCATGCCAGGTAGTGCATCGCCAGGGCGTGTTCACGCCCCTGCTCGTCGCGGAGGTCTGCGAACGCCTGCGCGCCCTTCTCGACGAATTCACTCTTCTCCATGCGGTTCGCGGCCCGATCCAGCAATGCTGCAAGTGCCACGTAGTCAGGCCCGAGCGCTCCGTTGGCACGCAGGAGCGATTGGATTCTCTCGACGAGGTCTGAAAAAAGGGAAAAGAACTCGGGGTCCGGCTCGATGAAGCCCGGGGGGGTATCCGTCAATCCTGCGTAGTACTTGTGGAGCTTGGACTGGAGCACCCACGTGTGCCGCATTTGCGCCCAGCCGGCCAGGGCCGTCTGGCAACTCTTGAGCCGCCAGGGATCCGACCCGAAGAGCGGAGGGGCGTCAGGCTCCGGCTCGTCCAGCAGTGTTGCCAGACTGCTTAGGTAGCGCCCGTAGAGGCTCCGCGTTTCGAACAGCTTCGCGTTCCCATCGACGATCTCGAGGATCCGCGCGCGGTCCTTCTCCGGCAGCAGGCCGCGGGCAGTCTTCGATCCTAGGGAGATGCAGACCTCGAGCCCGTTGGGGCAGGCGCGCTCGATGTCTCGAGGATCAGTCGTCCGCTGGAATAGAACTGCGTCCGGCGTGCGATGGGCCGGGAGGATCCGAAGCGAGACCTCGGCCGACTGGGTTGGATCCTCTGGCGCGAAGCTCAATGTATCGTTGATCTGGGAGTATCCACGGAGGCGGAGCTCATCGGGGTCCCACTCAACCGCCTCCGCAACCGTCCGGGTGGAAAGGTCCAGGTGAGCCCATTTCGAGCTGTAGCCGCGCGACCACCAGCGAATCGTCAGGTCATCACCGGTTCCCACGAATTCCGACCACGCGTCGGTGAGTCGCGCGAACTCGTCCAACTCGGGTCGGGCCCCCTCATTCTGCGGGGTCATGTCGTTCACGGTGAGTCCGAGCATGAACGCCGAGAGAAGCTCCTCCTCGATCGCCGGGCGAAAGGGAATCGACTGGAGCCAGGCCACGGCGCGGAAGTACCGTGATAGGGGTTCGGATTGCGTGTAGAAGCCCCGCGCACGATACCGGCTGTAGTCGATCGCCAGAAACCCCGGGTCCGGCGGTCCGAGCCAGGCCGGCTTTGCCTGACCCTCCGCCGCCACGACGCGGGCCGCCTCGTCGCGGATCGTTTCCGCGATGGATGCCTCCGCGCCCGCGGGAGGCTCACCAAGGAGGACCATTGCCGTCCCGAGAACGGCCTGGGCCCGACGCTTGGCTGCCGAGATCAGCTCCGGGCGTCCCTTCCAGCCCTCATCCACGGTCCCGAGCCCCTTCCAAAGGAAGGCGAGCAGGCGCGGCAGGTCCTTGGCGTTCTCCTCCTCCATCCTGCGCACGGACTCCTCGAAGAGGACGTGAAAAGCGTTGAGGAGCGAGTCCGACGTGATGAACACGGGAACGCTCGATCCCGTGTACGGCACGAACACCTGCTTGAACGCCTCTTGCGTCACCAGGACCTTGTCGCGCCCGAGCTTCTCGATGTCCTCGGCGGCGAGACCGTGTTTGGCGAGCACGGTGCGCCAGTCTTGCGCCTGCTCATCGAGAGGCTTGGAGGGAGGCTCGGGGGCTTGCGCCAGAAAGGCGGCGAGGAAGAGGCCCAGAAGCGGTGCCATGTCGGACCCCTCCGATGCGTGAAAAGGCCATCGAAGGGTAACCCCAGGGCTCTCGGGGGCGCAAGTGCGCTCGAAGGCGGGGTGCCGCGCGCCCTCGTCGGCTCCTCTCCTCAGAGGGGGAGCGCCTTGACGGCGCCCGCTCTACGGACGACAATGGGAGCACGTCGTGTCGATGGGGAGATCCGATGAGCGCCTTAATCACGCGCCGCCGATTTACGGTCGAGGTCTACCACCGCATGATCGAATGCGGCGCGTTCCTCGAGGACGATCGTGTCGAGCTCTTGGACGGGGAGATCATCGAGATGTCGCCGATCGGGACGGAGCACGCCGCCGCCGTCAAGAACCTGAATCGTTGGGCCTTCGAGAGTCTGGGGCGCAGGGTGACGGTCGGCGTCCAGGACCCGATCGTGATCGGCGAGAGATCGGAGCCACAGCCCGACGTGACCATCCTCAAGTACCGCAAGGACAGCTACAAGGGGAGGCTTCCCGAACCCGACGATGTCCTCCTCGTCGTCGAGGTGGCGGACACGTCCGAGGAGTACGATCGCGACATCAAGCTCCCGCACTATGCGAGAGCGGGGATCCGTGAGGCGCTCCTGGTCGTGATTCCGTCGGAGGTGCTGGAGCTGCACTCCTCTCCGTCGCGTGGTCGCTATCGGCGCGTGAAGCGCTTTCGCCGTGGGCAATCGCTCCACCCATCGTTGCTCCCCGACGTGGAGATGAGCGTGGACGAGATTCTCGGGCCGAAGTCGTAGCCCGCTCCAGGCCTACATCGTCATCCCACCGTCGACGACGAGGACCTGGCCCGTGATGTAGTCGGCGACGGGGCTTGCGAGGTAGAGGACCGCGGCCGCGATGTCCGCGCCCGTGCCCAGGCGGCCGAGCGGGATGGCCTGCGTGATCGTCTCGCGCGCCTTCGCGTCCATCGACTTCACCATGTCCGTGTCGACGAGCCCGGGGGCGATCGCGTTGACGCAGATCCCCCGCGATGCCAGCTCCTTCGCCACCGACTTCGTCAGCGCGATGAGCCCGGCCTTCGACGCCGCGTAGTTCGCCTGGCCCGCGTTCCCCGTCATCCCGACGACGCTCGTGATGTTGATGATCTTGCCGCTCCGCTGCCTCAGCATCGGCTTCGCCACCGCGCGCGTCAGGAGGAAGGCCCCCTTCAGGTTCACGGCCATGACGCGGTCCCACTCCTCGTCCTTCATGCGCAGGATCAGGTTGTCGCGCGTGACGCCCGCGTTGTTTACCAGGAGGTCGATCGCGCCGAAGGCCTTCTGCGTCTCGGCGATGACGCGATCCGCGTCGGCCGTGGAGGAGACGTCGGCGACGATCGCGAGCGCCTGCCCGCCGCGCTCCTGCACGGCCTTGGCCGTCTCTGCGAGGAGCGCCTCGTTCGTCGCCACGCACGCGACGCGGGCCTTCTCCGCCCCGAGCGCGAGGGCGATCTCGCGGCCGATCCCGCGCGAGGCCCCCGTGACGATGCAGGCCTTGTTTTCGAGCTTGAGGTCCATGCGAGGCTCCCGTTGGGTCGCGTGAGGCTACCCCGGGGCCCACGGGGTTGCAAGAAATGGGGTGGCCAACTCCGGTTGCGATCCAACAACCGGGGGAAGGCATCCGTACCACCCGGCACATTTCACAAGGGTGAGGCCCATTCGGGCGCCCGGGTCGAAAAAGGAGGAGGAATTCATGAGGTCCCTGCTGTCGGTCTGGCTCGCCTTCGTGGGCCTCGTCGTCCTGGCGACTGGCATGTCGGCCTATGCGGACGACGGCTGCAAGTCCAAGAAGTCCAAGGGGTCAGGTTGCCAGGGCTGCGAGAGCGATCGCGGCTGCTGCGACCGTCACGCCTCGAACGACGACGATGACGACGACGAGGACGACGACCGCGGACGCAGCCATGCGCGCCGTGGCGGAGACGACGATGACGAAGAGGATGAGGACGAAGGCCGCGGGCGGCACAACGCACGCCGTGGCGGGGACGACGATGACGACGAGGATGAGGACGACGATCGCGGACGGCACAACGCACGCCGTGGCGGAGACGACGATGACGACGAGGATGAGGACGAGGACGAAGGCCGCGGACGGCACAACGCACGCCGTGGCGGGGACGACGATGACGACGAGGACGAGGATGAGGACGAAGGCCGCAAGGGCGGCTCCCGTCGCGGCGGTAAGGCTTTCAACTGGCAGGACGGCGCCCGCGAGTTGTTCGAGTCGTTCCAGAATGGCGATCGCGGCGGCGACACCGGCAAGCTGCTGGAGCGCTTCCGCGGCATGATGGAGCAGCGCGGAGGCCGCAAGGGCGCGCGCCGCGGTGGTGATGAGGACGAGGGGAACGGCGACGAGATGAACCAGTGGCGCGAGCGGGCCCAGGACCTGTTCGAGCAGTTCCAGGGCGGGCGCGGCGGCGACGAGGGTCGCGGCTTCGAGGACCTGGCTCGCCGCGGCATGGAGGAGTTCCAGAGCCTCCCGCCGGACGCGCGCAAGCAGATCGAGAAGCTGCTCGGCGGCGACGCCGACGGCCTCGAGGGCGTGATCGAGCGCTTCCGTGGCATGGCCGAGCAGCGTGGCGGCCGCAAGGGCGCGCGCCGCGGCCGCGATGAGGACAAGGACGAGAGCGACGAGGACGAGGGAGACGAGGATGACGAGGAGAACGGCAACGAGATGAACCAGTGGCGCGAGAGGGCCCGGGACCTGTTCGAGCAGTTCCAGCAGGGCGAGCGCGGCGGCGACAAGGGCCGCGGCTTCGAGGACATGGCCCGCCGCGGCATGGAGGAGTTCCAGAACCTCCCGCCGGACGCGCGCAAGCAGATCGAGAAGCTGCTCGGCGGCGACGCCGACGGCCTCGAGGGCGTGATCGAGCGGTTCCGCGGCATGATGGAACAGCGTCGCGGCCGTGGCGGAAACAACGACGAGGACGAAGAGGAAGAGGGAGACGAGGAGGAGGACGACGGCACGCTGCTGTAGTCGTCGCATCCGATCGAGTTCGATGGGCCCCGGGGGACCTCCCCCGGGGCCTTAGGCTCTGTAACGAAACAAGGTATCCGATTGGGGAAACGCCTTGCTGGAGTCGCGCCCGTCAGGGCGCGGTGGATGACGCCCGTAAGGGCGTCAGGAGCGGCTCGGACGCCCTTACGGGCGTCGATCCACCGCGCGC
>ORMF012499930.1_pt1 | contig 20789 bp, 17 predicted proteins | sample 1779871 | NCBI WGS metagenome assembly ORMF01 (sample SAMEA104232316, study PRJEB22302) | groundwater metagenome | biome: forest; feature: aquifer; material: groundwater | place: USA | collected 2011-08-07 | depth 5.4 m | reverse complement strand
CTTACCCTTATGAAAGACGGGGATATGTTCGGCGAGATGAGTTTCCTTGACGAGAGACCCCGTTCTGCCACAATAATATCCATATCAAACACAGAGGTATTCTGCATTGAGAAACAGGATTTTGAAAAACTTATGGATTCACATCCAAGAATGATTTATAAGATACTTAAGAACATTATCTTTACTATTCACACCCTTGTCAGAGGAATGAATACCCGATATGTTGAGATGGTGAATTATATGTGGGGGAGAAGGAGATAAAAATTGCAAATTGTAAATTTCAAATTGCAAATTTAAAATTGTGATGATAGACATAAACACATTATTAGAAGTTGCCCTGATAATAGTCAAGGTTGTGATTGTAAGCATGATCCTTTTCGGGCTTCCAATCCCTCTTACATGGATTGAGAGGAAGATTGCGGGGCATATCCAGTTAAGGCTTGGGCCGTTCAGGGTCGGGCCGCATGGCATACTGCAGCCTATCGCAGACTCAATCAAACTTATGTTCAAAGAGGATATTGTGCCTGAGAAGGCCGATAAATGGCTCTTCAAGATTGCGCCACTGCTTGCCATGGTGCCTGCATTTGCTGTGTACGCGACCATACCTTTTGGCGATAAGATGACTATCCCGTTTATCAATAAAGAGGTTACACTCTATATTTCCGATATGAATGTCGGCATACTCTATGTGCTGGCTATCGGAGGGATCAGCGTATACGGCATCATCCTCGGCGGCTGGGCGTCCAACAGCAAATACGCTGCCATGGGAGGCATAAGGTCGGCTGCCCAGATGATAAGCTATGAGATTGCATTGACCTTCTCCTGCATAGGTGTTGTGATGGTTGCAAACTCGCTCAGCCTTTTGGATATAGTAAATAGCCAGAAGGTTTACTGGAATATAATCTACCAGCCATTGGGGTTTATAATCTTCCTGATAGCAGGGCTTGCAGAGATAAACAGGATACCTTTTGACCTGCCGGAGGATGAAGGAACCTTGGCAGCAGGCTACCATGTGGAATACAGCGCGATGAGGTTTTCATTCTTTATGCTTACGGAATATGTGGCAATGGTGACGGCCTCTGTTTTGGCTGTAATACTTTTCTTTGGAGGCTGGAATGCGCCGATGTTTATGCCGGAGATACCGATTTTCTGGTTTGTCGGGAAGACGGCTGTGTTTATCTACTTTTTCATGTGGATAAGATTTACCCTGCCGAGGTATCGTTATGACCAGCTTATGACCATCGGATGGAAGATTTTGCTGCCTCTCTCTTTGGTTAATATATTGATTACAGGATTATTTCTACTATGAGCATTTTTAAAAACATATTTTTTATAGATTTTATAAAGGGGCTTTCCCTAACCCTTAAATATAATGTATCAAAGAGTATTACCATGCGTTATCCTGATGAGGAGAAATGGCTGCCTTATCAGAGGTTCAGGGGCCTTCATACATTGAACAGGGACGCGCGGGGAAGGGAGCTCTGTGTTGCGTGCGAGCTTTGCGCAAAGATGTGTCCTACAAAGTGCATTACAGTTGTTCCAATGGAAGACAATACAGGCATCGGCATCTCCGACAGGATTGCAAAGGTTTATGAGATAAACCTTGTAAGGTGCTTGTTCTGCGGCCTGTGCGAGGATGCCTGTCCGACAACCGCAATCAGGATGGGGCGGGATTATGAGCTTGCATGTTTTTCTCTTGATTGCGCCCTTGCCGTAAAGGAAAGGCTTCTTGAGCCAAAGGAGATACCTGTGGACTTTGACGGCGGTTATGTGGTAAAGGCCAAGCTTGAGAAGACCAAAGAGGGGCTTAAGGTTATGGCCGATTTAACAAAAAAGAAGAGGTGGTGGTAGTGTTCACGCTGAAAAATGCCCATCTGCTGTGTTGTCGCTTCGGTTTCTGCGTTCAACATACTCAAAAGTATGCCTCACTTGAAGCCTTGCTCCGCCTTGCATCTGGGCAATTTTTGAGCGTGAACCGTAAAAGAAACTGGCGCTGGTAACAACTATGGAACTAATCTTTTTCTACATATTCGCAATACTGGCTGTATCATCTGCGATAGCGGTTATCTCTATTAGAAACCCTGTTCACAGCGCCTTCTTCCTGATTATCTGCCTGCTGCAGGTGGCGGCGATATTCATCCTTTTAAGGGCGCCTTTCCTCGCGGCAGTTCAGGTATTTATATATGTGGGCGCGGTAATGGTGCTGTTCCTTTTCGTGGTATTGGTGCTTGATATCAGAAAAGAGACGTTCAGGGAGCACATGCACAGCCAGAGCGTTTCCGCCCTCGTGATGGTGGCGGCGCTCTTTGTGCTAATGGGCTTTCTCATGTTCTCGGGCAAATTGACCGTGCCTCCCGGCATATATAACGAGGCTGTCCTTGCCAGGAATACTGAGGTCATAGGCCGCTTGATATACACGAAGTTTGTATTCCCGTTCGAGATCGTCTCTCTCATCCTCCTTATAGCGCTGATCGGCGCCGTTGTGCTGGTAATGAGGACGAAAGGCACAGAAGTGCCTTTCGTGGGCAGGGGCGCAGACAGAAACAAACCGGAAGACATATAATGCCGACACTCTACCACTTTTTGATCTTAAGCTTCATACTCTTCCTCATAGGCGTTGCCGGGGTTTTGCTCAGGCGCAATATTATTATTGTATTGATGTCGCTTGAGCTTATATTCAACTCTGTGAACATAAGCTTCGCCGCGTTCTCGTATTATCTGCAAACGATTACCGGGACGGTCTTTGTGGTGTTCAATATAACCATCGCCGCTGCCGAGGTCGCGATAGGGCTTGCGATACTCGTTGCCGTCTATAGAAGAAGGCAGACGGTCTATGTCGATGAACTCAACGAGATGAGGGGATAGGATAATATGATACAACAGGTCTGGCTTATACCTTTGATTCCGCTCATAGGCGCCATAATAAACGGCGTAGCGGGGAGCAGGATCGGGAAGAAGGCTGTAGGGTTTGTCGCCTGCCTCTCGATGGCCGTCTCGTTCCTCATCTCGGTATCCATATTCTTCAGCCTGATAGCTTTGCCGGAAGGGGCGCGCTCTGTCGAGGTGAACGTATTCAACTGGATAACGAGCGGCTCGTTCAATATAGACGTTTCCTTCCTCGTTGACCCGCTCTCCACCCTGATGATCCTCGTTGTTACGGGAGTGGGCTTCCTCATACACATATATTCGGTCGGCTATATGCACCACGACAAGAGCTACTGGAGGTATTTTTCGTATCTTAACCTCTTTGTCTTTTTCATGCTCATGCTGGTACTGGGGTCGAACTACCTTATCATGTTCCTCGGATGGGAGGGCGTGGGCTTGTGCTCGTATCTCCTTATAGGCTTCTGGTATGAGAAGAAGTCAGCTATCGACGCCGGGAAAAAGGCTTTTGTGGTGAACAGGATAGGGGACTTCGGCTTCATACTCGGCCTATTTCTTTTATTTTGGACTCTATCCGGCCACGGGGTCAATTCGCTCGATTACAAGGTGGTATTCGCCAACCTCCACGAGCTCGACCCGAGGATAGTGGCTACGATTGCGGCTCTCCTTTTCGTCGGGGCCATTGGAAAGTCAGCGCAGTTCCCTCTGTATGTATGGCTCCCCGACGCGATGGAAGGCCCCACGCCCGTCAGCGCCCTCATACACGCTGCTACGATGGTGACAGCTGGCGTATATATGATGGCGAGGAATAGCGCGCTTTATTCGATGGCGCCTGAAGTAGGCCAGGTCGTGGCGGTCGTAGGAATATTTACGGCCCTATTCGCTGCTACCATCGGCCTTGTGCAGAACGATATAAAGAAGGTGCTTGCGTACTCGACGGTAAGCCAGCTCGGGTACATGTTCGCCGCTGTCGGCTTGGGCGCGTATGTGGCAGGGGTATTCCACCTTATGACCCATGCCTTCTTTAAGGGCCTCCTTTTCTTAGGCTCCGGCAGCGTCATACACGCCATGTCCGGCGAGCAGGATATGAAGAAGATGGGCGGGCTGCACCGCCACATTAAAACCACTTCGATAACATTCACCATAGGCGCTCTCGCCATAGCGGGGATACCGCCTTTAAGCGGTTTTTGGTCAAAGGATGAGATACTCTGGGAGGCCTTCTCAAAGGGGCACCTTATTATATGGGCGGTCGGGCTCTTTACGGCGTTCCTTACGGCGTTCTATATGTTCAGGCAGGTCTTCCTGACATTCAGCGGAGAGTGCAGGGCTGATGAGCACACGAAGCACCATATACATGAGTCGCCCCCGGTAATGACGATACCTCTTATTGTGCTTGCCTTCCTCGCGATAGTCGGCGGGGTGGTGGGCATACCATTCTTCGAGGGAGGCTCTAAGCTCCATAGCTTCTTGAGCCCTGCGATAGGGCATGCCTCGCACGGCGCAGCAGAGGCCGTGGCTGAGGCCGGGCACGGCAGCCTTGAGTTCATACTTATGGGTGTATCAGTCGGGGCAGGGGCTCTCGGGATATTCCTTGCGGCCTTGATGTACTACGCGCCTTTAAGGTCGTTCGCGCCTTCGTTCTGGACAGCGGAGAACATGGCCGGGAGCTTTAGCGGGATATATAAGCTCCTCTACAACAAATACTACGTCGATGAGATATACGACGCCGTAATAGTGAACCCCATAAAGAGGTTCTGCGGCTGGTGCCTGTCGTTCGACCTCGGGATTATAGACGGGATAGTCAATAACGTCGCATGGATAACGAGGTTATTATCGTGGGCGTCGCATAAGTTCGATATATACATAGTCGATGGGCTCGTGAACTCCATAGCGACCCTTGTGAATTTCAACAGCTCCGTCTGGAGGAGGCTGCAGACAGGGTATTTGCAGAATTACGCCTTTATATTCGTGATTGGCGTTCTCATAGTGCTCGTAAGGGTGCTTTTGGGCTAAGGAATAAATATGATAGAAAACGCACTACATTTCCCGATATTGACCATACTTATACTTCTGCCCATACTGGGGGCGGCGATACTCGTCTTTATCCCCAAGGAGAGCAAGGACGCGATCAGGTCCGCCGCCCTCGGGATTACTATGGCGGAGTTCCTTATATCTATCATCCTCCTATTCTACTTCGACACCACTACCTACAAGATGCAGTTCGTGGAGAAGGCGGCGTGGATACCGGGCATCGGGGCCGAGTACTTCCTCGGGATGGACGGGATAAGCCTTGTCCTTATACTCCTTACGACGTTATTTGGCATCATAAGCGTGCTCATCTCATGGAGCGCGATAGAGGAGCGGGTAAAAGAGTACATGATACACCTCCTCATCCTGGAAACCGGGATGATAGGGGTCTTCGTCGCTCTCGATATGGTTTTGTTCTTCCTCTTCTGGGAGATAGGGCTTGTGCCGATGTTCTTCCTCATAGGCATATGGGGCGGGGCACGGAAGCTTTACGCCAATATGAAGTTCTTCCTCTATACGTTGTTTGGGTCCCTCTTCATGCTCGTGGGGATACTAGCGCTATATTATGCGCACGGCAGCGCCACGGGAGAGTACACATTCAATCTCCTTAAACTGTACGAGGTGACCTATCCCTATAACCTCCAGTGGTGGGTATTCCTTGCGTTGTTCCTCGGTTTCGCGATAAAGGTACCGGTATTCCCGTTCCATACATGGCTGCCCGACGCCCATGTCGAGGCGCCCACGGCTGGAAGCGTCATACTCGCCGGCGTGCTCCTTAAGATGGGGATATACGGATTTTTGAGGTTCAACCTGCCGCTCATGCCCGAGGCTAGCGTGGCCTTCACCCCGTTCATACTGGTGCTTTCGGTGATAGGGGTCGTATACGGCGCGTTCCTGGCGATGGCACAGAACGACATAAAAAAGCTCGTCGCCTACTCGAGCGTAAGCCATCTCGGGGTCGTGATGGCCGGCGTATTCGCCATGAACCAGCAGGGCATAGACGGCGGGGTCATACAGATGATAAACCACGGCATCTCTACCGGAGGGCTCTTCCTTATAATAGGAATGATCTACGAGCGCAGGCACACCCGCCTTATAGACGACTTCGGCGGGATAGCCAAGGTAATGCCTCTTTACGCCGCGTTCGTCATGATAATAGTCTTTTCTTCCATCGGGCTTCCTGGCACGAACGGGTTCATCGGCGAGATACTTATATTGATAGGGCTGTTTAAGGCGAGTGTGGTCGCCACAGTCATTGCGGCAACCGGTGTCATACTCGGCGCGGCCTACATGCTATGGATGTTCCAGAGGGTCATATTCGGCAAGATCAAGCACCCGGAGAACGTCGAGCTTAAGGACTTGAACGCGAGGGAGTTCCTGACTCTTTTGCCCATAATAATATTGATACTCTGGATAGGCGTTTACCCGCAGCACTTCTTTAAGCTTACCTCGGCCTCAACCGCGCATATCGTTGAGATGGTAAAGAAGAACCAAGTTAAAAATCAGCCCCAACCCGCTGCCGAAGGCCACGTTTCGATACCCTCAGGAGATGTCAATCTCGTGAAGGCAGAAGGAGAAAGCAAATGACCGGACCCGAGATCGTAGGGGGATTCCCGATACTCTCAACGCTTATATTCCTGCCGGCCGTGGGGGCTCTCTTTATCGTCCTTTTCCTTAAGAAGGAATGGGATATCCTCATCAAGTGGGTCGCACTCGGGTTTGCATCCGTTGAGTTCCTCCTTTCGCTTTACCTGCCCTTTACATTCGACATTAATAACCCGGGGCTGCAGTGGGTGGAGAAGACCGTCTGGATAAAGAGGTTCGGGATCAGCTATTACCTCGGGGTCGACGGGATAAGCCTCCTTCTTGTCCTTCTTACGACGTTGATAACGTTTATATGCGTCCTTGCCTCATGGACAGACATAACAAAGAAGCTTAAGGGTTACATGGCCATGTTCCTTCTTACGGAAATGTTCTCGCTCGGGGTCTTCATGGCCATGGATATGTTCCTTTTCTATATATTCTGGGAGGCGGTCCTGATACCAATGGTCTTTATAATAGGCATCTGGGGAGGGGACAGGAAACTCTACTCCGCCATAAAGTTCTTCCTCTTCACCTTCGTGGGCAGCCTATTCATGCTCCTCGGCATCCTTGCGCTTTACTTCTTTCACGGTAAATTGACCGGCGTTTACACGTTTGACTCTACAATCTTATCGCAGACTATGGTCGCCCCCACGATACAGCTCTGGGTATTCATAGCGTTCTTCCTCGGGTTCGCCGTGAAGGTGCCGATGTTCCCGTTCCATACATGGCTCCCGGACGCGCACACGGATGCGCCTACAGCGGGAAGCATAGTCCTTGCGGCGGTGCTTTTGAAGCTAGGCGCGTACGGCTTTGTGAGGTTCAGCCTGCCTCTGCTGCCGAACGCTTCCATTCAGCTCGGGCCTGTTATGGCCGGGATTGCGATATTCGCCATACTTTACGGGGCGCTTGTAACGATCGCGCAAAAGGATATTAAAAAACTTATAGCGTATTCGAGCGTAAGCCATATGGGCTTAGTGATGCTCGGTATTTTCGTATTCAATATTGAGGGGCTCAAGGGCGGGCTCCTTCAGATGATAAACCACGGGATCTCGACCGGCGCGCTCTTCCTTCTGGTCGGGATGATCTACGAGAGGACGCATACCCGCATGATAGGGGACTACACGGGGCTGTTTAAGGAGCTCCCTATTTACGGCGCCTTCTTCCTGATTATCGTCCTGTCATCAATGGGCATGCCGGGCACGAACGGCTTTATCGGAGAGCTGTTTGTGCTCCTCGGTGCATTCAAGGCGAACTGGTATTACGCGGTTCTCGTGGTAATGGGGGTGCTGCTCGGGGCGGTCTATCTCCTGTGGCTCTTCCAGAGGGTCTTCCTCGGGAACTACTATTACGGCGGGAAGGGGCCGCTTCTGGATTTGAGTTTCAGGGAGATAATAGTGGCGCTCCCTCTGCTTATAATGGTCTTCTGGATAGGGCTTTTCCCTGGGCCGTTCCTAAGGGTGATGGACGCGTCGCTCAATAACCTCGTAAAGCAGGTAGAGATCAATTACAAGAAGGGGAGCGGCAAAGTCCCCGTGAACGTCACGACCATGCTTGAGTCTGCCGGCGAAAGGACAGGAAGATGATCCCGCTTGCGAGCCTTAATATAAGCTTCACATCCATAATGCCGCAGATCCTTTTAACCGGGCTTGCGCTGCTGGTGCTCGTACTTGACCTTTTTATCCGCGGGGAGAAATCCATCCTTGGGTATGTGAGTATAATAGGGCTTATAGTAATCCTTCTTGTCTCCGCAAAGACGATAGAGACGGCCCCGTCCTTCGGCGGGATGGTCATGGCGGACGTGTTCGCGGCCTATTTCAATGTCATATTCATTATCTCCGCTATCTTTACGATCCTGATATCGATGGATTACCTAAAGAAGATGAATATAAGGAGGGGCGAGTACTATCATATTATCCTTTTCGCTACCGTAGGCATGATGGTCATGGCCTCGGCCAATGATCTGGTGAGCCTCTATGTCGGGCTTGAACTCATGGCGATGTCGTTCTACATACTCGTTGCCTACAATATAGCCTCCTCGAGATCCGTGGAGGGCGGGCTTAAATATTTTGTCCTCGGCGCGCTCTCATCAGGGATACTCCTTTACGGCATTTCCTTCACATACGGGGCGAGCGGGTCAACAAATCTCGTTGAGATAGCAAGGCAGCTGGGCAGTTCCCAGAACCCGTTCCTCACGTTAGGGATAGTTCTTATAACCGTCGGGTTCGGATTCAAGGTGGCGGCGTTCCCGTTCCATGTATGGACGCCCGATGTCTATGAAGGCGCGCCTACGCCGGTAACCGCGCTGCTTTCCATAGGGTCGAAGGCGGCGTCATTTGCGGGGTTCCTCCGCGTCTTTATAGTGACGTTCCCGGCCTTCCATGCGCAGTGGGCGGAGATACTCTGGATGCTTTCCGCGGCTACCATGATATTCGGGAGCGTAGTGGCCATCGCGCAGAAAAACATCGTAAGGATGCTGGCGTATTCCTCTATCGCGCACGCCGGGATAATAATGATAGGGCTCCTTGTATATAACGAGTTAGGGGTAGCCAGCGTGATCTACTACCTCCTTGTCTATGTGTTCATGAACATGGGGGCGTTCACGATAGTGACGCTATTCAGGAACGATAGGATCGGCGAGAACATAAGCGACTACAGGGGGCTTGCCGCCACAAGGCCGGTATTGTCCTTCCTTATGGCGCTATTCCTGCTGTCCCTTGCAGGGATACCGCCTACAGGGGGTTTCGTGGCGAAGTTCTTCGTATTCTCAGCAGCTATCGACGCGCGTTACTACTGGCTTGCGGCAATAGGGGTGGTGAGCACGGCCATATCGCTGTTCTTCTACGCCAAGGTAATATTCTATATGTACATGAAGGAGCCTGATCACGAAGATGCCCTGCCGGAATCGGGGGTATTGTATAATGTAGTACTCTTCCTGACCGCTTTCGGGACGGTATTTTTGGGGATATATCCCACGCCATTTATCGATCTGGCGATAAAGGCTGTAAAACCTCTTTTAATGTAACCCAGAAAATGCAATAACATTTTATAGTAAGGAGACTCAAATGGCTCACGATAACAGCCATAACCATAACCAGCAACAAAAGCCTCAGGAGGATATCGGGGTTAATATCTGGTGGAAACTTCCCTTTGACCCCACTACGAATTTTTCGCTGCTCGGATATATCCTCGGAGGATTTTATTGGGAGTCGAACCCCATAAAGAGGGTGGACCTCACCCTGAATGAATAGAAGAATCTTCCCCTCTCCTGCCAAAATAAATCTTTTTTTATTGATTGTCTCGCCGTCTTCTCCCGCCGGACGCCTGTAAATTATTACTTGACAGGTGTAAACCTTTAGTGTAATAGCTTATATATCCTATGATTACCATTGGCGCGAAATTAAAGGCCTTAAGGGAGGAAGAGAATTTATCCTTGCGGGAACTGGCGGACAAGGTAGGGCTGTCTGCAAGTTTTCTCTCTCAGTTGGAGCTTGGGCAGGTGTCGCCCTCCATTGCCTCCCTTGAAAACATTGCAAAGGCGCTCAATGTCTATATTACATATTTTTTTGACGACCCCAAAAAGACAGATAGTGTGGTAATAAGAAAGAATGAGCGGAGAAAGATATACAGTAAAGGTTCCAGGGCAATTATTCAGCCACTGGCGCATGAAATAAGCAAAAAGAAGATTGAACCTTTTATGCTGGTAATGGAGGCTGGCGGCGAGGCAGGGGAACACCCATATTCATCCCGTCACGGCGAGGAATTCGGGATTGTTATACAGGGGCGGATTGGATTTACTCTGGAGCAGAATGAATATGTTTTAGAAGAGGGGGATAGCGTATATTTTAACTCCTCTAAACCGCACAACTGGAAAAATATAAGCAGGAAAAAGGCAAAGATTATTCTGGTTATTCCGGCGCCATAAGGACAAAACGACATTGTCACCCTTTACCCTCGTATCTTTTTCAATGCTTGTTTTTGCGTTTGCCGCTGTTATTGCGGTGGTTTTTGTAAACCGGCAGCAACTGGCAATATTCTTTTGTTTTCCCCTTGCCGCAATTGCTTCAGCCGCTGCTGTTATTGCCGGAGGATGGACAGTATCAGAAGGTTTTGTTCTGTCAAAAACCATCCCTCTGGGGCTTCCAGACCTTCCATTTCACCTAAGACTGGATCCATTATCAGGCTTCTTCCTCGTTGTAATAGGGCTTTTAGGCCTTTTTGTCTCCATCTATTCAATCGGGTATGTAAAAGGGGTCTTAAAGCATAGGCCGGTAACAGGTCTTATTGTATTCTACTGCATCTTTCTTGTCGGCATGTTTTTGGTCACTCTGGCGGACGACGCGCTCTTCTTTATGATTTCATGGGAGGTCATGGCAGCATCATCATATTTCCTTGTAATGTTTGAGGATGAGCGCGCTGAAAATAGAAAGGCAGCCTTTCTTTATCTGGTTATCGCCCATGTGGGGGCCATCGGCATACTCTTATCATTCGGCGTTATGGCTGGCCTTGCCGCAGGATTTGAGGGTTTCAATGGTTATACATTTGACGCCATGCGCTCTACAGAATTTCCGGCGGGATTGGCAACCGTAGCCTTTTTGCTGGCATTTTTTGGATTTGCCGCAAAGGCAGGTGTTGTCCCTCTTCATGTGTGGCTTCCAGAGGCGCATCCTGTCGCGCCATCCAATGTCTCAGCGCTTATGAGCGGCGTCATGCTCAAGACGGCCATTTACGGAATAATCCGCATTACATTTGACCTGATCCGTGTATTCCCCTGGTGGTGGGGAGGGCTCGTGCTCATAGTGGGGCTCATATCCGCCGTCTTCGGGATACTCTTCGCGCTCATGCAGGTTGACCTTAAAAGGCTGCTTGCGTATTCATCGGTGGAAAATATCGGCATTATCCTTATCGGAATCGGTTTGGCAATGGTGTTCACCTCATTTAAAATGCCTGTGCTTGCATCCCTTGCCCTTATCGCGGGCCTTTATCATATTTTGAACCATGCCATGTTCAAGGGCCTTCTCTTTATGGGCGCGGGTGCCGTGCTTCATGCCACCCACGAGCGAAATATGGAAAACATGGGCGGTCTTATTCATAAAATGCCGTGGACTGCCGCTCTCTTTCTCATAGGCTGCATCTCAATATCAGCGCTTCCGCCATTTAATGGCTTTGTCTCAGAATGGCTTATGTTTCAGGCATTTTTGCTTTCACCATTGCTGCAGAGTCCATTATTAAACTTGCTTATACCGCTTGGCGCAGCGCTTCTCGCACTCGCGGCTGCTTTGGCTGCTGCCTGTTTTGTAAAGGCATTCGGCGTAACATTTTTAGGCCGGCAGCGGAGCAATAATCCGGATATCCGGGATGTCGGCTGGTCTATGAGAATCGGGATGATTCTAACCGCATGTATGTGCCTCGGCCTGGGCATCCTGCCGACAATAACGATTGAGTGGATGGATACGGTGCCGCAGAGACTGCTTGGGGCAAAGATTGCCGCTTCTGCAGGGGCATTCGGGTGGATGTGGCTTACGCCTGTAGCGCACGAGCGGGCATCATACTCCGGGCCGATTGTATTTATATGGGTTGCAGCCATTGTTGTGCTGATATATATCTTCCTACATACACGGAAGACGGCCATACACAGGGTTCCCATATGGGATTGCGGCTTTGGAAAGCTTAACGCCAGGATGCAGTATACCGCCACGGCCTTTTCCATGCCGATTCGGAGGATATTTGGATTTCTTTTTTATATTAAGGAACAGGTGAGAACGACTCAATCTACGGGAAGTATGGCATATCCTGAAAGATTGCAGTATCACCTTCGGGTGAGAGACCGTTTCTGGAATTTATTCTACAAACCTGTGGCTGATGTAAGTTTCTGGGTGTCCAGAAGGCTTGGAAGGCTTCAACAGGGGCGAATACAGGTTTATCTTATATACTCGTTCGTAACGATTCTGATATTGCTGGTATTGTCATAATGGAATATTTTCTCGCGGAAATTTTACAGATCATTGTCCTGCTTTCGGCTGCGCCTTTATTTGTAGGATGGATAAGGATGCTTAAATGTTGGGCTCAGGGCCGCTCATCCAGCGGACTTTTTCAGCCATACAGGGATATTGTGAAGCTGTTTCACAAGGATGTCCTGCTTGCTGAAAATGCATCGTGGATATTCCGTTTTACCCCTTATCTCGTCTTTAGCGTATTCATGCTGGCAGGCGGGATTATACCGATACTTTCCTCTGACCTGCCTCTGTCGGCGACTGCGGATGTAATCGTGCTTGTGGCGTTGTTCGCTATTGCCAGGTTTTTTACGGCCCTTGCCGGGATGGACATCGGCACGGCATTCGGAGGCATGGGGTCAAGCCGTGAGACGATGATAGCATCGCTTGCGGAACCCGCTATGCTGATGGTGGTATTCGCCGTATCGTTGGTCAGCCATTCAACATCCCTCTCGCAGATAGTAATAGCGTTTGGCCATGGACTGCTGGTACTGAGGCCGTCGCTTGCATTTGCGCTTTTAGCGTTTATATTGATTACATTGGCGGAAACCGGAAGGATACCGGTGGACAATCCGGCTACCCATCTGGAATTAACAATGATACACGAGGCCATGATACTGGAATATTCCGGAAGACATCTTGCGCTCATGGAATGGGGCAGCATGATGAAACTCTTTCTTTTTACAACACTGGGGATAGCGTCTTTCTTTCCATGGGGTATTGCTGATAAAAATGATATAGCAACGGTTGTGTTAGCCGTTCTTTTTCTTGCAATAAAGCTGGCTGTTGCCGGCGTCGGCCTTGTTTTAATAGAGACAGGGCTGGCAAAGATGCGTATCTTTCGTGTGTCTGAATTTTTAGGAAGCGCATTCCTGTTCGCCACATTAGGGATGCTTTCGTATTTTATGCTGGAATAAATAAGGCAGGGATTAGGGGTTATAAGTATGTCTACAAACATTGCAGCCCAGATAAATAGTCTATTGGCGGCGCTTATTCTGCTTACTGCCTTCGGGCTTCTTGTGCAAAGGAGGATTTACGGGCTTTTGCATCTCTTTGCATGGCAGGGTCTTTTCCTTTCTATAAGCACTGCAGTTGTGGGATTTGTTGCAGGCGCGCACCATCTTTATATTTCATCTATTTTGACGCTGGCCATTAAGGTGATACTGCTGCCGTATATACTCCATGTCCTTATAATCCGCCTGCATATACGGAAGGATATAGATACCGTGGTAAATATTCCCACTACCATGCTCATGGGGATTGCCATTGTGATATTCTCGTATCACCTGACCGCTCCTATCCGGGAACTTTCTACGCTTGTAACAAAGTCCACCCTTGCGGTTGCCCTTGCAACTGTCATGTTAGGGCTTCTCATGATGATTACCAGAAGGCATGCGGTTACGCAGATAATAGGATTTCTTGCAATGGAGAACGGCCTTTTCTTTGCCGCTACAAGCGCAACCTACGGCATGCCGCTTGTTGTTGAACTCGGTGTTGCGCTTGACATTCTGATCGCAGCATTCATATTCGGCATATTCTTCTTCCATATCAGCACCACCTTTGAGTCGCTTGATGTGGAGCAGATGGCGAGACTCAAGGAGGAAGACTGATACTTCTCGTTCTATTAGGCATATCATTTTTTGCGGCAGTCATCCTTGCCTTTGTGGGCGACAGAAAATATGCGCCTGAGATAAACATCCTCGGCTCTGCCGCCACATTTCTGGCAGGGGTTGGCCTTGCGGTTCAGGTCTATAGGCATGGGCCGATGCTTGCCGGCAACAAATTATTTTTTGTTGATGCCTTTAATGTCTATCTCGCTGTTCTCACATCATTTGTATCAATGACAACCGCTGTCTTTAGCAGGAGATATATGAGGCGGGAAATGGAGCGCGGCCGCGTTGGCCATTGGGGCATGCGCTTTTATCATGCCATGTTCCAGCTCTTTATCTTCGCCATGCTCCTGGCCCTCCTTACAAATAATCTTGGAGTTCTATGGATTGCAATGGAACTTGCAACTCTATCCACAGTCCTTCTTGTTTCCCTCTACCGCACTCCGGCGGCGATTGAGGCGGCATGGAAATATTTTATCCTCTGCGGCGTCGGCATTGCTTTGGCGCTGTTCGGGACAGTGCTATTATATTTTGCCGCAGAAAAGGTTTTGGGCGAAGGCGGCGAGGCGCTTCTCTGGACAAACTTAAATCAGGTAAAAGATAAACTTGAGCCAACGGTTCTCTCGCTTGCCTTTGTATTCTTAATGGTTGGTTACGGCACAAAGGTTGGACTTGTCCCTTTACACAACTGGCTCCCTGATGCCCACAGCGAAGGCCCGACGCCAATCTCTGCTGTCCTTTCTGGATTGTTGTTGAATATCGCCCTCTATGCGCTGGTAAGATGCAAGGCTCTTGTAGACGGCGCTACAGGCACGCATCAGGCAGGCTATATCATGATGGGATTCGGGCTTTTGTCTATTCTTGTTGCAGGCTTTTCCCTTTTGAGGCAAAAGGATATAAAAAGGATGTTTGCGTATTCATCCATAGAGCATATGGGCATAGCGACTTTTGCATTCGGCCTCGGCGGGCCGATAGCCACATTCGGCGCATTACTGCATATGCTTATGCACAGCCTGACAAAGTCATCCATATTTTTCACCGTAGGCCATGCCTCACAGATGCACGACACGCAGGAGATGAGCAAGATAAAGGGTCTCATAAGGGGAAACCCGCTTGTTGGCTGGGGGCTTATGCTGGGTGTTATGGCGATTGCCGGAATGCCGCCGTTCGGTATATTTACGAGCGAATTTTTGATACTCACTGCAACTATAAAGGATGCGCCGTTTTTAGCGCCTTTTCTCCTTTTGGGGCTTGCCGTTACATTCGCAGCGCTTTTTATAAGGGTTCAACCAATGATTGCCGGTGAGATTCCTGCAAACCAGCAGTTTTTAAAAGTCGCCCATCTGCCGGTGATTCTGCACATGGTATTGGTGCTTATCATTGGCATCTATATGCCAAATTTTCTGGCTGAGTGGTTTAATACTGCAGCGGCCTTATTTAAATAAAAATATGAGCACACTAAAAGACAATACAATTTCTTTGATAGGAATAGAGGCAAGATTTGATGAAGGGCAGTATCCTAAAGATGTACCTGCTTGTATCGTTCCGCGAGAGCGGTTTGCAGAAGTTGCAAAGGCGATTAAATCTGCTGGGGCGAGGCTTGTTGCAGAGTGGGCGACAGATGAGACTCCCTTCGGCAGAGGCTTCGGCATTTATGCCTGCTATGCAAAAGATAGAGGATATCTCATCATAAAAACTTATACTCCTTTTGAAGACCCCACATTTCCAAGCCTCACAAAGAAATTTGTTGCAGCCTATCGGTTTGAGCGGCAGATGAAAAGTCTTATAGATGTTAATCCAATTGGTCATCCAGACCCAAGGCCTTGGATAAAGCATGAGGACTGGCCTGATGATGCATATCCGCTCAGAAAATCCTTTGATGCGTCAAAGCCGATGCCGAGGGTAAAAGGGGAATATCCATTCATAAGGGCAGAAGGCGAAGGGGTTTATGAAATACCTGTAGGTCCTGTTCATGCAGGCATTATTGAACCGGGTCATTTTCGTTTTCAGGCAGTTGGAGAGGATATAATTAATCTTGAGGAAAAACTTGGCTATGCCCATAAGGGCATAGAAAAGAGGTTTGAATCCCTTTCATGGGAATATGGCGTAAAACTGGCAGGCCGCGTATCCGGCGATACCACTGTTGCCCACAGCCTTGCATACTGCATGGCATTAGAGTCAATGGCAGGGTGCAATCCCCCTCAGCGGGCATTATGGCTTCGGGCATTGATGCTGGAAAGGGAGCGCGTAGCAAATCATCTCGGAGATGTAGGCGCAATCTGCAATGATGCCGCCTTTACATTTCTTTTATATCAGTTCTCAATACTTAAAGAGAGGCTTCTCCGCACAAACTTAAAACTCTTTGGCCACAGGTTTATGATGGATAGGATTATTCCAGGCGGAGTGACAGTTGATATAAATAAAGACGCTCAAGGAGAGTTGCTCTATGAGATGGACTGGCTTATAAAGGAATTTGAAAGGCTTGTTACTATCTATGATGAAAACCCATCCCTTGAAGATAGAGTAAGGGATACCGGGGTTTTAACACCTGATAAGGCAAAGGAGTTTGGTGTTGTTGGATTTGTGGCAAGGGCAAGCGGCCAGAACCTTGACTGCCGCATACAGAGTCCGTTCCCACCTTATAACATCATTATCCCTAAGATAGCAGTCCTTCAATCAGGTGATGTTCATGCCCGCGCATGGGTGCGCATAGAGGAGATAAGAGACTCTATTCGGCTTATCCGCGAAATAATCAATAATATGTCAGATGGTCAAATTGTTGACCCAAGCCTCCGGTCCCAAGTCTCCAGCCCACAGCCTCATATGGCTGGCTTTGCAGTTGTTGAAGGATGGCGCGGAGAAATCGTTTACTGGATTCAGTCCGGGCCAAAGGGCGAGATAAACAGGTGTATGGTGAGAGACCCGTCCAGCGTCAACTGGCTTGCTTTGGAGCAGGCGATTCATGGGAATATTGTCCCTGATTTTCCATTGTGTAATAAGAGTTTCAATCAGTCTTATTCAGGACACGACCTATGATTAGGATACTTCATCAGATATTCAGGACAAGGATAGTTACCGAGCCTCTTCCTCCTTTAGTAGAGGCTGAGATAGAGGAAGTAGGCGCAAGGCTTGAAGAGGCTATAAGAAAGCGTTTTCGCAGAAGCCTTACTATAAGGGAGGTAGATGCAGGTTCATGCAACGGTTGTGAACTTGAGATTCATGCTATAAATAATCCAATCTATAACTGCGAAAGATTCGGCATACACTTTACTGCATCGCCGCGATTTGCCGATATGCTTCTTGTAACAGGGCCTGTTTCAAGAAACATGGAGATAGCATTGCGGCGGACATACAATGCAACACCCTCGCCAAAACTTGTTGTCGCAGTCGGAGACTGCGGATATAATGGCGGCATATTCGGCAGAAGTTATGCCTCCCTCGGCGGTGTCGGCGAGGTATTGCCTGTGGATGTCTATATTCACGGCTGCCCGCCCACGCCAACGGTAATACTTCAAGGAATATTGAAGGCAGTTGAACCCAAAGGCTGTTGAATATTCTCAAGGGACACTGATAAGCCGCCCTGTCCCTTTTTTCCAACCTACATATCCCTTGACTTTACTGCCTCAAAGCTCTATTTTAGAATACAGACTACAGACCATAGTTGCAATCCGTAGCGCCGGGGTTTATCCCCGACTAATTAGTTGCCGCGCCCAAAGGGCACCCGGGGCAACGCTACTTTTAGGTCTTGAGTCTTAAATATGAACATAAAAAACCTATTCAGACCAAGCTATCTTAAGATAGCAGTTGGAATCAGCGCCCTTTTTGCAGTTATTTACCTCATATCTCCTTCCTTCTTTGAACTTCTGGAGTTAAAAACCATAGATGCAAGATTTAGAGGCAGGCCGCCTGTTGCGGCCGGCAAAGAGGTTGTTATAGCCGTTATAGATGAGAAGAGCCTTGATGAGATTGGCAGGTGGCCGTGGCCAAGGACAACCATTGCAAGGCTTGTTGATGTCCTGACATCATATGGCGCCGGGGTTATAGCCTTTGATATAGTATTTTCCGAACCTTCTGAACACTCCGAGATCAATGCCCTGCTCTCATTAAAAAGGAAATACAAAGGGACTGATGGCCCACCCACTGGCTTTATAGATTATATAAATAAGGTTAAGGCAGATATTGATCCTGATATTCAACTTGGTAAGGCTGTAAAAAAATCAGCAAGGGTGGTTTTGGGATATTTTTTCCACTTTGACAAAGGCGCTGTGTCAAAAGAAGGGCGGGAGTTGTCCCATAATTATCATGATGTTGAGGTCTTAAAACAGGGGGAAGTCAATATATTAAACGCATCTGCCATAGAGACAAACACAGATGTAATAGCAAAGGATGCAAAGGATTTTGGATATTATAACATAGTCCCTGATAATGACGGCTCTGTAAGATGGGACCCCCTTGTTATAAAATATAAGGATAGGTATTATGCCCCGCTTTCCATGCAGGCGCTCCTGGCATATCTTGGAGACCCGCCTTTATCCATTAAGCTTTCGGATTATGGAGTGGCAAATATAAAGCTGGGGGAGACGTCCATACCTGTAGATGAATCAGGAAGGCTGCTCATTAACTATTACGGCGGCCAGAAGATTTTCCCTCACTATTCCATTGCGGATATAATGAACGGCCGCATAGAAAAGGAAAAACTAAAGGACAAGATAGTTCTGATCGGCTCAACTGCAATCGGCATTTATGATATGAGGGTAACCCCGTTTGAAGGGATATATCCCGGCGTAGAGATACATGCCACAGTTATAGATAATATCCTTAATAAACGGTTTCTTGTAAGGCCCCAGTGGTTTGGCCTGCTTGACATATTGGTCATTCTTGGGATAGGAGTCCTTTTTGGCATTGTTATTCCGAGATTAAATGTTATGGCAGGGATATTTGCTGTTGTCTCACTTCTTGGCGGCTATGTCTATTTAAGCGCATATCTGTTCAACAACGAGGGTATGCTGACTAACATAACCTATCCTGTTCTTACCGGCAGCATTGCCTACCTGTGCCTCACCCTTTACCGTTATGCGATGGAGGCAAGGGAAAAGAAGAAGATTAAAAACACATTTCAGTATTATGTCGCAGCCCCTGTAATGGAAGAGCTCCTTAAACACCCTGAAAAGCTCAAACTCGGCGGAGAGGAAAAAGAGCTCACAGTCCTTTTCAGCGATATAAGGCGGTTTACCACTATCTCTGAAGGATTAAGACCAAATGCAGTCATCAATTTTCTGAACGAGTATCTGAGTGCTATGTCTGATGTTGTTTTTAAGTATGAGGGGTATCTTGATAAATATATAGGCGATGCAATCATGGCTGTTTACGGCGCGCCCCTTATGCAGGAAGACCATGCAAAAAAGGCGTGCCTTACAGCGATTGAGATGATGGATAGATTAAACAGCATGAGGCAGACATGGGAGGCAAGGGGGCTTCCGCATCTGGACATCGGCATCGGAATAAACACAGGGAATATGGTTGTGGGCAATGTCGGTTCAGAGCAGAAGTATGATTATACGGTGATTGGGGATAATGTGAACCTTGCTTCAAGATTGGAGGGTTTAAATAAGTTGTATGGCACAAACATAATAATAAGCGAAAGAGTGCTGAAAGAGATTGAAAGGGAACTGTTATGGAGGGAGCTTGATATTGTACAGGTAAAAGGCAAAACAGAGGCCAAAACAATATATGAACTTATAGGGAGAAAAGGCATTCCGAACATGGAAGAGGTAGTGGAGGCCTTTCATAAGGCCGTAGGATATTACAGGGAAAGAAGGTGGGAAGAGGCAGAGAGGCAATTCAATGCTGTCATAGATTTAAAACCGGACGACACCCCTTCAAAACTCTATATTCAAAGAAGCCGGCAGTTTATAACCAACCCGCCTCCCGATAACTGGCAGGGTATCTTCATCACGAATCTTTAGTCGGATTTCCTTTTCATGCCTAACCTTGATTGACTTTGAAATAAAAAGGGTTTACAATCCGTTTAAGTTTATTTCGCTAAAAAGTCCCGCCAAAGGATATTTGTTAAAATTAGGGCTTATCCAACCAATGGATAAGGAGACACCTATGAGAAAGAAATTCAATAATATCTTTTTACCTGCTCTTCTATTCTTCTCTCTATGCCTGCATGGAAATGCCTATTCAATCAATGTTTCCTTCGGTCTCCAGATAGGCTCTGGAGAGGGGAGCGGAAACGGACAATTCTATGAACCCACAGGGATTGCAGTGTTTTCTGACAACAGGATTTATGTTGTGGACTCTGAAAACAACAGGGTGCAGATTTTTGATCAGAGCGGCCAGTTTATAAAGACATTCGGCGTGAAAGGCAAAGAAACCGGCCAATTCCGCATGCCTTATGGCATAGCAATAGGGACAGACGGGAGATTATTTGTAACAGACAGCAAAAACAGCCGTGTGCAGGTCTTTGATAAAGACGGCGGTTTTTTATACGGCTTTGGCAGAGATGGGAGCCGGGATGGCGAACTCAGCTACCCTCTGGGGATTGCGCTTGATAATCAGGAAAGGGTTTTTGTCGCTGATTCAGGAAACAGCAGAATCTCGGTATTTACAACAGACGGAATATTCCTTGATACTATCGGCGCTAAAGGCGAAGGTAAAGACCAACTCCGCGACCCGGCAGGAGTGGCAG
>ORMF010926741.1_pt1 | contig 20809 bp, 18 predicted proteins | sample 1779871 | NCBI WGS metagenome assembly ORMF01 (sample SAMEA104232316, study PRJEB22302) | groundwater metagenome | biome: forest; feature: aquifer; material: groundwater | place: USA | collected 2011-08-07 | depth 5.4 m | reverse complement strand
GCTCCACCACCTCCTCGATGCGGCTGGGGTGGATGCGGCCGTCCATCACCAACTTGCCCAGGGCCAGCTTGGCGATCTCGCGGCGCACGGGGTCGAAGCACGATAGCGTGACGGCGTCAGGGGTGTCGTCGATGATGATGTCGACCCCGGTGGCGTGTTCGAGCGCGCGGATGTTGCGCCCCTCACGGCCGATGATGCGTCCCTTCATCTCCTCGTTGGGGATGGGGACCACCGAGGTGGTGCTTTCGGCGATGACGTCGGCGTTCAGGCGCTGCATCGCCTGCATCAGAATGTCCCGGGCCCGGCGGTCCGAGTCCTCCTTATACGCCTTCTCCAGCAGCATCAGCCGCCGGTTGGCGTCCTCGCGCACCTCGTCCTCCACCGCCTTCAGCAGCATGTCCTTCGCCTCCACAGTGGTCAGCGACGACACCCGCTCCAATTCCTTCAGCGCTTGGTCCCGCACCTCTTCGATCCGGGCTTTGATCGCGGCGTGTTCCTGCTCTTTGTCGGTGAGCTGGCTCTCGCGGCGCTCGGTCACCTCAATCTTGCGGTCGAGTTGCTCCTCTTTCTGTTGCAGCCGCCGCTCCTGGCGGCCCAACTCCTGCCGGCGGTCACGCAACTCATCCTCGGCGTTGTTGCGCACCTTCATGGCTTCCTGAGTGGCCTGCAGCATCAACTCCCGTTGTTCGGCCTCGGCGCGGGCCCGCAGTTGCGCCACCGCTTGGTCGGCGGCCTGAACTTTCTGCTTGGCGTTGACCTGGTTGAGGAAGTAGCCGCCCGCTGCTCCACCCACAAGACCCACCAGGGTAAGAAGCACCCACACTACGGGGCTATCCATTTGAACAAATCTCACTTTCTGTAAACAGGTAGGGTTTTAGGTTTAGCATTACATGTCTATGTACCGCGGATCATAGCATTTGTGGTTGACATAGTGTCAATGTCCACCGTCGCAACCCTGGCGCCGCCTATGGAACGACACCGGCCCATCCCGGTATTTTGTGGCTGGCGGCCGGCGGTAGGAGTACCCTAAGGGGCAATGCTCGGCCTGCCGGGCGGAAACCAAGGAGGCACAGATGCTGACGCGTGAAGAGAACGACCTGGTCTGTCGCACCGGCCCCGGCACCCCCACGGGCGAACTGTTCCGCCGTTTCTGGCTGCCGGTAGCGCTGGCCGAGGAGCTGCCGGGGCCGGACTCCGACCCGGTGCGGGTGGAGGTGTTGAACGAGAAGCTGATCCTGTTCAAGGACAGCAGCGGCCGGCCCGGCCTGGTGGACGCCTACTGCCCCCACCGCGGCGCGCCCATGTTCTTCGCCCGCAACGAGGAGGACGGGCTGCGCTGCGTGTACCACGGCTGGAAGTTCGACGTGGAGGGCGTCTGCACCGACCTGCCGAACGCACCGGAGGGCGAGACCTTCAAGCACAAGGTGAAGATCACCGCCTACCCGTGCGTGGAGAGGGCCGGTCTCATCTGGGCCTACATGGGCCCGGCCGAGAAGCAGCCGCCACTGCCCGGCTTCGACTGGCTGGAGCTGCCCGCGCCCAACACCTACGTCAAGAAGTTCCGGCTGGAGTGCAACTACCTGCAGGCCATGGAGGGCGACTACGACACCAGCCACGCCAGCTTCCTGCACAGCACACTCGGCGACAGCAACCTGAACCCCGCCATCACCATCGGCGGCATCGGCAACAACTTCCTGGACAAGATGGCGCACTACGTGTCGGTGGAGGAGACGCCCGCCGGCCTCACCTGGATCTCGGCCAACAACCGGGGCGACGGCAGGCGCAGCTACGGCGCCGGCCACTGGATGATGCCCATCTTCTGCACCGCGGGCATTGCCGGGCCGGGGGTGTTCTCCAGCAACATGCGCATCCCCATCAACGACGAGGCGCTCATGTTCTACCGCCTGCGCTGGAGCTACGAGCCCATCTCGCGGAAGGAACTGCAGGAGTACCAGTGGGGCGGCTACGTGTACCCGGAGTTGATCCCCGGCACCTTCATCCCCACCGACCGCAAGGCCAACGACTACAACTTGGACCGGGTGGCGCAGCGCAACTACAGCTACACCGGCATCAGGACCTTCCCGTTGCAGGACATCGCCATGATGGAGGACCAGCGGGGGCCAATCATGGACCGCACTCGCGAGCATCTGGCGTCGTCCGACGAGGTGATCATCCGCATACGGCGCACGCTCATTCGGGCGGCACGGGCGCTGGCGGAGGGCAGGGAGCCGGTGGCGCCGTGGCATCCCGAGGCGTTCAACGTGCACACCGCCCGCGTCATCGTGCCCGACACCATGCCCGAGGCGGAGGCCATCGCCCTGCTGAAGCCGATGGTGCGCGACCCCAACGCCATGAAGGTGAACTTCATCGGGTAGGCCAGCCAGCCGCCGCGAGGAGGCCCGCGCCGTTATGGCGCGGGTCTGTCCTTTGGCCAACTGCGCCGAGGCCTGAGGCTTCCCGCTGAGCACGTCACGTGCTTCAGCCCGTGGTACCACCCTCGCGCCGGCACCACTCGAAGCCCAGGGCTATCGCATTCTCGCTAGAGGGATGAGGTTCCGCTCGTGGTGAGCTTGTCGAACCACCCAACCTGGGTGGAGAGAGAGCGCTGTGTCCTGCCGGTGGTCTAGTCCTAATCCTTCGACTAGCTCAGGATGAGCGGTTGTCGATGGCGGGCGAGAGAATGCGATAGCCCTGAACTCGAAGCCCCTTTTACTTGACAGCACTTAACGGTTTGCCGACAATCAGCAGTATTCCAAGGCGTTTCTTGTATCAGCCGTCCCGTTCGAAGGAGTTCCCCATGCTGACGCGTGAAGAGAACGAACTGGTCTGCCGCACCGGTCCCGGCACCCCCATGGGCCAGGTGTTCCGCCGCTTCTGGCTGCCGGTGGCGCTGGCCGAGGAGCTGCCCGGCCCCGACTGCGACCCGGTGCGGGTCAAGCTGCTGAGCGAAGACCTCATCCTGTTCCGCGACTCCAGCGGCCGCCCCGGCTTGGTGGACGCCTACTGCCCCCACCGCGGCGCGCCCATGTTCTTCGGCCGCAGCGAGGACGACGGACTGCGCTGCGTGTACCACGGCTGGAAGTTCGACGTGGAGGGCGCCTGCACCGACCTGCCCAACGCACCGGAGGGCGAGACGTTCAAGAACAAGGTGAAGATCACCGCCTACCCGTGCGTGGAGAAGGCCGGTCTCATCTGGGCCTACATGGGCCCCGCCGAGAAGCAGCCCCCGCTGCCCGGCTTCGACTGGCTGGACATGCCGCAAGGCCACACCTACGTCAAGAAGTTCCGGCTGGAGTGCAACTACCTGCAGGCCATGGAAGGCGACTACGACCCCAGCCACGCCACCTTCCTGCACAGCACGCTGGACCAGAGCCAGAGCAATAACCCGGCGCTTCAGGCCAGCGGAGGCCGCATCCAGCTCGCCGACAAGATGGCGCACTACGTGTCCATCGAGGACACCGACACCGGCCTGATGATGGTGGCGGTCTCCAAGCGCACGGACGAGAAGCTGCAATACAACGCCGGCCCCTGGATGATGCCCATCTTCTGCACTGCCGGCATCGCCGGCCCCGGCATCTACTCCACAAACATGCGCATCCCCATCGACGACGATGCGCTGATGTTCTACCGGCTGCGGTGGAGCTACGAACCGATCCCGCAGAAGGAGATCTTCGCCTACGAGCAGGGCGAGTACATCTACCCGAAGCTCATCCCCGGCACCTTCATCCCCACCGACCGCAAGGCCAACGACTACAACGTGGACCGGGTGGCCCAGCGCAACTACAGCTACACCGGCATCAAGACCTTCCCGCTGCAGGACATCGCCATGATGGAGGACCAGCGGGGGCCGATGATGGACCGCTCCCGCGAGCACCTGGCGTCGTCCGACGAGGCCATCATCCGGGTGCGCCGCCGGCTCATCCGCACCGCCCGCGCCATGATGGAGGGCAAGGACCCGCAGGAGCCGTTCCACCCGGAGGCTTTCGGCTATCACAGCGCCAACCTGGCCCTGCCCGCCGACATGCCGGTGGACCAGGCGGCCGCCCAGGCCAAGGCGCTGGCCATGGCCAAGACCGGCGTGGGCGCCGGCGTGCCGCGCTAAGCGGAAGCCGCCCCGCACCGAGGTTGTTAGGCGACCTTGCGCCGGTCCCAACGTACCGCGCCTCAGGTATCATGGTGGCAATGACCACGACTGACGTGTTGCACGAAATGACGGGCAGGATTGTGGAGGGGTTCCATCCCCTCCGCATCCTGCTGTTTGGTTCGCGCGCGCGCGGCGACCAGCGCTGGGACAGCGATTACGACCTGCTTGTGGTGATGCCGGACGGCATTGACCGCTGGAAGGCCGGTCTCGCCATGCAACGAGCACTCAAGGACATGCCTGTTCCTAAAGAGGTGCTCGTTACCACGGAGGCTGAGATTGCCGCGCGAGGCGACCTTCCTGGTGGTGTGCTCCGCGCGGCGCTGCGGGAGGGCGTTACGGTCTACTCGGCCACGTGAGCGATCCCCGGCTCATTGCCGAGGCAGAGCGCTGGATGCGCTTTGCGGTGGAAGACCTAGACCAAGCGAGGACGCTGGCGAGGGGAGGTTCGCCCCGGCAGGTCTGTTTCTCTGCGCAGCAGGCGGCAGAAAAGGCCCTGAAAGCGGTGTTGGTGTTCAATGGTCTCCCCGTGCCGCGTACGCACGACCTTGACTTGGTGGCGCGCCTCATCCCGCCAGGGTGGTCCTGTGCTGCGGTCAGTGCCGATCTAACGTGGCTCAGTCGCTGGGCCACCTTCACCCGATACCCAGGTGACTGGCCGGAAGGGATGCCTGGCGACGCCACCAAGGCTGTTGCAGAGGCGTCACAAGTGCTCAGTGCCGTGCTGGAAGATTTGGCGGGCCACACGCCGCTCCCTTGATTCCGACCCACGTGATCATAGCGGTCAACCCAAGTGCGATGGTGACGAATCAAAAGCGGACCCACTCGCCAGCCACGGTCCAGAACCCGCAGTCGGCCCGCAACTACCGCCTATGGTACGATCGCGGCGCTTATGCGCCTGATCTGGTTGCCCTTGCTGCTGTTCGCCTTGCTTGCGCCCGCCCTCGCGGCGTGCGCCGCGCCTCCGTTGCTGTCGGAGGTGGAGGTGTCGCCGGGCGTCATCTCGCCCAACGGCGATGACGTGGACGACGTGGCCACCTTCCACTACCGCTTGGGCCAGCCCGCGAAGGTCGCCATCTATCTGGAGGACGCGCAGGGCGGGCGCTACCCCTTCCGCAACGACGGCCTGCCCCGGCCCGCCGGAGGCTACGGCGCCACCTTCTACGGCTCCTACGCTCCCGACACCGATAAGGACGACCGGCGGGTGCTGCCCTCCGGTCAGTACAAGGTGGTAATGGTGGCCACCGCCGGCGAGCAGACGATGCAGGGTGCGGGCACGATCGAGGTACGAGACGCCGACACCGTGCCGCCGCAGCTCACCGAGGTGCAGGTGCTGCCCAACCCCTTCTCGCCCAATGGCGACGCCCAGGACGACGAGACCGTGATTTCCTGGAAGCAGAACAAGGACGCCCGCATCGAGATGTCTGCCATCGACAGCAAGGGCGTGCGCTACCTGGTGGAGCCGGAGAAGCTGCAACCCGCGGCCTTCCACTCCGTGCGCTGGAACGGGCTGACCGGGGGCCAGCTCGCGGCGGAGGGCAACTATACCCTGCACCTCCATGCCGCCGACAAAGCCGGCAACGTCACCGACACCACCGCACCGGTCACGGTGGAGGGCTCCGGTACGGCGCGCCTAGAGATTACGGAGGCGCGCATCGAGCCGGCCGCGGTGCCGGTCAACGGCGTGCTCACGGTCAGCGTCACGCTGAAGAACAGCGGCGACACCACGCTGCGGAGCCTGGGCCCCAATCCGGGCACGCCCTACGACACCACCAACAACTTCCTGCAGTTCAAGGACGCCGACGGCCAGCCGCTGTACTTCGAGCGGCCCGGTTTCTGGCGCATCGGCGTACAGTGGGAGCAGGCAGCCAGTGCCTACCCCGTGCGCTGGGGCTGGGGCGACAGGCCGCTGCGGCCCGGCGAGCAGGTCACCATCACCGGCACCATCAAGGTGCTGATCAACCAGGTGAACCGGGTGACCTTTTGGGTGAACATCATCCGCGAGGGTGTCGGCTTCCCGAACGACCCTGTCGGCCACAAACGCATCACCATCAGCTACTAACGCAATGCCCAACCTTGGCCACTTCGCGCAACCGATCCCGAGAGCCGTTGGAGCTTCTGCCTGCGTTCGGGCGAACGCCCACCACCCACCATGTCATGCTGAGAAGTCTGACGACGAAGCATCGCTTTCCTTGCGGAGGAGTGGACGCACTCTCGTTCCACACGACTCCATGACCTCCGGGTATCCCTGCACAGCCAAGGCCAAGGCATGGTAGACGTCTCGGTCATCATCGTCAGCTACAACACCCGCGACATCCTGCTCGACTGCCTCACCTCGGTGTTCGGCACCCTGGAGGCGGCCCTGCAGGGGGCGCGCATGTCGGCCGACGCCCGCACGCTGAGCCGCGGCTACGAGGTGATCCTGGTCGATAACGCCTCGGCTGACGGCACCACCACCGCGGTGCAGGAGCGGTTCCCCCAGGTCCGCCTCGTTGAGAACGAGTTCAACCGCGGTTTCGCCGCCGCCAACAACCAGGGCGTGGCGGTGGCCCAGGGCCGCTACCTGCTGCTGCTCAACCCCGACACGCTGGTGCACGAGGGCGCCATTCCGGAGTTGGTGCGGTTCATGGACCGCTTTCCCCGCTGCGGCATGGCCACCGGCAAGCTGCTGAACCCCGACGGCACCATGCAGCACGGCGCCTTCCACTTCCCCACGCTGTGGATGACGTTCCTCGACTTCTTCCCGCTGCACGGCCGGTTGCTGGACTCAAAGCTGAACGGGCGCTATCCCGAAAGTAGCTACCGGCGGCCGTTCGAGATCGACCACCCTCTGGGCGCCTGCATGATGGTGCGCCGCGATGTGCTGCAACGGGTGGGCAACCTGAGCGAGGACTACTTCATCTACTGCGAGGAGATCGACTGGGCGTTCCGCATCAAGCAGGACGGCTGGCGCATTTACTGCGTGCCCTCGGCCGAGGTGGTGCACCTGGGCGGGCAGAGCACCAAGCAGATGGCCGACCGCATGTACGTGGAGCTGTTCCGCAGCCGCATGACGCTGTTGCGCAAGCACTACAGCCCGTTCTTCCAGGTGGCCGCCAAGCTCATCATCGGCGCCGGGCTGTGGTGGGAGTACGCGGCCTGGGTGGCGGCCAGCCTGCGGGGCCAGGTAACCGGCCCGCAGCTACGCGAACGGCGGTCGGCCCTGCTGCAGATTGCGTCGCTACTCTTCCGCATGTCCTGAGCATGCCCGCGCCCACCATTACGGCCGCCGTCATCACCCGCAACGAGGCTGCGCACATCCAGCACTGCCTCGCGTCGCTGGCGTGGGCCGACGACCGGCTGGTGATGGACTCGCTGAGCACCGACGCCACGGTGGTGCTGGCGCAGGCCGCGGGCGCCCGGGTGCTGCAACGCCAGTTCGACACCTACGCCCGCCAGCGCAACGCCACCCTCGACGCCGCCACCGGCGATTGGGTGGTGTTCGTGGATGCCGACGAGCGGGTGTCGCCGGAGCTGGGCCGCGAGGTGCGGCAGGCGGTGGCGGCGGCGGACGACGCGACAGCCGGGTTCTGGCTGCCGCGCCGCAACATCATCCTGGGCCGCTGGGTGCGCCACGCCGGTTGGTGGCCCGACGAGCAGTTGCGGGTGCTGCGCCGGGGCCGCGCCCGCTATGATGAGTCGCAGGACCCACACGAGGTGGTGGTGCTGGACGGCGGCTCGGCCCGCCTCACAGAGCCGCTGATCCACCTGAACTACACCTCGGTGGGCCAGTTGTTCGAGAAGCAGGACCGCTACGCCCGCCGCGAGGCGCTGACCCTGGCACGGCAGGGCGTCCGACCGCTGCCCCACCGCTTCGTCACGCAACCAGTGCGGGAGTTCCTGCGCCGCTACGTGCAGTTGGAGGGCTACAAAGAGGGCCCGTTGGGCCTGCTGCTGGCGTTCGTTATGGCGTGGTACCGCTTCCGGGTGTATACCCACCTGGCGCGGGCGGCCCGCCAACCACTCACACCGTAGGACATACCGTGGAACTAGGCATCATCGGCTTCTCCAGCTCCGGCAAGACCACCATCTTCAACGCCCTCACCGGCGGGCACGCCGAGACGGCCTCGTTCGGCCGCACCGGCATGGAGCACAACGTGGCGGTGGTCAAGGTGCCGGACCCCCGGCTCGACCGGCTGAACGTGCTCACCAACCCCAAGAAGATCACGCCCGCCGAGGTGCACTATCGCGATTTCGGCGGCTTCCCCACCGACTTCGGCAAGGGCTCCGGCCTGAGCGGGCAACTGCTGAACGCGGTCGGCACTGTCGACGCACTGATCCACGTGGTGCGGGCGTTCGACGACCCGGCGCTGACGCATCCGATGGGCAGCGTCAACGTGGCCCGCGACATCGAGACCATGAACCTGGAGTTGGCCTACTCCGACGCCGGCGCCGTGGAGCGCCGCTTGGAGCGCCTCACCGCGCAGATGAAGTCGGCGCGAGTGACGGAGCGCGAGGCCGCTGCCCGCGAGCAGGAGTGGCTGAAGCAGGTGCAGGTCATCCTGGAGGCGGGCACGCCAATGCGCGAGGTGGCCATGGACGAGCAGCAGCGCCTCCTGCTGTCCTCGTTCTCGCTGCTCACCCAGAAGCCGCTGCTCATCCTGCTGAACATGGGCGACGATGACGCCGATCGCGCCGAGGCGTACGAGAACGAGTACCGCGGCTTCCGCCGCGCCCACGTCGACCTGCTGGCCGTGTGCGGGCGCCTGGAGATGGAGCTGGCGCAGATGGAGGCGGCAGAGGCGGCGGAGCTGCGCGAGGGCCTGGGCATCGCTGAGGCGGGCCGCGACCGGGTGATCCGCGCCTCGTACGCGTTGCAGGGCCTCCTCTCCTTCTTCACCGTTGGGCCCGACGAGAACCGCGCCTGGACCATCACGCTCGGTGAGCTGGCCCCGCAGGCCGCCGGTAAGATCCACACCGACCTCGAGAAGGGCTTCATTCGCGCCGAGACGGTTTCCTACGAGCACCTTGTGGCCGACGGTGGCTGGAACGAGGCCCGCAAGGCCGGCCACCTGCGCACCGAGGGCCGCACCTACCAGGTGCAGGACGGCGACGTGATGAACATCTTGTTCAGCAAGTGACGGTGGGAAGGATCGGGACAAGAGGAGTCGGGAGCCCGGCACGGGGATTCCGGCGACGCCCTCAGCGTGCAGAGGAGACCCAGCATGAACTTTGGCTACTTCACCCTCACCGACAACCCGGCCGGCTACGGCGACCGGCGGCGCGACCCGAACCGATTCCTGCACGAGGTCATCGAGGAAGGCATCTTTGCCGAGGACATCGGCCTCAACTCGGTGTGGTTGCCGGAGCACCACTTCGGGCTGTTCGGCTGCGTCGGCGCAACCTCCACAGTGCTGGGCTACCTGGCCGCCCGTACCAAGCGGGTGAAGCTGGCCCCCGCCACGGTGGTGCTGCCCTGCATCCATCCCGTGCTCTCGGCCGAGCAGTTCTGCACGCTGGACCAGCTGAGCGGAGGGCGCGCCATCTACTCTGCAGGCCGCGGCTACGACCAGCGGGAGTACGAGGCGTTCGGCATCCCCTTCGCCGAGAGCCGCGAGCGGTTCGACGAGGGCATGTTGCTGGTGCGCAAGGCCATGACCGAAGAGGCATTCACCTTCGACGGCAAGTTTTATCCGATACGAGCGCCGATCACCGTGCTGCCACGGCCGGTGCAGCAGCCGCATCCACCCATCTACGTGGCGGCCTTCAGCCGGCCCACGGTGGAGATGGCGGCCCGCAATGGGTTCAACGTGATCTTTGCGCCCTTCGCGGCGTCCATGATGTTCGGCAGCCTGGCCGAGGCGACGGCTGAGTTCAAGCGCCTGGCGCGCGAAGCCGGGCACCCTGACAGCCGGGTGATGTGCTCGTACTTCTTCGGCCTGGCGGACGATGCCGAGGGAGAACGCCGGTTCAAGGAGCGGGTGCTGTTCTACCTGAAGGCGGTGACGCCCGCCTTCCCCGGCGATCCGGCCACGGCGCCGCCGCACATCGCGTACTTTGTGGAGATTGTGCGGCGGTTGCTGGCCATGAACCCCGAGGACCTGGGCGAGCGCAGCGTGGTCACCGGCAACGCAGACCGGTGCATCGCGCACCTGAAGCAACTCGAGCAGATCGGCGTGGAGGAGGTGATCCTCTACTTCAACGTGGGCGCCTACCCTCATGCCGACACCATGCACATGATGGAGCGCTTCGCGAAGGAAGTGGCTCCAGCGTTCTGAGCGGGCGCCTCGGGCGACCGCGCCGGCGTAACAGTGCAGCGTGGTCGAGTCGGCGCAGCGGGTGAGTGCCGGGAGTCGAGGGGTACGGTAGGGGGTATGGCCTCGCGTCCGGCATCCTGAGCAACTTGCCGTAGCCGGATGTGGCCGATGTAAGCACGTGCCCCTCTTGTCATGTCATTCTGAGCCTCTGAGGCGAAGAATCCCTTTCACCGCGGCGTTGATGTTGAGCGTGGGGTTGAGGGACGGTGGTGAGGGGTGTCCCCTCGGTTTTGAGGGCGGACGGATGGGATGCGACGCGACGGGATCCATCCTGCGCAGGCGTGGATGGCAGAGATGAGGCATACTTCGAGCGCGGCCGCTGCAGCGCCAGGCTTGACGGCGGACTCGACGCGGCCGGACTCTCAGATAGTCTGCGACGGAATGTGGGTGCACTTCCGCGGTGGCCGCTGCCGGGTGGAGGCGGGCCGCATGACCGGCGTCGAGCCCAGGGCGCCGTTCCCGATCGTTAGGGCAACCACTCACGTCATTAGGAGGGTTTCCGTGCACTACCTCATCACCTCGCACTGCACTGCGCCCGGCGGACAGGAGCTGGCGCTGGCGGTGAACCACAACCCGGGGCAAGACCCGGTCATCGTGCTGTGGGCCGATCCCACCGACGACCACCAGCTCTGGACCCCCATCGCCTACGTTCGGTCGGGCGAGGGGCCGCAGGGCATCGCGTTCGTCAACGCCGGCACCGGGGAAGCCCTGGCGGCGCCCGAAGACAACTCCGGGGCCGTGATGGTGGCGCTCGACGAGATAGACGACCGCAGCACCTGGACCTTCGGCGAGGACGATTGGGCCATCGAGGAGCATGCGCTGCGTCCCTACGGCAGCGACACCATGAACCTGAACCTGTTTGGCGGCGGGCCCTACAACCCCGGCAACCCGGTCGGCGTGTGGGACTGGGGCGACGGCCAGCCCAACGAACTGTGGAAGTTCACGCTGGTGGACACCGACGCCGTCTGACGCCCGACCGGTAACCGCCGCCACGGACCGGCGTTTCCCAGCGTGTGGCCGCACCCGCACCGCGAAACCTTCGCCCGCGGCCACGGTAGGTAAGGACAGCACACAACGGAGGCGGGGTGATGCTGGGAGCCGATATCCTGCGGGCGCTGCCACGGCGGATTGTCCCGGCGTTGGCGATACCACGGGCAGACACGGTGGCGCTGCTACTGCCCTGTGCGCTGGGCACTGTGCTGCGCGCGCTGCACTTGGGCGCCCCCGAGAGTCCGTACTACGCCGCCGCTGTCGTATCCATGCTGCAGAACGCCCACAACTTCCTGTTCGGGTCGTTCGACGCGGGCGGGTATGTGATGGTGGACAAGCCACCGGTGGCGCTGTGGCTGCAAGCCTTACCCGTGGCGCTGTTGGGCCCCACCGACTTCGCGGTTGCGCTGCCGCAGGTGCTGGCCGGCGTGGCCGCCATCCCCATCCTGTTTGCGCTGGTGCGCCCCACCTTCGGGCCCCTGGCCGCGTCGGTGGCGGCGCTGACGCTGGCGGTACTGCCGGTGAACGTGGCCGTGGATGCCCGCAACGAGCCCGACGGGCTGCTCGCCTTTGCGCTGCTGCTGGCGGCGCTCTGTGTGCTGCAGGCGGCCCGCAAGCGCAGCCTGCGGTGGACTGCTGCCGCCGCCGTATTGGTGGGCACCGCGTTCAACATCAAGATGCTGGCCGGGTTCGTGCCGTTGCCCGCCTTCGTGCTCTACACGCTGGTGGCCAGTTGGCAGCCGTGGCGGCGACTGGCGGCGCGAGTGGCGCTGGGCGCAGTGGTGCTGCCCGTTGCCGCCTTCTGGTGGGCCGGCCTCTACACCCTGACCCCGCCTGACCAGCGGCCGTTTGTGGGTTCCACCACCGACAACTCCATCTGGTCGCTCATTTTCGACCACAACGGGTTCGACCGCTTCACCTCGCCAATCGGCGGCGGCCTCCGGCCCGGTGGTGCAGCCGGCCCGGGCCAAGGAAGGCCACCAGGAAACGTGGCTACCGCCGGCCAGGCCACGCTCGGTGATACGACCGGCGATACTACGGCGGACGCCCAGGAGCCGAGCGCCCAGCCTCCCACCACGCCAGACTCCCGGCAGCGTGCCCGGCAGCAGGACCCGAACGCCGCCGGCGGTCAACCCAATGGCAGGCAACGCAACCCGAATGCCGGTGCTGGGCCTGGTGCTCCAGGGGCGCAGGGTGGCGACCTGCCCGGCGGGTTCCTCGCGGGAGGGGCCGGCGGTGCGGGCGGCGCACCACAGCCGGCCGCAATGCTGACCGGCGAGTTGGGCGGCGAACTGGGCTTTTTGCTGGCGCCGGTGCTCAGCGGCACGGTGCTGTTCACCGGGCTGTGGCTGTGGCGGATGCGGCGGCCGGGCCGGGTCCTGGCGGCGCTGTCGCAGCCGGCCGTGAACGAGTCGGTGCTGTGGGGTAGCTGGCTGTTGACGGAGGTGGCGGTGTTCGGCATGGCACGCGCCACCGGCACTCACCCCTACTACCTGTCGGCGCTGGGCGTGCCGCTGGCAGCCGTGCTGGGCATCAGCGCCGCGCAGACCTGGCGCCTGGCGAGCGGCGATCACCGCTCGGGCTTGCTGTTGCTGGCGCTGCCCTTCGGGGCTGTTGCCTTTGCCACGGTGGCGGCCACCGCGGTGCAGATGCTGGTGCGCGACCTGGCGCTGGTGACGACCGTCGGCGGCATCCTGGTGCTGGGCGTTGCGGTGCTCCGCCGTGCGCCACGGACAGTGCTGCGGATCGGCGGTGTGGCCTGCCTGGCTGGCGTGCTGCTGGTGCCGGCCGCCCAGGCCATCGAAGGCCGCACCCGCTTTCCCGGCCAGTTTCTGGGCCGCGGCCGCGCCGTGTTACAGGCCGAAGAGCCGGCCAGCGTGAAGGTGGCCGATTACATCAGGGCCCAGGGCGACGCCGGTTCGGTCTTTGCGCTCGCCACCGTTCGCTCCATGGACGCTGCCCCGTTCATCCTGGACAGCCTGCCGGCGCTGGCAGTGGGCGGATTCAGCGGAACCGACCCGGTGTTCACTGCTGAGTCGTTCGCCTCGCTGGCGGAGCAGGGCAAGGTGCGCTACTTCTTGCTGACCGGCCCGTTTGGCGGCGCGCCCAATCCCACCAACGCACGCGCCAACCCCAACCTTCGGCCGCAGGCGCCCAACGGCGCGCTGGCCACTGGGGGGTTCCCGCCCGGGTTCGCACGAGGCGCCGGCTCGCCCATTGTGCAAGCGGTGCGCAGCAGTTGGACCGAGGTGTCGGCCGCCGCCGGATTGCCGGCCGGCATGCTGTACCACTACGTGGGATCCGCAGGCTAAGGGGCTAGCCCCAGACTTTGCGCGCGGTGTCGACTACCAGCTCGAGCTTGCGGCGTTGCTCGTCCCAGGTCAGCGGGTTGCCCGCCAGGGTGGAGGCGAAGCCGCACTGCGGGCTGAGCGCCAGGTCTGCGAGGGCCACGTACTTGGCGGCCTCGTCGATGCGGCGGCGCAGCAGGTCCTGACTCTCCAACTCGCCGGCCTTGGTGGTGACCAAGCCCAGCACCACCGTCTTGCCTCGGGGCACAAACCGCAGCGGCTCGAAGCCGCCGGCCCGCTCGCTGTCGTACTCCAGCAGGAATACGTCGTAGTCCAGTCCGCCAAACACCTGCTCGGCGATGAAGTCGTAGCCGCCGGTGGTGTGCCACTGGCCCCGGGCGCCATTGCCGCGGCAGAAGTGCATGGCGATGGCGGTCTTGCTGCGGTCCACGCCAGCCACCACCGCGTTGTCGGCCGCGATGTCGTCCAGGATGGCCGTCTGGTGGTCGACGCCCAGCGCCCGCCACTGCTCACGCCGGTTGGGGTCTATGTAGTCGGGGTAGTGCGGGTTGTCGAGCTGGATGTAGGGGACGCCCTCCGCCACTAGGGCAGCGACCTCGGCCTTCAGGATGGCCGCGACGTCGGTCAGTACGTCCTTGCGGCTGGCGTACACCTGGTCGGTGACGCCGGGCTTGAACCCGCGGCTGGTGACGTATGAGGCGGCCGGCATCGTCACCTTGTAGGGACCGGTGGCGTGGGCCTTCACGAACGCCGACTCGTGGCTGGTGAGGTGGCGCCGCGGGCTGAGCTTGGCGCCGATGACCTGGCCGCCGCCGCCCGCCCCGGCCCCCGGCTGCACCGCAGCGCCGGTCTTCGGGTCGTGCCACTGCAGCGACACCGGGGGAGCGCCGGGCACGTAGCCGCCGACCGCGTCCTGGAAGTCGCTGGCCCAGCCGCCACGGCGGTATTCGCCGTCGCTCTGCACGTCGATGCCCACCTGCTTCTGCAGGTCGAGCACCGCCAGAATGGCCGCGTCCTCAATCGCCCGCAGTTGCTCTAGTGGTAGCTTGCCCTCGCCATAGGCGCGGTGTGCGTCCAGCACCTCCTGGGGCCGCAGGAAACTGCCCACCTGTTCAGCGCGATACTTGGTTGCCAATGCCAGTGCCCCCCTGATGTGTAGCCTTTGTAATGCTGTTGAAGTATATCAGGTGCGTCCATCGCTTCTACCCCCATCTCACTTCCCCTTCCAAGGGGGAAGCACCCGCGCCGAAGGGTACCCCGTTCGAGCCCGGAGGCGGTACCCTGGTAGCCATGGCCGACCTGTCCTCTTGCCTCCTCCCTGTGCCCGACGACCTGACCCGCCCCTACTGGCAGGCGGCTTGGGAAGGCCGGTTGGAGCTGCCCCGCTGCACTGCCTGTGGCCGCTGGCGCTTCCCGCCCATCGCAACCTGCGACGCCTGCGGCTCGCCCGCCTTCGCATGGACGCCGGTCAGCGGGCAGGGCAACGTCTACAGCTTCGGCGTCATCCACGAGAACTTTATCAAGGGCTTCGACCCGCCCTACGTGGTGGCACAGATCGAACTGGCCGAGCAGCCCGGCCTGTGCATCATGGCCAACATCCTCGACTGTCCGCCCCGTCGGGTGGCCATCGGGATGGCGGTCAGCGTGACCTTCGAGCAGGTGAGCGACACCATCCGCCTGCCCCAGTTCCGGCCGGTCGGATGACCCAGCCGAACCCTCAGCGTCCCGCGATTGTGGGCGTGGGCTACACCGAGCTGGTGCGCCAGTCGTCCGAGGGCCTGGCTGCCATCGCCGCCCGCGCCGCCCTGGCTGCCATCGACGACGCCGGGTTGACCGTCGCCGATATCGACGGCTACGTGAGTGCACCGGCCGCCACCAACGCCTCGGCGCGGCACGTGGACGGCGTGGACGAGGTGTCGGCAGGCCTGATGGTCAGCGAGCTCGGCCTGCGGCCTGCCTGGGCCGAGGACCTGACCGGCTTCCCACCGGCGGTCATCGAGCGGGCCGCCCAGGCGCTGGCGGCGGGCGACTGCCGGTACCTGGTGTTCGTGCGGGCGCTGTACAATCCGGTGGGCGTGCGCTACCAGGCCACCGACCGGCCGCTGGTGAGCGGCCCCGAGCAGTTCATGCTGCCCTACGGTATCAGCATGGCCGGCGGGCGCCATTCGCTGTGGCTACTGCGCTATATGCACGACTTCGGCGCCACCCGCACGGAGCTGTTCACCGTGGTGGCCAACGCCCGTGCCAACGCCGCCCTCAACCCCCATGCCTTCTGGCGCAACCGGCCACTGGAGCTGGGGGACTACCTGGACTCCCGCTGGATCTACGAACCGATGTGCATCTTCGACTGCGACATGCCGGTGACTGGCGCCGGGGCCATCATCCTCACCACTGCCGACCGCGCAGCCGACCGTCCTCATCGGCCAGCATACATAAGCGCCATCGCGCCGAACCATCCGGCCGACGGCACGCTGCTGCACAGCCTCGGCATCGGGCGCGCGGACCTGCAGTCGGCGCAGCTCTACGACGGGTACTCGCACTTTGTGTGGTACTGGCTGGAGCAAGCGGGGCTGGTTGGCCGTGGCGAGGCGCACACATTCGTGCACGAGGGTCGTACCGCCCTGCGCGGCGAGTTCCCCGTCAACACCTCCGGCGGAAGCCTGGGCGAGGGCCGCCTGCACGGCTTCGGGCACCTGCGCGAGGCGGCCATGCAGGTGATGGGCCGCGCCGGCGAGCGCCAGGTGCCCAACCTGCAGAACTGCCTGGTGGTCGCCGGCCCCGGCTACCCCGGCCTGCCCGCCCCCGCCCTCCTCATCACCGCCCGCTGACCGGGCGTGCCACGCCTTAGGCGATCGCTAACGCGAGCCCCAGCGGTCGTCGCGGTCGTCAGTGTCGTCCCGGTCTCGATAGGGATCGCGGTCGCGGTTCCGATCTCGCTCCGGCTCATCCGGGTCGCGGCGGGCGTCGCGCAGGTAGCGCGATTGCTCCACCGCCTTCGACAGCAGGTCCCAACGGGCGCGCGGCACCGCCAGGTCGATGCTGTCCACCTCGATCGGTTCCCACCACCGGGACTCGACGCCGCGGTGGGCGCGGCCGGGCGCGATGTCGCCGCCCTGGTAGCGCAACAGGCAGCAGACGTGGATGGACGGCGGCAGGTTCGCGTCGAACACAAACGTGAAGGTATCGAGCACCCCCAGGTACACCGCCTGGAACTGCTCGCCGAGCTGCACCCGCAGCTCCCGGGTCAGCGCCTCGGTCACCGTCTCGCCGGCCTGCAGCGCCCCGTTCACCACCTCCCACCCCGGCTGGCCCGGCCGGCGCAGCAGCAGGTAGCGGTCGTAGGTGTCGACGATGAACGCGAGCACGGTGGCCGGAAAGCACGCCAGCTTGTGCTTGGCCGCGGTGGTTATCTGCGGGTGGCGCGGCGCCGGCGTGCGCTTCACCGGTTGCAGGTACGGGTCGAGGGTCATGGCCTACCTTTCGCCGGTCAACGCGGCGGCCACCGCGTCCCAGGTGATGCCCTTCACGGTCTCGTAGCCGTTGGCGCCCAGCTCCGAAGCGCGCTCGCGGGCGTCCCACAGCCGGTCGAGCGCGGCGGCCAGTGCCGCGGGCGTGGGTTCGGCCACAAAGCCATTCACACCGTCCTGCAGAAACTCCATCACGCCGCCCGAATCGGTCACCGACACCACCGGCTTGCGCGCCAGGAACGCCTCCACCGTCACGTAGCCGTAGTCCTCCTCGTAGGGCGGGTACACCACCCCCAGGCACCCGGCGTAGAGGTCGATCAACTCGTCGTCGGTCACCCGGCCCAGGAAGGTGACGCGGCCCTGCAGGCCATGCCGCTCCACCAGCGCATCGAGCAGCGGACGCTCCATGCCGTCCCCCGCGATCAGCAGGCGCAGCGGCCCCTTCACCTGCGCCATCGCCTGCACAATCAGGCCGAAGCGCTTAATGGGCTCGAAGCGGCCGGGCGCCAGCACGTAGTCGCCGTCCTCGCCGGGGCGCAGGCGGGCGGCCAGCCGCGGCGGCGGGTACACCGGCTGCACCTGCAGGCCGTTGTAGCGTTGCGCCCGCTCCGCCGTGGTGCGGCTTATGCTGCACAAGCGGCGGGCGCTGCCCAGGCTCCAGGCGTCCAGCCGCCGCACCAGCCCGGCGAACAGCCGGCCGTCGGGGCGCAGGTGCATATCGCTGTAGCGGGTGCCGAACAGCTCGTAGGCCTGGCGGTGCTGGTGCACCAGCCACACCACCTTGTTGGGGTGGCTCACGGCATAGGACGGGGACTTGGTGGGGATCACCATGTCGATAGACCGCCCGTGCACCGCCTGCAGGTTCAGCATGCGCCAGGCCAGGTAGCCGTACAGGATGTGGTGGCGCGGCACGTCCACGTAGGGCAGGTTCACCACGTCCACCTGGTGGTCCCGCTCGCGCAGTGCGTCCACCAAGCTGTCCACCAGCAGCTCGGCGCCGCCCCGCACGTAGAGCGTCTGCACGCCGCACACCACGATGCGGCTCACCGGCCGGCGGCCTCCCACTGACGGCGGAACGCGGCCAGGCCCTCGTCGGTGGTGAGCGGGCGCATGCCGGTGGCGGCGACGATGCGGCCGGTGAGCAGGCCCGAGTGCTTGGGCCGCGGCGCCGCCTGGTGCAGCGCCTCGGTGAGCACCGGCAAAATCAACCCGCCGTCCAGCTTAAACTGGCGCACGATGTGCAGCGCCAGCTCGTAGCGGGTCAACCATTCCGCGCCGCAGGTGTGGAACACCCCCTGCTCTTCGCTCTCGGCCAGCGCCAGCAGCATCTCGGCCAGGTTGTCGGCCAGCGTGGCGCAGCCCGTCTGGTCGGTCACCACCTTCACGTCGTGCCCGGCGCGCAGCTCGGCGATGAGCCAGGTCACGAAGTTGGGCCGCGCCAGCGGCGCGCAGCCATACAGCACGCTGGTGCGCGCAATGGCGTAGTCCTCGCAGGTGGCCGCCACCGTCTGCTCTGCGGCCAGCTTGCTGCGGCCGTAAGCGGAGATCGCGCGCGGCCGGGCATCCTCGGCGTAGGGGCCGTGGTGGCCGTCGAATACATAGTCGGTGCTCAGGACCACCAGGCGGGCCCCGGTCTGGGCGCAAGCGTCGGCCACGTTCATGGTACCCATGGCGTTGATGTTCCAGGCGGCCTCGGGCTCGCGCTCGCACCCATCCACGTTGGTCATGGCCGCGGTGTGGATGACGAACGCCGGCCGCACTTCGCGGATCGCGCCCAGCACCGCCTCCCGGTCCCGCACGTCCACCTGTGCGAACGCGAAGTCCCCCAGGTGGGCGTTGGCGCAGGGCCGCGCCGAGAGGCCGGCCACCGTGAAGCGGGGCAGCGCCTGCGATATCAGCTTGCCGCCCAGCAGCCCGTTGCTGCCGGTGATGAGGAGGGTGGGTTTGCGGGACAGCGTCATGCGGTTAGGGGTGCTCGTAGCGTTCCAGAATGGTGTCGGTGGGACCATAGCCCACCAGATGCCCGTGCTCCATAAGTAACGCGCGTCCGCAGAAACGCTGCAAGAGGTCGAGCTGGTGCGACACGATCAGGATGGTCATGCCCCGCTGTTGCAGCCCCTCGATGGCCTGAAGGCATTTCTCCTGAAAGTGCGCGTCGCCCACCGAGAGCACCTCGTCGATCAGCAGAATTTCGGCGTCGACGCTGAGAGCGGTGGCGAACCCTAGCCGCATGTACATGCCGCTGGAGTAGTGCTTCACCGGCTCGTCGATGAACTGCTCCAGCTCGGCAAAGCTCACAATGCCGTCGAACCGCCGCTTCATCTCCTTGCCGTTGATGCCCATGATCGACCCGAACAGGTAGACGTTCTCGCGTCCGGTCAGGTCAGGGTGGAAGCCGGCGCCCAGCTCGATGAGCGCGCTCACCTTGCCGCTGACCGCCACCTTCCCCAGCGTGGGGCTAAAGATGCCCGCCACCATTTTGAGGATGGTGCTCTTGCCCGAGCCGTTCTGCCCCACAATGCCCACGGTCTCGCCGGGCTCCACCGTGAAGCTGACGTCGCGCAACGCCCAGAAGTCCTCCAGCGTCTCGGCCGGCGGCGCCTTCCGCCCCACCAGCGACACCAGCAACTCCTGCAGCGACCGCGGCCGCAGGTGGTGCAGCACGTAGCGCTTCGACACCCCGTCGAACTGGATGGCGGCCACGGCTACAGGCGCTCCGCGAACGACCGGCTGAGCCGCACGAAGAACACGTACCCAACCACGCACACCAGCAGCGAGGTGGCGGCGGTGCGGGTGAAAAAGTCGAGGTTCGTGATGGTGCCGTAGTACAGGATGTCGCGGTAGGCCGCGATGATCGATGCCGGCGGGTTCAGGATGTACATCAGCCGGCTGTACGCCGGGAACACGTCTTCGATGCGGTAGAAGATGGGGGTGAGGAAGAACCACGCCAGCATCAGCGTCTCCATGATGCTCGCCACGTCGCGGTAGAACACGTTGAGCGCCGCCAGCACGAACGCCACGCCCAGCGTGAACACCACCTGCACCAGAATGACCAGCGGCAGGAAGAGCAGCGTCTCGGTGAGGTGCACCTGGTACAGCAGCACCATGGCGAACAGCACGATGAGCGACAGCAGGAAGTTCACGGTGTTCGAGAGCACCGTGGCGATGGGCAGCACCTCGCGCGGGAAGTACACCTTCTGCACCAGGTTGGCGTTGCCCACCACCGAGTTGATGGCGCTGGTCACGGCGGTGGTGTGCAGGTTCCACGCCAGGATGCCGGTGAGGATGAACACCGGGAACTTCTCGATGGTGTTATTGGTCAGCAGCACGGTGAACACCACCGTGAACACCACCATCATCAGCAGCGGGTTCAGCAGGCACCACGCAAACCCCAGCACCGAGTTGCGGTACCGCAGCTTCAGGTCGCGCGACACCAGGTTCTTCACCAGGTCGCGGTAGGCGTACAGCTCGCGCAAGCGTCGCAGTGGGTTCATGCGGTGGGGGCGCGGCGCGCCGGTTCAGGTAGAGCGGATAGGGTTCTCGGAATCGGTGCACTCCAATGCTGAAGTCATTGTGCGTTGGCAGCACGCTTGGCGGCCACGGCGG
>ORMF010735767.1_pt1 | contig 20809 bp, 17 predicted proteins | sample 1779871 | NCBI WGS metagenome assembly ORMF01 (sample SAMEA104232316, study PRJEB22302) | groundwater metagenome | biome: forest; feature: aquifer; material: groundwater | place: USA | collected 2011-08-07 | depth 5.4 m | reverse complement strand
GCCACGGAGAACATCGCCACACCCAGAACCAGCGTCAGCATGATGGCTGGCAGCCGTGCGACAAACAGCAGCCGATCGGCGTCGTTGCCCGCCTCATAGAGAAAGGCTTCGCCGAGTCTGCGGTTCTCACGCCAACTGTCGTAAAAAAATGTCGACACACGCTCCGGGTGAGTGACCGGCGGAAAGACGGGATGTACCAGACGCGCGGCCGCGCCGGCCAGAAGCTTGACCAGCGGCGGATGCTCGGGGTTGAGCGACAAATCTTTCCATTCCCAGTAGCTGTAGCCGGCGCTGAGATGAACCGCCTCGTCGGTGGTCTGCGAATCGGCGCGGCTCAGCTCGAGCTGCAGCCCCAGTTGAAAGAGCAGCAGCAGCGTCACGATCGACGCCGCGCTTCGATGATCGACGCGCAAAAGCAGACGTTGTGCCCGGCCCGCCAGCGTCATGAGCCACTTACCCCAACATCGAGCGTCGCGACGTTCGATGCGCGACCGTTGCCGCGTAGCTCGATAGCAGCTCGGGCGCATAGCGTTCGAAGGTGTGCTCGACGCGGAGCTCGGCCGGAATGCGCGACGGCGCCTTCCACGCGGCGCGCCGGCTGACCGCGTGTCGAATCGCGGCCGCCATCGACCCTGGATCGGAGAAGTCGACCAGGTACCCAAGGCCGTGCGCTTCGACCAGTTCGCCCATGTACGTGCCGGCCGCCGCGATGAGGGGATGCCCGGCGGCGATCGCATCGCTGAACCGGCACGCCAGGTGCGTCCGCTTGTCCCAGCTCACGTCGTAGACCGCGAACACGAGGTCGACACGCTCGTACAAAGCACGAATGTCGCGCGCGTACTCGTACACCCCTTCGTGATGCACGAACGCATGGCGGCGAGCCAGCGATTCGACGAGGGGGAGCGCCTCACCCGTTCCCGCGAACAGCAACTCCACGTCCAGGCCCGACTGGCGCACGTGCGCAACCGACTCGCACAGCCAGGTGATCGCCGGCTCGCACCTGAACGATCCGATGTAGCCGATCACGAACGGCCCGTCGTTCGGCCTCCCGATCCCTTCGAATGTCGCCGCCCACGGAACGTTGGGAATCACGACGGGCTCATCGCCGGGACGGATCAAGGCCAGCGGACGCAGGAACCCGCTCACGAACTGGGGGGACGTCGTGTAGATGCGGTCGACGCGCCGCATGAGAAACCGCTGAAGGATGACGGTCGGCCGGCGGCGCAGGCTCTCCTGCGTGTCAAGCAGATCGTAGACGAGCGTGCGGCGAGGGGGCCCGAGACACAGCAGCCAGCCGCCCATCAACATGTCGAAATTAACGGCGTGCACGACGTCGGGCCGGATGGCCGCGGCGATTGAAAGCAGCCTCGCGTGGAACCGGATCAACAACGCGAAGCTGCGCAGGGGCGGCCCGCTGGGGTCGGGCAGATCGATGGGATGCGTCGACGAAGCCGGAATGGCGACGCTGAAGGGATACGCGCGAAGGCTGACGCCGTCGCGCCAATAGACCAGGTGCACGTCGTTGGCCGGCGCGAGCACCTCAATTTTCCTGAGCGTGATCGGGTCCGGACCGTTGCCGCAGACAACGAGCACCACGGCCCGGTCGCCGGCCGTGCCACGATCGGGAGCGCGGGCCGGGGACCGCACACCGCGCACGTACCGCCAGAGCCCGGCGCCGCCGAGCCAGAACGCCGCCACGCCCCCTGCCGCCGTGCTGAAGACGAGCGAGATGCCGCGCTCGAGCGCCGTAATGGCGACGGCTGTCCCGAAAGGCACCTTGAGGGCGACCAGCGTGGCGATCAGTCCACCCTCCACGCCGCCAAGGGCGCCAACTGTGGGGATGCCGCTGGCAAACAACGACGCCACGGTCAGCAAGGCCGCCTGGGTTACGGTGAGCTTCACATCGAACGCCGCGGCGCACGCCATCAGCCGCAGCGGATCCTGAACGTGGATCGCGGTCGAGCAGAGAAGCGTGAAGGCCAGCGTGGGCCGCCCCACGGCGTACGTCGAGATGGCTGTCCGCCACCAGTCGGCGATTGGAAGGCGAGCCAGGCGCCGTTGCGCAGCGAGCAGCAGGAGGACCGTGACCCCGATGACGGACGCGATGACGACCGCGGATCGCCCGACGTGCAGCAAGGCGCCGAGCGCCCAGGCCGCCGGGATGGCCATCGCCACGATGGGCACACCAGTGACAAGGTCGGCCAGGCGTTCGTAGAGCGTGGAGATGGCCAGACGATCGGTGCTGACCCCATCCGTCACGCGCAGCGCCGCCAGCCGCGCGCCCTCGCCAGCCACGCGGCTATTGAGCGTCACATTGTTGGCGCAGATGCCGACGAGGTTGACGAGCACCAGCCGCATCACGCCGACGCGGCAACCCATGGCCAGCAACAGGCGCCGCCAGCGTACCGCGCCCACCCACAGGCTCAACAGATACAGCGCCAGCGCGAGCGCGGCAAACGACCACCTCGCATCGGCGAAACGGTGCAGCGCTTGGGCAAGAGCAGCTGGCACAGTGTCTCAGCGCTCGAAGCGAAGCTGCAGGCGGATCTGCTGGATTTCGCTGTTGTAGAAGCGGCCGAAGGCGGACGATCCCAGGTTCGCCTGGACGTCGCTCGGGATGAACGAATCGAACGCGTTGTACATCAGCACGCCGATCCACGGTTTCCACTTGAGGCCGGTGAAGTGACGTTCGATCCCAAGATCGGCAACGAACCGGTTGGGGAATCGGTACGCGACGTTGCGTGGACCGACGAAATCGAGGCTTGCGTCGACCACGGAATACGGAAACCCCGTACGCCAATCGACGACACCGGTGATGAGCCACCGATTCGTCGGCTGATACCGCCCGCGGCCGAACAGCCGATGTGGAACGTCGGCGTCTGCCGGCGCGTAGCTGTTCGCCCCGATGACGGGCCACATCACGGACTCGTAGAAATTCGTCAGCGCGTTCAGGTCGCCACGGGACCTCGAGCGTACGTAGGTTAGCGTGAAGTCGGCCGACGGGATGTTGAACTGCGCACCAATCTCGACGTCGCGATAGGCTGAGCGGCCGCTGCTGTCGAGCCGCATCTGGCCGACGCCGTTTGTCACGATCGGCTGCACGACGAGCTCGTGTGCGCCGCGCCGCTCGAGATAGTTCGCGTGGATCATCCATATCCTGTTGAACCGGTGCTCGAACGCGAGGTCCCACGTGGCGCTCCGCGGCGGGCCTGGACCCAGCATCGCGCGCGGCGCGAAGGTGACAGGCGGACCGAGCGGCGTCACACCGTCAGCGCCATACCGCGTGTCAATCTCGCGCTCGAACTGCTCGAACGCGCCGACTACTGACGGCATGCGTTCGTAGAAGAGACCATACCCCCCGCGGAGCGACGTATCGCCCGTCTCATTGAGCAGCACCACCGTTCCCGCCCTCGGTGTCGTGGTCACGCGGCCCGTGATCCCGTCACGGTCGAGGCGCCCACCGAATTCCAGGAGCCACCGCGGGGCCAACTCCACGCGATCTTGCGCGAACACCGCCACGTCGGTGCCCTGAGTGGATTGGGACGACGAACCAAGAAAATCAATCCGGCGGACCAGTACGCCATCCGATCGGCGAATCAGCACGGGTCGGCTGACGCTCGATCCGTTGTAGGTGGTGTGCAGCAGATCGAGGCCCACTTTGAGCGAATGTACGCCACCCCAACCTTGCCGTGTGCCGGAGACGGTCTGAATCCACTGGATCGTCGCGTTGTCACGATGCTGAACATTGAAGAAGTTGCCCAGTGTCGTTTCCGGAAGCAGCTCCATCGGCGCCGTGCCTTGGGGGTGGCCATTGCTCACGAACTGCTGCATCTGAACCGTTGATTCGGACATCAATCGGTCGGACCAGACTGAACGTGCCGACACCGCGCCATTGAGGGTGCGGCTCGATAGGTCGACGGTCGCTTCGGGGGGCGTAAAGGTGCCGAGCGTCGCACTGGGCCGCTTGCTCGGGAAGAATCCGAACGTGCCGGTCAGTGAGTGCCCTGGGACGAGGTTGAGATCGACGCGCGTGAACGTGCTCAGCCAGTTCGTGACCTTGCGCTCGTCCTCGGGACGGCTCGGCACGTCGACCGTCTCGTAGCGGTACTGCGCCGACTGCTCGAGAAACAGACGCTTGCTGATGAGGGGACCGCCGGTCTCGATCCAGGGACCGAAGCTTTCCAGTCCGGTGAAATGGAACGGCTGGTACCGCTTGGTGTGCAGCGACGGCTCGAGATGACCAACACGTGTCTTCCACGTGTCGATTGCGGCCTTGCGCGTTCGTATGACAACCAGACCCGAGGAAAAGCGGCCGTACTCGACCGCGTACGGATTCGGAAGCACGGCAACCGAGTCGATCGCATCGGCAGGAAACGTGAAGCGCACGAGGCCGGTCGACGGGTCGACCAGGAGGCCCGAGCCAACCTGCGTGCTCGCCTGGTCGGGACGCCCTCCCTTGATGCTGGCCCCCCGTGGGCCGTTGATGACGGTGGCGAGCAGCCGGAGCGCGGCCTGCAACCCGTTCACGCCGCCGTATTGCTCGACGGTGCTGCTGCTGATCGCGTCGCTGCCGGCGATCGTTTCCGGCGCTAGTGGCGCGGCCACGACCTCGATGCGCTCGCGAAGCACCGCCATCGGCAGGTCGATCGCGACCGTAGCGGTTTCACCGGCTGCGACGGCGAGGGCGATATCGGCCGTCTGAAACCCGTCGAGCGACGCGACCAGGTGATACTGACCACGCGGCACGCCGGTGAATCGGATGCGACCCTGCCCATCGCTAATCTGTCGGCCGATGACCCGGCTGTCCTGGTCGTGCAGTTCGACCAGCACGCCCGCCAGAGGGATTCTTCGCTGCGTCGAGACCACCCCTTCAATCGTTGCTGGGGCACCGGCGTCCTGCGCCCGCAGTTCGAGCGGCATGGACCCGATCATGAGAGCGAGAAGCATCAGTGCGCGCCCGATGTGCACAGGAAGTGGCCTCAGGGAGCCGGGGCCGCTGCAAACAGCTCTTGCAAGCTCGTGTCCACGCGCGTGGCCGGGTCCAGCGCATGCTCCACGATCCGGTCGAGGTCCGCGCCGTGGTTGGTCAGGCGAGCCCGAAGATCTGCGTCGGCGGGAAAGCGATTCAGGCCGTCCTTCCAGGTTGACACCGCGCGCGCCAGGTCGTGGATCTTCCAATACCCGTCGCCGAGCGACACGTACACCCGCGCATGGGCGGGCAGCATCGTCACGCCCGCCAGGAGGCGGTGCGCGTGCTCCAGATCCGTCATGCCTCCTCGAGCGCGGTGGAACAATGCTTCAGGGTAATAGAGCGCGATCAACCCACGAATGTAGTACGCGACCAACGATGGCTCCCGATCGATCGCCTTTGAGAGGGCGCGCATCGCATCCTGTCCGAGAAAGATCCGCCGGAATGCCGAGGCGACCGGAACTTTGTCCACGTAGGCCAGCGCGAGGCTGATGTGCACGTTCGGCCCAGATCGGGGCCGGTCCGCCAGCCGTTCGAGCAGCTTGATCGCCCGGTCGTAGTTTCCTGACGCGATCATGAGCTGGCGATAGTCGGCGCACGAATGGAGATCCTCGGGATTGTCAGTCACCGCGCGCTCGAGCGCGGCGATCTGAGGATCATTATCACCGGGGGGCCCACTGCTTGCTGCACGCGCAATGACCAGGCCCACCAGGCTGGTCGCAACCGCGAACCGCGCGATGCGACGCCGGACGACCACCGCGCTACTTAGGAGCAACGCATTTACCTCGACCTACGTGTGAGCGGCTGCTCGCCGGTTCCCGGCGAACCGGCCGGTTCGGAAGGTTCCTCGTGCCCGAGTGATCGTCGAACGGGGATCACGGCCGTGGCGCCACTGTCGCCAGACACTCACGCATCGTCCCGAACGTCGCGCGCTTACTCTTGAAGAACCGAATCGTGTCGCGAAGACAGGCCAGCGCCGTGTCACCCGTCCTGAAACGGCAGTCATAACGAAGCGTGGTACGTCGCAGATCGACGAATTCCCACGGGTGAACAAACAGCACGGCGGGTGTCGAAAGCCGAGCCAGAAGGGGGCGTAGGAAGATCTTTGGCCAACGCAGCGTTGAGGAGGTGATTGAGGCGGGTACGCGAAGCACGCCGTCGACGACTTCCACACGAGCGCGCAGCGTCTTGTGGCGGCCTGCTGACGAATCGACACGGTACCCCGCATCACGCAGCTGCGGCAGCGCAGAGAGCGGCAATTGGAGGAATGGCGCGCGGAACGATACGACGGTGCCGTGGGCGCGCAGCGTCCGCGTGGAATCGTGAATCTCCCTCGCCACCTCACCGGCCATCAGTCCGATAAGGGACGCATGCGTGTCGCCGTGGCAGCCGAGCTCGTGCCCGGCCGCGACGAGGCCGTCAACCATCGCGGGATAACGCCGCGCGACCTCGCCTGTCACAAACATCGTCGCCCGCACGTGTTCGTCGGCAAGAAGCTGCAGAAGCTTCGGCATGCCTTCGTCTATTCCGCGCCACGTGTCGAGGAACGGCGGGCAGTCGGGCTCAACGTCGACGGTGAGGAAGACGGGAGTCTCGCTCATGGGATGACAATCGCATTATCGCTTGCGATCCCCGCAGGGCTCAAGTCACCTGGAAGCCGGCGAGCGGAGCGCCGCAATCGCCTGCAGGTACACCACCTCGTGACGATCGACGACGCGATCCCAGTCGTATGCCTCGAGGCCATCGCCCGACGCGGCCGCGAATCGCTCCCGGAGCGCATCGTCACCGATGAGCGTCGCGATGGCATCGCCAAACGCTTGAGGCGTCGTCGCCAGCAGTCCCTGGCGCCCGTGCTCAACGAGCTCGGGAACGCCGCCGCTGGCCCGAGCGACGATCGGCAGACGCGAGGCCCGAGCCTCGAGTAGAGCGATGCCGAAGGCTTCGTGCGGACTGGGGAGCGCGAAGAGCGTCGAGCGTGCCAGGACGGCGGCGACGCGGGCAGGATCGCAGGCGCCGAGAAACTCGACGTGTGAGGCGACACCGAGCCGCCGCGCCTGGCGCTCCAGATTCGCGCGCGCTGGACCGTCGCCGACAATCGTGAAGACGACATCGCGGCGGGCACGCGCGAGGACGACCGGCACCGCATCAATCAGGTCGCCAGGTGACTTCCTGCTGGCCAGCCGCATCACGCTGACGACCCTCGTGATGCCCGCATGCCGGCCCTCGACGCTCCGTGGCGCCTCCGCGGTCGTTGCACCTTCCGTCCTCGATGCCGTGTCGTCCGACCAGCGTTGTTGTGGGCCAAGCTCGGTCGGACAGGCCGCCCCCCAGATCGATCGATCCAGGCCATTCGGCAACAACGGCACGTCGGCGCGCCCCGACGCCCTGCGCGCGTCATCGGCAGCAGCCCGACTGACTGCCGTTACGACCGTCGCACGGTGCGAGAACAATCGATACGTGGCCCATGCGGTCGCCAGGGTCGGACCGGGTCGCAGGAGCGAATGGTGCGTCGTCACGCTCGGAATGCTCGCGCCCTGCGCCGCCAGCAGGCTTCCGATCGCGAGCGTCGAGAACATGCCGTGCGCGTGCACCACGTCGACGCCACAGTCAACCAGCGCGGTGCGCAGCTGGCGTACCTTCCACAGCGCGGGCGCCGCCACGTCTCCGGCCATGGCCGTCTGGATTGTGTGGATTGTCACCCCCGATATCGCGCAGGGATTGCGCGTCGTGGTGAAGAGGTGCACCGCGTGGCCTCGCGCCGCGAGGGCCTGGCCGAGGCCGGCCACGTGACGCTCAATGCCACCGATGCGGGGAGGACACCAGTCCGTGACGAGGCCGATCGAGAGAGGTTGGACGATCGTTCGACTCCGGCACACGGCAGCATCCAAGGGAGCCGCGAGGCTCATTCCATGGCTGCCGGCCATGGTTGCCAGCACGTCGAGAATCCTGAAGCCTTTTTCCTTGTCCACGGGCGGGGCTCACACTTCGCGCACGAGGCCACATCGTCTCCGCCCCGTCCGCGTGAACCTACCCGCCGAAACCGGAGACTACGCACTGAGCCCAATCACATCCACGAGCTCTTTGACGGCTGCCGCCGACTTCTTGAGCGCGGCATCCTCTTCCGCTGTCAGCTTGATTTGCATGATCTGCTCCACGCCGCGTGCACCCAGCTTGACGGGCACACCGACGAACAGACCGCGGATGCCGTACTCGCCCTGCAGGTACACAGAGCACGGCAGAATCTTCTTCTTGTCCTTGAGGATGCACTCCACCATCTCGGCGGCGGCCGCCCCAGGGGCGTACCACGCGCTCGTGCCCACCAGCTTGGTGATCTCGGCACCCCCATCCGCGGTCCGCTTGCAGATCGCGTCAACCCGATCCTTCGACATCAGTTCGGTGATCGGGACGCCCGCCACCGTCGAATAGCGCGGCAACGGGACCATGGTGTCGCCATGGCCGCCCAGCACGAACGCATGAACGTTCTCGACCGACACGTTCAATTCCATGGCGATGAACGTACGCATGCGGGCGGAGTCGAGCACGCCGGCCATGCCGATGACGCGTTCGCGCGGGAAGCCACTCAACTTGTAGACAGCCTGGCACATCGCATCGAGGGGGTTGGCCACGGGCACCACGATGCAGTCCGGCGAATGCTTCACGATCTGTTCGGTGACTGCTTTCATGATGCCGAAGTTCACGTTCAACAGATCATCCCGGCTCATGCCCGGCTTGCGCGGCACGCCAGACGTCACAACGACGACATCGGAATTCGCCGTTTGTGAATAGTCCGACCCGCCGATCACGCGGCTGTCGGATCCGGTAATGGGGCACGATTCCAGCATGTCGAGCGCGATGCCCGAGGCCTTCTGGTCCGCGATGTCCACGACCACGACATCGGCCAGCTCTTTGTCAGCGATACAGCGCGCGACAGTCGCGCCCACGTTCCCCGCGCCCCCAACGACGGTCACTTTACGATTCATCTTCGTCTCCCAGCCACGACGATCACCGCAGAGCGGTTGATGTTTTGTGCTTTCGTGGCTCTCTTTTTGTGGTTTGGTGCTTTCGTGGCTATGTCTCTGCTACATGTTCCTGATCATGGCGTCCCCGAACGCCGACGTCTTCAACTCCTTCGCACCGTCCATCAGTCGGGCGAAATCGTAGGTCACCTGTTTCGCGGCAATGGCGCGGTCCATCCCCCTGACCACCAGGTCGGCGGCCTCGGTCCAGTTCATATAACGCAGCATCATTTCCCCCGAGAGGATGACCGAGCCCGGATTGACCTTGTCCTGATTGGCGTACTTGGGGGCGGTGCCGTGTGTCGCTTCGAACACCGCGTGGCCCGTGATGTAATTGATGTTCCCACCCGGTGCGATGCCGATGCCGCCCACCTGCGCGGCGAGCGCATCCGACAGGTAGTCGCCGTTCAGATTCGGCGTCGCGATGACGTCGAACTCATCAGGACGCGTCAACACCTGCTGGAGCGTAATGTCGGCGATCGCATCCTTGATGACGATCCCGGCGCCCGACTTGCCGTCGGGAATCCGGCACCATGGCCCACCATCAATCTCGACGGCCCCGAAGAAGTCCCTGGCCACCTGGTAGCCCCAGTCGCGGAAGGCCCCTTCGGTGAACTTCATGATGTTGCCCTTGTGCACCAAGGTGACGCTCTTGCGGTTGAACTTCACCGCGTAGCTGATCGCGCTGTGCACGAGGCGCTCGGTGCCGAGGCGGCTGATCGGCTTGACGCCCACGCCAACCTCGACCCCCATGGTTCGCACCGGCGCGCCAATCGCCTCGAGTTCTTTTTGCCAGGCCGCGGAGGCCTCCGCGGTTCCGAAGCGAATCTTCTTGAACTCCTTCGGAAACTCCTTCGCGAGGAAGTCGAGGATCTTCTGCGCTTCTGGCGACCCGGCCGCGCACTCGATGCCGGCGTAGATGTCTTCCGTGTTCTCACGAAAGATGACCATGTCCACCTTTTCGGGATGCTTGACGGGTGACGGCACACCCTTGTACCAACGCACCGGACGCAGACAGACAAAGAGGTCCAGCATCTGCCGCAAGGCGACGTTGAGCGAACGGATGCCGCCACCGACCGGCGTCGTCAACGGCCCTTTGATGCCAACGAGGTGGTCGCGAAACGCGCTCACCGTTTCGTCGGGAAGCCAGTTGTTGAATTGCTTGAAGGCCTTTTCGCCGGCGAACACTTCCTTCCAGACGATCTTGCGCTTGCCGCTGTACGCCTTCGCGACCGCAGCGTCGAGCACGCGGACGCTCGCACGCCAGATATCAGGCCCGGTGCCGTCGCCTTCGATGAATGGAATGATCGGATCGTCAGGCACGATGAGTTGACCCTGACGACGAGAAATCGATGTGCCAGTAGTAGATACCATTTAGGTCAGGTCCCCCGAACAAGTCAGACGATTCTCACAGGTACTGTGGAAAACTCTGTGGAAAAGCATCGTCTATACGCGTCTGCAAAGCGTCATGTGGAATGTTTTAGCGGTTTGCACCACGACAGGGCGAACGCATATGCGCACACGCCCAACGATCAAAACCTCGGGATTATACTGTAGCGAGCGCCTCAACATCCGTATCCACGCGATACAAAGATGGAGGTCCATCTCATGACCCTGACCAACCCGCTGCCGCTGAAGCTCACCTCACGCACCGCGCTCTTGAGCTGCGCGCTGGCAGTTGCGGGATGGTTATTGTCTTCTGGAGCGGCGATGGACGCCAGCCAGGCGAAGCCGGCGACCGCCGACGAGCCGCACCATGGCGATCACGCCCACGCTGACGCCGCAACCTTGACCAACCCGGTCAAGTCGACCCCCGCATCGATTGCCACCGGGAAAGCGCTTTTCGAGAGACAGTGCGTGTCTTGCCACGGACCGACGGGTACCGGCGACGGCAAGAGTGCTGCCCACATGACACCGCCACCGGCGGACCTGACCGACGGCACCTGGGAGCATGGGGCAAGCGACGGGGAAATCTACACGTTGATCAAGGACGGCTCCAAGAACACTGCCATGAAGGGGTTTGCCAGCAAGATGACCGCTCAGGAACTGTGGAGCGTCGTCAATTACATACGCACGCTGCAGGTTCATTGAGGCCCTTCAGCTTTCGGCTCAGCTGCGGCACCAGGTTTCGGTCATTTCTCGGCCATTTGCCCGCGCAGGGGGCGGGCTCGTTGTGGTGTTGAGACAGATGTCATGAAAATCATCGTCGCCGACGACCTGCCGGAATCGGCCGTGGAACTGTTGCGCGCGGAAGCCGGATGGCAGGTCGATGCCAGAAGTGGCAGAAGCCCGGCCGACCTCGCGAACGACCTAGCAGATGCAGACGGACTGCTCGTCCGCAGCGCAACGAAAGTGACCGCCGACCTTCTCAAGTCGGCATCCAGGCTGCGCATCATCGGCCGGGCCGGCACCGGCGTCGACAACATCGATGTCACCGCGGCCAGCGGGCGCGGAATTGTCGTGGTCAACGCGCCGGGGGCGAATAGCATCAGCGTAGCCGAGCATGCCTGCGCGCTCATGCTGGCGACGGCGCGCATGATTCCCGCAGCCGATCACGCCATGAAGGCCGGCACATGGAACAAGAACAGGTTTCTCGGCACCGAGCTTCGGGGGAAAACCTTGGGGATCCTGGGCCTCGGCCGCATCGGGCAGGAGGTCGCGCACCGCGCGCGTTCGTTCGGAATGCGAACGATCGCGCACGATCCGTTCATCTCCAAGGAAATCGCCGAGAGCATCGGCGTGGAACTCGTCACGCTCGACGAGGTTTGTGCAGCCGCGGACTTCCTGACCCTCCACGTGCCCGCCACAGTGGAAACCAAGCACCTGTTCAACGACGCACGGTTCGCACGCGTCAAGCCCGGTCTGCGCATCATCAATACTGCGAGGGGGGAACTGATTGACGAGGCCGCGCTGAAACGGGCCATTGAGTCCGGCATAGTGGCGGCCGCGGCGTTGGACGTTTTCGAAAAAGAGCCACCTGCCGATTGGGGGCTTGCCCAAATGCCGCAGGTCGTCGCCACACCGCACATCGCCGCGTCAACCGAGGAAGCGCAGGAGCTTGTGGGTCTCGACACGGCGGCGGCCGTGCGCGACTTCCTCCGCGACGGCGTGGTGCGCAACGCGGTCAATTTCCCCTCGATTCAACCGGCCGAACTCCAGCGGCTGCAGCCCTGGATTCGTCTGAGCGAGTCGCTCGCGGCCATCGTCACGCAACTGGGATTGGCACGCATCCAGACAATCGGGCTGCGCTATTACGGCGCGCTGGCCGAGAGCCGCGGCACCGACATCCTCGGGGCGAGTGCGGCCGCGGGCGTGCTCCGACCGATTCTCTCAAGCGGCGTGTCCATCGTGAACGCTCGCGCTGCTGCCCGGGAGCGCGGAGTGGAAATTGTCGAGACGCGAAGCACGCGCTCGCGGCACTACACCAGTCTCGTATCGTTGAAGGTCCACACAGACGCTGGCGAACGCTGGGCGGAAGGCACAGTGTTCGAGCCGAATAGCCCACGCTTGGTCTCAGTGCACGGCATTGGGGTGGAAGCGCCTCTGGCGGGCACAATGTTGATTATCAGCAACGACGATCAGCCGGGTGTCATCGGCGAAGTTGGGACGATTCTGGGCCGCCATCGCGTGAACATTGCGAACTTCGCCCTTGGCCGGAACGAAACCGGCGCGATCGGCGTGGTCAATGTGGACGAGGAAGACAGCGCACCGGCGGCGCTCGATGCCGCGGTAGAGGCGATCCGCCGTGTCGCCGCTGTGCGCGAGGCCTGGATCGTGCGATTGCCAGCGACGTAGGCGGGCTCGTAGGCCCGACCCTTGAGGTCGGGCGGCGTCATCGCCCGAGCTGAAGCTCGGGCCTACATGGCGCGACCTACCGTACACACACGTTCAACGCGCCGGGGTGGACGCGGCCTTCGAGGCACGTTCCACCTTGCACGGGTTCACCATCAACATGAAAGGTCATCGGATCTTCGCTTGCGATGGTGACGCGTTCGACCTGTCGCGTCGCCGCGCCCCGGAGTCCGGATAGTCCGCCTGTGAAGAGTCGAGGCACGGCCAGCACGGTCGATAGCCGCGACGATTCCTCGAACAGCACGAGGTCCAGACGCCCGTCATCCAGACGTGCGGCCGGGGCGATGCGAGCACCGTTGCCGAACTGTGGTGAATTGGCCAGCGTGACGAGCAGCACTCGGCGGGCGGTCACCCGATCGTCGATCCGGTAGGCAACGGGCCTGTACGCCCATAACTCGCGCGCCGCGATTCGCGCATAAGCGGCGAATCCGCGGCGGCCGGATATGTCGCGATCGAGACAGGCAGCCACGTGCGCATCGAACCCGACGCCGGCGATATTGAAGAACAGCCGTCCGCCCAATTCGCCGGCGTCGATCGTCCGCGCAGTCGCGCCAATGGCGTCTGCCATCGCGCGCTCGGGCCGGCGGCTGATACCCAGTTCGCGCGCAAGACCATTACCTGAACCGGCTGGCACGAGCGCGAGGGGCGTCTGCCCGAACACGAGCGCCGACGCCACCTCGTTCATCGTGCCGTCACCACCCCAGGCGATGACAAGGCGAGCACCGCGAGTGACAGCACCAAGGGCCAGGTCCCGCGCATGCCCTTTCCGCTCGGTGACGAAGACCTCGGCCGCTTCGCCGCACGAGGAGGCAACTGTTGACGCGAGCTCTGCGCGTTTGCGCGCGACGCCGAGTGGGGCGCCACCCGAGATGGGGTTGATGATGACGGTGATCATTGGACGCCCGACCTAACCACCTTCGCCAAGGCTCCGGCGGTCCGCCGAAGCCTCATGCGGAGGCGGAAGGTCGGGCCTACGAGTCGGACCGACAGTCGATCTACTTCAGAGTGAGGTGCACTGTCGTCGAGTGCTCGGCGTCGGTCAACTCCACCGCGTCGTTGGAGATTCTCAGCACGCGATAGCCGGATGCAACGGCGTCCCCCTCCTTCACGAGAAAGAGATCGCTGAGTCCAGCAATGATGGCTGTTCGGACTGTACTTCCGGCACTGCCGGCGGCCTCTGCCGCAGGATCCTCGGCGATCCCGATGAGCGTGAACAGCGGAGGCAACGTCGCCGGAATCTCCGTCCGCGTGCCAGGCGCCACCGCAATTGGCTGGGGCGTCGCGGCCGGACGCGTCGCCCGCGTCGCGCTGAACTGAAAGAGGTTCCGAGCCGGGCGCTGCGGCGGCGTAGTCGGATGCAGGCGCTCTCGAAGACGCGCAATTTCCTCGGCAAGCGCGGCTCCACTGATGTCCGCCGTGTTCGATGGAGCGCCACCTGTGGAGAACGGCGCGACGGGACGACGACCCGTCGTTGCGGCTGATGTCACAAGCACAGCAATCCCACCCGCGATGGCCACGAGCGCGAAGATCCGCTTGATGTTCATGGACGACGTCGGGATCGTAGCACGACTGTGTTATGATTCGCTGTGCACCCTGCATCGACTGGTTCCGCGGTCGATATCACTCCTCCGTTGCAAGTCGTCGCAGTCATCCCCGCTCGATTCGCCTCGACGCGATTCCCCGGCAAGCTGCTGGCGCGCATCGACGGGCTTCCGATGATCGAACACGTGTACCGGCGCGCCGCGGCCTCGCCAATCGTGTCTCGCGTCATCGTCGCCACCGATGATCTGCGGATTGCGACGACGGTCAACGATTTTGGCGGCAACGTCCGCCTCACCCGCATGGATCATCAGACGGGCACCGACCGCCTCGCCGAGGTTGCCGCAACGCTCGACTGCGACATCGTCGTCAACGTGCAGGGCGATGAGCCGCTGCTCGACCCGAGGGCCATCACGGAGGCGGTGAGGCCCTTCACCGATCCGTCGATTCTAATGACGACGCTCTATCGACGCATCGAGCAGCCGTCCGAACTCACCAACGCGAATGTGGTCAAGATCGTGCTCGACCGCGGTGGATTCGCGCTCTATTTTTCACGTGCCCCAATCCCATTTGCGCGGGATCCCCGTGGCGGATGGCCGCCGATGTACAGACATGTGGGCCTGTACGCGTACCGCCGGAGCACGCTGCTCGTGCTGGCGTCCCTTGAACCGACGCCGCTCGAGCGGGCCGAAGCACTCGAACAGTTGCGCGCGCTCGAACACGGCATTCGTATCCGGGCCGTCGAGACGGCGTACGATTCGATTGGCGTCGACACCCCGGAAGACCTCGAAGAGGTGCGCCGACTGCTGGCGGCGCCAGCGTCGAGTTGATGATGTCCAACACCAAATACATTTTCGTGACTGGCGGCGTGGTTTCTTCCCTCGGCAAGGGGCTCGCGGCGGCCTCGATCGGCGCCCTGCTCGAAGGCCATGGCTACACCGTCACGCTCCAGAAGTTCGATCCGTACATCAACGTGGATCCGGGGACGATGAGCCCGTACCAGCACGGCGAGGTGTACGTGACCGACGATGGCGCCGAGACCGACCTCGATCTCGGCCACTACGAGCGCTTCACCAACACGAAGACGGCGAGGCACTCCAACTGGACCACCGGGAAGATCTATCAGAGCGTCATCCAAAAAGAGCGTCGCGGCGACTATCTCGGCCGCACCGTTCAGGTGATTCCCCACATCACGAACGAAATCAAGGACGCGATCCGTGAGGCGTCGAAGAACGTGGACATCGCGCTCGTGGAAATCGGCGGCACGGTCGGCGACATCGAGAGCCTGCCATTTCTCGAGGCCATCCGGCAGTTCCGACAGGACGTCGGACGCGACAACGCGCTCTACGTCCACTTGACCCTCGTGCCCTTTATTGGCGCGGCCGGCGAACTCAAGACCAAGCCGACACAGCACAGCGTCCGTGACCTTCGTTCGATCGGCATTCAGCCTGACATCCTCCTCTGCCGAACGGATCGTTTTCTCGATCCCGATCTGAAGCGGAAGATTGCGCTCTTCTGCGACGTTGCGGAGGAGGCCGTCATCACCGCGAAGGACGTCTCCACGATCTACGAAGTCCCTCTGGTACTTGGCGCGGAGGGGCTGGATCGCATCATCCTGAAATACCTGCGCCTGCCACAGACCGATCGGCGCATGGAGGCCTGGGAGGATCTCGTCAACCGGATCAAGAACCCGCTGGACGATCTCACCATTCACGTCGTCGGCAAGTACGTCGGGTACGAGGATTCCTACAAGAGCCTCAACGAAGCGCTCTACCACGGCGGCTTTGCCCACCGCCTCAAGGTCAACATCAAGTGGATCGAAGCCGAGGCGCTCGAAGAACCGGGCGGCTCAGCGCTGCTCGATGGGGCCGACGGCGTTCTCGTCCCGGGCGGATTCGGCGATCGCGGTACGCGCGGCATGATGAAGGCCGCGCAAGTGGCACGCGAACGGAACATCCCGTATTTTGGCATCTGCTACGGCTTCCAAATGGCGACCGTGGAGTTTGCGCGCAACGTGGCGGGGCTGCCGGAGGCCGACTCGACGGAGTGCGCACCAGACACGCCGACCAAGCTGATTTACAAGCTGCGCGATCTCCTGGGGGTGGACGACCTCGGAGGCACGATGCGTCTCGGAGCCTATGTCTGCGAACTCGCGCCAGGCTCCCTCGCGCAGCGCGTCTACGGCGCGAACACGATCAGCGAGCGCCATCGCCACCGCTTCGAGTTCAATTGTCAGTACGAACGGCAGCTGATCGAGCACGGCTTGAAGATTTCGGGCCGCTCGCCCGACGGCAAGTTCGTCGAGATCGCCGAACTGCCGGGTCATCCGTGGTTCCTCGCCGTGCAGTTCCATCCCGAGTTCCAATCGAAGCCGACGCGACCGCATCCGCTTTTTGCCGCCTTCGTCGAGGCGAGCTATCAGCACAAGACGGCACACGTACCCAGGTCCAGGGCTGAATCGGTCGCGTAAATCACCGGGCACGCAGGACGTAGGCCCGACCTTTAGGTCGGGCGTCACGACCAACACGCTCATGTCACGCCCGACCTGAAGGTCGGGCCTACGCTTGCGTGCCCGCCCTCATATAATGGCTCCGTGACGGCTGTGCATTTGGGCGATATCACCATTGGCGGCGATGCTCCCTTCGTCCTGGTGGCCGGCCCGTGTGTAATCGAGAGCGAGCCGCACGCCGCTGAGCTCGCCAGTCGTCTCACCGACATGGCTCGTCGTCTTCGTGTGCCGTTCGTCTTCAAGGCGTCGTACGACAAAGCGAATCGCACCTCGAACCGTTCGTTCCGAGGCCCTGGGCTCGCCGAGGGTCTCCGCGTGCTGCGCGGCATCAAGGCCGCGCTGCACATCCCTATTCTCACCGACATCCATGAGCCTTCCCAGGCCGAGGCAGCCGCCGAGGTCGCCGACGTGCTGCAGATTCCGGCCTTCCTCTGCCGCCAGACCGATCTGCTGGTTGCGGCCGCCAGAACCGGCCGCGTGGTCAACATCAAGAAGGGGCAGTTTCTCGCACCGGACGAGGTCAAGCACGCGGTCGCGAAGGTCGTCGACGCCGGCAACCCACGGGTCCTTGTGACCGAGCGAGGCACAAGTTTTGGCTATCACAACCTCATCGTCGACATGCGCGCATTTCCGATGATGCGCGAGCAGGGAATCCCCGTCGTGTTCGACGTCACGCACAGCCTGCAGTTGCCCGGCGGCGGAGACGGTGTTACGGCCGGCCTCGCGCAGTACATCGAGCCCATGGCGTCGGCTGGCGTGGCCGCGGGAGTGGACGGCGTCTTTCTGGAGGTGCACGAGGATCCAGTACACGCGAAGAGTGATGCACAGAATGCGTTGCGGCTCGATCGACTCGAACCGCTCCTCCGGCGACTCATGGCGCTGGACGCCATCACGAAGGGCGCTGCGGTCCATGGCTGATCTCGCGCTCGCGCGGCGGGTGCTCGAGACCGAGGCCGCCGCCATCCTCGCGCTGGTCCCCAGGGTGAACCACCATTTCGACCGGGCCGTGGAGCTGCTCCTGCAATGCCGCGGCCGCGTCATCCTCACCGGCATGGGTAAGTCGGGCATCATCTGTCGAAAGATCGCCGCAACGCTGACGAGTACCGGGACGCCGGCGTTCTTTCTGCACCCGGCCGAGGCGATCCACGGCGATCTGGGCGTCATCCAATCGAGCGACGTCGTCCTGGCATTGTCCAACAGCGGCGAAACCGCGGAGATTCTTCGCCTGCTCGAAACCATCCGACGCCTCGGCGCCCGACTTATTGCAGTCACTGGCGGTCCCGATTCCACGCTCGCGCAGGCCGCCGACGTTGCGCTCGACTGCAGCGTGACCGAGGAAGCCTGCCCGCTGAACCTCGTGCCCACGGCGAGCACGACAGCGGCACTCGCCATCGGCGATGCGCTGGCCATGACGGTGAGCGCTGAAAAGGGGTTCAAGCAGGAGGACTTCGCGAACCTTCATCCCGGCGGGAAGCTGGGGAAGCGTCTGATGCGCGTCGAGCACCTGATGCATGGCGGCAAACACTGCCCCACCGTGTGCGCCGACAGCCGCATGCCGGACGTGATTCACGAGATGTCGAGCAAGGGCCTGGGTATGACCTGCGTCGTCGACGAAGAAGAGCAACTGCTCGGCATCATTACCGACGGCGACCTTCGTCGGCAGATGCAGCGGGCCGCCAACATTCTCGAGCTGAGCGCAGCCGAGACCATGACTCGCGGCCCAGTGGCCATTCCGCCGACGACGCTCGCCGTGGAAGCACTGAACATCATGGAACAGCGCAAGATCACGTCGATTGTGGTGGTCGACCCGAACACGAAACGCGTCGCGGGCGTGGTGCATCTGCACGATCTCTGGCGCACAGGAATGGTTTAGTTCGTTCGAACGCGGAACCTGAAACCCTAGAACCTTTTGGAACCTCATAGAACCTTAGAACCCTTGAACCCGGATCCCGCAACCCTGGCCGCCAAAGCGGCGCGCATCAAGCTGCTGCTCTTCGACGTGGACGGCGTGCTCACTGACGGCGCCGTGACCATTCACGTTGACGGGAGTGAGAGCAAGCGTTTCGGCATTCGCGACGGCATTGCGTTGGTGTGGGCGCAGCGATCCGGCGTGAAGGTCGGTCTGCTGTCCGCGCGGTCCTCGGCCACGACCCCCCACCGGGCCGCGCAGCTTGGCATCACGCTCGTCCGTCAGGGCGTGTCGAGCAAGGCCGCCGCGTACGAGGGAATCCTTGCCGACGAAGGAGTCGCGGACGCCGATGTCGCCTACATGGGCGACGACATCGTGGACCTGGCGGTGCTCCAGCGTGTTGGGTTATCGGCCGCGCCGGCGGACGCCGTCCCGGAGGTGCGATCGCGCGTCGACTGGGTCAGCAGCGCTCCGGGGGGCGGCGGGGCCGTGCGGGAGTTAGTCGAGACGATTCTGCGTGCGCAGGGCCTCTGGGAGGGTGTGATGACGACCTATCTCCAGGAAGGAGCGAAACGGTGAGTTTCCTCGCCGCCCTCATTGCGCTGCTCGTAGGCCTGGCGATCGGGAAGGCGTGGGAGCGCTACAAGCTGCGGGGCGGCAAGTGGATCGACCGGCGGCGCGCACGAGAGTCCCCGCACTACATCCTCGGCCTGAACTTCCTCGTCGCCAATCAAATCGATCTGGCGATCGAAGAGCTGAGCCGGGCGGCCAGCCTGGACACGGACGCGCTCGAAGTGCACATGATCCTTGGCAACCTGTACCGCGAGAAAGGACAGGTAGGCAAGGCGATCACGGTGCACCAATCGCTCCTGCAACGATCGCGTCTGAGCCGTCTGGAGCACGCCTACGTGCTGCTGTGTCTCGGGCTGGACTACAAGCGTGGGGGCTTCGTCGATCGCGCGCTCGAAGCATTCAACGAGGTCCTTCGGCTCGATCCCAAGAATGAGTACGCGCTGGTCAATCTTCAGAAACTCCACGAGGAACAGCACGAGTGGACCGATGCGTACGACACGCGTCAGCGGCTCACGAAGCTGGCCGCCACCGACTCCCAGCCGCAGAACCAGGCGATTCTCGCCTTTCTCGAGAACGAAATTGGGCTCGAAGCCGTCCGCCGCAAGGATTACAGCGAAGCCACACGCCGCTTTCAGGCCGCGATCGAACTCGACGCGCGCGCCGTGCCGGCCTACCTCAATCTCGGCGACGTCCGCATGGCGCAAGACAACGATCACGGCGCCGCGGCCATCTGGGACGCACTCGTGCAGGTGGCTCCGGACCGCGCCTACCTGGCATTCGACCGGATCGAGACGCTTGCCGTCCGGAATGGAACGCCAGAGCGCTTCACGCGTCTCTGTCAGCGGCTCATCGCGGACAATCCACAGGACTGGCGCGCGAGGCTCGCTCTTTCGCGGTACCTCGCCGGAAACGGCCAGCCTCAGGAAGCCCTCGACATGCTCTTCGCCGCGCTCGTGCAGAATCCGCACGCGCTGAGCATTCACCAGGCGATCTGGCGCGCACTTGGACAACTGCGTCACCCGAAGTCCCTCGTCGATCGCTACGGCGAACTCACCCAGCACGCGGTCTTCTACCTGGATCCCCACGTCTGCATGCGTTGCCGCTACCGAAGCACGGAGCTCCTCTGGCAGTGCCCGCACTGTCATGACTGGAATACGTTCGTCGAGGAGAGAATCGCTCCCGCGCAGGACACGGCCGAGGTGGAAGCTTAGCGTCCGTCCGGCCGGAGACTCCTCCAGACGCGCTCGACCTCTGCGTCCGTCTCTTGAACTGTCCCGTCAGTGCGAATGACGAAGTCGGCGCGGGCGGCTTTCTCCTGGGCGGACATCTGTGCAGCGATTCGTTGGTTCGCTTCGTCTTCACTCATGCCGCGTGCCCGAAGCCGCCCCAGCTGTGTCGCAGGCGAGCAGACGGTCGCGACGACGCGATCGAAATCGATCTGC
>ORMF011666584.1_pt1 | contig 20813 bp, 22 predicted proteins | sample 1779871 | NCBI WGS metagenome assembly ORMF01 (sample SAMEA104232316, study PRJEB22302) | groundwater metagenome | biome: forest; feature: aquifer; material: groundwater | place: USA | collected 2011-08-07 | depth 5.4 m | reverse complement strand
GGGTCAAGGATTTTAAATGCTTGGTCAAAATAAGTCTTCATGTTCTCCTTGATCTTTTCTGTAGAGAGCATTGGGCGCTCGGAGTCTTTGTCGGATGTGTCTCCTACCACCCCTGTCGCGTCGCCGACAATAAAGACTGCCGTGTGGCCAAGATCTTGAAATGCTCTAAGTTTCCAAAGCGCTACAGCACGCCCAATATGGAGGTTAGGCGAGGTCGGATCGATCCCCAACTTTATCCGCAGGCGTTTGCCTGAAAGTAATTTTTTCTTAAGGTCCTCTTTTACAATAACTTCGCAGACGCCGCGGCTTAATACGGCATTAGTAGCATTCTCGTATGTATTGATTTTTGGCGCCCGCGAAAAAAGCCCCATATCTTGATATACTACTACCCATGCACGAGTTTGTCCTGCTTGCCCGCAGGAGTATCCATTATGGGCGCAAACACTGGTTGAGTCTGCTTATGTGGGCGTTGAGCGCGGGGCTTCTTATCAGCGGCGCGACGCTCTTGTGGGCGGCAACACTGGAGCTCCCCGACCTAAAGTCGCTCGAGACCCGCAAGGTAGAACAGTCGGTCAAGATACTGGACCGCACCGGGCAAGTGCTTTTGTACGACCTCCATAACAAGATGCAGCGCACGGTGATGCTATTGGACAATATCTCTCCATATATCAAACAAGCTGTTGTCGCCATAGAGGATCCTGAATTTTTTACGCACAAAGGTGTAAGACCTGCGGCCATTTTGCGCGCGGTGTTTAATAACGCTACGCAAGGCGATCTGCTCTCCGGTCAGGGCGGTTCCACTATCACACAACAAGTGATTAAGCTTACGGTGCTCACCACCGACAAAACGATAACCCGCAAACTCAAAGAGTGGGTGCTGGCGCTCAAAATTGAGCGCTCTCTCACTAAAGAACAAATATTCGAGATTTACCTCAACCAGGTGCCGCTTGGTGGACAGATTTATGGCGTGGAAGAAGCGTCGATGACTTTTTTCGGCAAACACGCCGCAGACGTGTCACTACCGGAAGCGGCATATCTTGCGGCGGTACTCCCCGCCCCCACACGCCTCTCTCCGTACGGCTCGCACCTAGACCAACTTGAGGTGCGCCGAAAACTGGTGCTCGACAAAATGCTGGAGCACGGCTATACCACGCAAGCCGAACACGACGACGCGCTCACAGCAAAGGTTACCTTTATCCCGCCGCGCGACACCTCTATTTCCGCTCCGCATTTTGTCTTTTATGTCCGCCAGTATTTGGAGGACAAATACGGGCAGGACGCGCTCGAGCGGGGCGGGGGGAGCGGTACCACCACGCTCGACGCCGACCTGCAAATAAAAGCCGAGGAAATAGTAAACCGCAACGCTTTGGCTAATGTGGAAAAGTTTAATGCGACCAACATGGCGCTGGCCGCCGTTGACCCGAAGACCGGCCAGATTTTGGTGATGGTCGGCTCGCGCAACTACTTTGACACCGACATCCCCGGCGCTTACAACGTCGCCACCATGAGCCCGGGCCGCCAGCCCGGCTCGGCCTTTAAGCCGTTTGTCTACGCGCAGGCGTTTGCCGAGGGGTACACACCAGATACCGTGGTGTTCGACCTGCGGACGCAGTTTTCAACCGCGTGCAGAGCCGATGACATAACCAACAGCGAGTCGCCGTGCTACTCGCCGGTCAACTACGACGGAAAGTTCCGTGGGCCGATGTCTCTGCGCGAGGCGCTGGCGCAATCAATCAACATACCGGCGGTCAAAGTACTCTACCTGGTCGGCATCAACGACTCGCTTAAGATCGCAAAGTCCCTCGGCATCAACACGCTCGGTGACGCGGACCAGTACGGGCTTACGTTGGTACTCGGCGGCGGCGAAGTGACGCCACTCGAGATGGCCAGCGCGTACGGAGCTTTTGCCAATAACGGCATACATTTTGACACCACGCCGATAATGCGCATCGAAGACGCGCAGGGCAACGTAATAGAGGACAACACGCAACGCCCCGGCAACCAAGTGGTGTCTCCAGAGGTGGCGGAAAAAATAAACGATGTCCTCTCCGACCCGGTCGCGCGCGCGCCGCTCGGGGAAAACGACCTATTTAATTTCCCCGGGCACGACGTGGCGGTCAAAACCGGTACCACCAACGACTTCCGCGATGCGTGGACAATCGGGTACACGCCAAACATAGTGGTCGGCATTTGGGCGGGAAATAACGACAATTCCTCGATGGAAAAAAGGGTTTCCGGATTTATCGTCGGCCCGGCATGGAGCGAGTTTATGCGCTACGCGCTCACTAAATTGCCGGCGGAGGCGTTTGTCCGGCCGGAGTACATACCGTCATCTAAGCCGGCGCTTAACGGCCAGTGGCAAATCCCCGGCAGCGACGGGCTAGTGCATGAAATCCTTTACTGGGTCAGTAAAAATAATCCTACCGGACTCCAGCCGAGCGACCCGAGCCAAGACTCGCAGTTTGAGCGCTGGGACGCGCCGGTACGCGCGGTCTATGGTGGATATGGGGTATACGCGCCTCCTCCAGCTCAACAAATCCCCATCCCGCAGGTTGTCCCGCCCCAGCAATATCAAAACCCGTACGGCGGCTCATTCGTCCCTTACTACCCAGTACAATAAAAGGCGACGCCTTTTATTGCTATCCTATAAGTTTGCGAGCTTGCGCTCTTATTTTGGCGAGCATATTTTTGTCGATTTTCCCAATCTTTTTTGAAAAATATGAGACATCAATAGCGCGTATATTAAACACGAGCGCCACTGACGCAGTGATTAAACCATTTTCTTTTGTCGGTTCTATTAAAGACGTAAATGGAAACCGGAGCGCAAATGAGTTTGAGGTGCAAGGAATAATAGTAACTATTGTTTTGGTAGCATGCGCGATAACAACCGCCGGTCGTGTGCCGCTTTGCTCATGAGTACCAAGTTCCGGTATATGTACAATCCAAACTTCTCCGGGCTTCATGAGTACTAAAAACCGTGCTTGCGCATGGTATTGGCGGAAAGCATATCCCAAAAACGCAGTTCTTTTTTTAGTTGTGCGGCGTTACTCATTTCTCCTAAATACGTTGAAACTGCGCGATTAAGGACATCCCCTTCAGAAACACCAAGTTTTTTTGACGCTGTCTTTATTTTTTGTTGTAGCTTTTTATCAAGCAGTTGCATATTTTTAGTATAACACACTACCGATTCCTTAGCATAAAAACCCGTACGGCGGCTCATTCGTCCCCAACTATCCTACTCAATAAAAGGTGTCACCTTTTATTTTAAGAATGAAAAAGTTGGCGGCATTCGTCGCGCATAAATCCACCCACCAATCGGACATTTGATTTTGGTTGTGACTTATCTAATATTTCTTTAGCGGAAATTCTAATGGTTCTCCAAGTATAGTTACCGTTGGGATTTTTTCGTCTGTAAGCAGCCATGTCTGCAATTTTTGCGCCGTATATAACAGCATCCGCTCTTGCCCAAATAGTAGCGGCCATGCACATGGGACACGGTTCGTGTGTGGTATATAAAACACAACCCTCTAAGTGGCGAGATTTTAGGACTTTCGATGCAGCAAAGATTGCCACAAGTTCCGCATGCTGGGCAGGGGTTTTCTGACTTCTGGAAGAATTGCCACCGCGCGCAATAATTTTCTCGTTTTTAACCACAACCGCGCCAACTGCATGATTTCCTTTCTTCTTTGCTTTCAGCGCCTCAAAAATAGCGGCCTGCATAAATTTCTTTTTTTGTTTAGTCATTTTTGTAGATGTGCCGCCAACTTTTCGGCGGCAAGTTTTCTCATACTAAAGGAGTTTTTTTCTTCCGCACTCAGCTCGGCAAAAGTTTTTATAGTTCCTTCCGGTAGAAATATAGAGTCCCATCCAAAACCGTTTTTTCCTCTCGGTTCGACCAGAGAGCCATTAAACGAACCCTCAAAAAATTCCGTCTTTTTTCCATCAAAATACCCAATAATAGTCTTAGCCTCGGCTCTAAAATTACCAAAAGACTTTGCTACTTTATACAAACCATCATTTCCAATTGTTTTCAAAAACCATTTTATAAGCGGCCCAGGGAGTCCGTTTAGCGCGTCAAGATACAGAGAGGTGTCCTCGACAATAAAACTACCATCTTTTTGTTTTTGAGCTTCTGCTAATTTAGCTTCTATAATTTTACGCGCATCTAGGTCCTGAATTTCCGGCAAATCGATTTCGAGCTGCTTTACACCACCAAGGATAGCTCTCATTTCAGTGAACTTCGATTTGCTTCCGGTGATGAAATAGAGTGCCATATTTTAAAAATACCTTTTATTACCGGTTCATTGGCATTGCTAGGTAGAGGAAGGATTCGTCGCCGGCGTCTTTTATGAGCATCGCTTTGCCCGGGCCGTTACTGTGCAGGCGCACCGAGTCGCCGGAGATTGACTGCAGGCTGTCGGCCAAGTACCGGCCGTTAAAAGAGACTGAGACGGAATTCCCGCTTATCGCGACTTTGATGGTGGAAATTTGCTCGCCGACATCGGGGTTCCGCGAGGAAAGGAACATCGACTTTTTAGCCGTATCAAGTGAGAGCGACACTTGTGCAAACTTGTCAGCGAAGATTGAAAGTGATTTGAGCGCACTCGCCATATCCTCGCGCAAGACTACTGCCTCGGTGGTAAATGATTTTGGGAGGATTTGTCGGTATTTAGGGAATGAACCATCGAGCAGGCGGCTGGTGTAATACACACCGTTGGTCTGGACCGATATTTGATTGTCGTTGTAATACAATTCTATTTCCGCATTAACGTTTTCGAGTATGCGCACCAGCTCCGCCGCGTTGCGCGCCGGTATAAGCATCTCCGGCACGCTTCCTCCCGCGCGCAGCGGCACGGTTTTTTCCGCAAGCCTAAAAGAGTCTGTTGCCGCAGCGATGAGTTTGCCCGCCTCTGCGTAAATAAGTACGCTTTGCAGTTCCGGTTTAATAGCCGATACCGAAGCGCAGTGCACCACACTCCGTATTGCGCGCACAAAATCTCCACTTTTTATTTTAAAAGAGTGCTCCGCTGAAACACGCGGTAATACCGGAAAGTCATCATGAGAAAGTGTTTTAATGGAGGCGTTTGCGCGCTCGGTTTCGACCTTAAGTACCTCACCATTCAAATAAGCCGAAACGCTTTTTCCGCGAGCATTGCCTAAAAATCCTGCAAGGACCGCCGCCGGTACAGCGACCGTTCCTTCGTTTAAAACTTTTGCCGGAATTATTATTTCCACCCCGCACTCAAGATTTGTTGCGCGTAAAGTCAAACGGTTACCTTCTGCTGTTAGGAGCACGCAACCTAATACCAGCAGGTTAGCTCGTTTTTCCGCGAATCGAGCCACTGTTGAGGTGGCAGATAGTAAAACATCGAGTGTAATTTCAAATTTCATATATAAAAATTATTATTATTATTAAGGGTGTGAATTGGTGGTATAACTTTGTTTTGTAATTGTATTTTAATTTTTTATGTAAGTATTTTATGTGAATTATTGTTTATATTGTTGTTGATAGTAATTATTTATATTTATTTATCAACACTTATACACATTATTTCAACATAAGCCGTATTTGATGGATTTCATTACTTAAAACACTATCTTGTTGAAGGTCATTTTTAATTTTATCGCATGAGTGTATGACGGTTGTATGATCGCGGCCACCGAGCTTCTCTCCTATGGTTGGAAATGAAATACGGAAATCTTCGCGAAGTAAAAACATAATTACTTGCCGCGGGCGCACCACTTCTTTACGACGTGTTTTTTCGTAAATACTCCCCTCTTCAACTCCATAAAAACTGGCGATTGTTTTGACCACCTCTTGTACCGAGACCGCTTTCTTGGTTGACCCTCCGGTGCCGCGTAGGAGTGTTTTTGCGTCGTTAATAGTGAGTGGCTGACCACGCATCTCAAACTGGATCATAAGAGTATTTAGGGCGCCTTCAAGCTCGCGTACGTTACCCTCGATAGTAGTTGCCAAATATTCCAAAACATCGTCCGCTAGATAAAAATTATGAGCGGCTGCTTTTGTACGGATTATTGCCAAGCGCGACTGGTGGTCGGGCGGGGTTACGGAGACTATCATCCCCGCGTTAAAGCGCGATTTAAGCCGGTCTTCGAGATTTTGGATGACATTAGGGTGCTGGTCGGAGGAAAAAACAAGCTGTTTATTGTTGTCGTGCAGAAAGTTGAAGAGATGAAAAAACTCCTCTTTAATTTTGTCGCGGCCGGCCAAAAATTGTACATCGTCCATAATAAGGATGTCATATTGGCGGTATTTCTCTTTAAAACCCTGTACCTTTCCCACCTGTAGAGACGACACGTAATCCATCGAGAAGCGTTCCGAAGTAACATAAAAGACTTTCCGGTCTGGCGCGCTGACGCGAAAGTGGTTGCCAATAGCCTGTATGAGGTGGGTTTTGCCTAATCCAGTTGGGCCGTAGACCAGGAGCGGGTTGTAGGCAATACCCGGTTTGCGCACTACGGCCTGCGCCGCCGCGTGGGCGAGCTCATTAAACGGTCCAACCACAAAGGATGAAAAGGTAAAACGTGGGTTTAAGTTGCTTTTTTGATGCACCGTCTCGAGCGGGAGCTCGTTTACCGGAGGCGGCACCACCCGCACGTCGTCGTTGTTGCGCTTTGGGCCGCGGGAAATGACGTACTCGACGGTCCGGACCGACTCGGAGAGGGTGCGTAGTGAGCGTAAAATGTCCTTATGGAACTTGGTAGAAAGCCAGTCCCGGGCGAACTGCGATGGGACGCCGAGCGCCACAGCGCCGTCTTCGACGCGGACGATATGGGTGTCGCGGAACCACGTATTAAAGTTTGGTTTTGAGATGGTCAGCTCGAGCTCTACCAGCGCATTTTCCCAAAGTTCTTTAGTGGTTGTCATAGAAATGAGATTGCAGTCACACAAGGATACTCGAGTGGCGGGTGGGAGTCAAAAACGGCCTTTCTGTTGATATATTGTGGAGAAGGTGGGGATAAGTTATAATTGACACATGTCCCAGACTTACCAACCAAAAAAGCGCAAACGCGCACGCTCCCACGGGTTTTTGAAGCGCACGTCCACTCCCGGCGGCAAAAAAACCGTTCTGCGCCGTCGCCGCAAAGGCCGTAAACGCCTTTCGGCGTAAACAACAAGCACAAAATAACAAACATGCTGTCAAAGACCAACAGGCTTTCAGCAACAGAGGTTCGTGAGATACTAAAGAGTGGTCGCTTTGTGCGCCTCGGCACCTTGTCGGCCAAGTTTAAGGCGTCTCCTACTTCCAAAGCAGCAGTGGTAGTGAGTACCAAGGTCGCCCCAAATGCCGTCGCGCGCAACACACTGCGCCGGGCGGCCTACCAAGTACTGCGCGCTTCTCTACCTAAGAGTGTACACGTTGTTTTTTTTCTGCATAAATCGGCGCTTGATCCGCGCGAATTAAGTTCTCTATGTTTGAAACTTTCCTAGTACAACCCATCTATAATATTTTTATCGCGCTGGTCGGTATCGTGCCGCAGGGCGACGCCGGCCTCGCTATTATTGCGCTTACGCTCATTATGCGCCTGGTTCTGTACCCGGTGTTTACTGCCTCCATACGCACGCAGATGGGCATGACGGCGATGCAGGGTGATGTCGAGCTTATTAAAGAGAAGCACAAAAATGACAAAGAGACCCTCGCTCGCGAGCAGATGGCGCTTTTTAGAAAGCATAAAGTAAATCCGCTTGCCGGTTTCGGCGCCCTTTTTATCCAACTCGGCGTTCTGATAGCGCTCTATTTCGCTCTTTTTAATAAAGGCTTCCCAAAAATTGATACCGATCTGCTATACTCTTTTGTGTCGGCTCCCGTAGCGGTTTCAACCTCGTTCTTCGGGATACTAGACCTTCTTGCCCCGCACCATGTTTTTTTGGCGGTCATTGTTGGAGCCAGCCAATACTGGGCCATATATCTGACGCTCGGCCGCACGCCGGTCAATCATAAAGACCCAAACAAGGCCGCCGTGGCCCGCATGCAGCAAAACATGATGCTCTACGTTATGCCGGCGGTTATGGCGGTCACCTCCTACTTTTTTGCCGCCGCCGTCGGTCTTTACTTTGTTGTTAGTAATCTCTTTTCGGTCTTTCAGGAGTGGATTATCCGGCGGCAGTTGCAGAAGTAGGAGCACTTAGGGTATGTTGGTTCTATGGAGCTCGATCTAATCTCTTTTGTATCAAAACTGCTCGAACTCCTCGGTGTCGAGGGTACTGTCGAATTAAAAAACGGACACAGAACCGTGGTTGCAGTAACCTCTCCGGACTCCGCGCGCCTCGTCGGCCCCAACGGCGAGCATCTTCGCGCACTCAATATGATTGCACGTCGGTTAGTAGAAGCAGAGTATGGCGAAGATTCATCAAACTTTCTTATAGATATAAACGGATACCACGAAACCGCGATGGAAAAAGTACGCCAGAGCGCGCGCATGCTCGCACAGCGCGCGCGACTTTTTAAACATGATGTGGATTTAGAACCGATGAGCTCCTACGAGCGACTAGTGGTGCACGAACTCTTTGCCGAGGATCCGGAGATAAAAACCGAGTCGGCCGGCGAGGGCAAGTTCCGGCACGTAGTGCTAAAGGTTCGACTTTGAGAGCCTTGGTGTTAAGGTCGAACCTTGGAGCTACTGAAGCCGTACCGCCCACAAACTCCTGTCCCCTTTGCGTATATAGATAAGATATTTGTCGTCCTGCGATATTGTCATCTCTGCGATGTCTGCCCGTTCTCCCCCGTCGGCCCCCGGGGTGGCTATGATGCTTGACCTCCCTGTTACTAAATTAAACGACATAACACTAAGAGGAGTATTTGCGGTTCCAATATGCCGCATGTCTAAATAGTTGGTCGGTACATAAGCAAGCGGTGTGGCGCAGTACATAGTAGTACTCGTTGCGTTTCCAAAGATACACTGCTCGGGAAGTGGGTCAAATGAGAGAGGTTTGGCGAGTCCGGTTTTGGTGTCGCGTATGTAGGTCGAGCGACTAGTATCGGCTGTTTGGTAGATTACGTGGCTAAAACTCCGGTCGGCGATTGCCGTAAGTCCGAGCGCGTAGATAAGCGGCGCGTTCGCGCCCGTTTTTGCGTCTATAGAAAAGACAACGCCTGGCACGCCTGCCGCCGGGGCGCTCTGCGCGAGCAGAGTGCCGGATGAAGGCCACATAATCGATATTTGCGAGAGTGGGAGCGAGAACAGTTTTTTAACACTGCCGCCGTCGGCCTGCGCGGTATAGCCGTCGCTGCCGCTGATTGTTTTAACCAAGTACGCTATGTTTGCGCCATCGGGCGAGACCGCGAGGCTTGCAATGCCCTCTGGCAAAAACTGCACGCGTACCGGCACTGTGGTGGTGCTTGCCGGCTGTGGCAAGAGGAAGTGCACTGTTTTAATAATATTTGCGTCGAGGTACTGCATCAGCGCGCCTCTTCCCTTTTCACTCCAAGTCACCTTGATGATGCCGGGGATGGTGGTGTTGGAGACCGCTTTTGGCACCGCGCCGGGCGAATCTAAAACTAAGTCAAAAGTATGGCCGTTTGTTTGTACAACAAACCGCGCGATTGTCGAAGTTGCGGGGCGGGTAATTTGTATCAATGTGGCGCCGGCAACAGGGCCGTCGGCGATTTTAAATATTTTTCCTGCCCCGTAGGCAACTTGTTGTCCTACTGGGGTGCCGGTATTAACATCGTTCGACGGAGTCGCCGTGGTGCGCGTATCGCCTTGGCTAAACCGCGTGCCCGTGTCGGTAGGCACGGTGATGGTGGGGGTATTAAAGTACGCGAGCCATATGACAAGTCCCGCCACCACCACTCCTGCGGCAACTATCACAGCGATTATTTTGTAATTTGAATTCATTTTACTATCTATAACATATCTGAATGTCTTGATTGTAAAGTCCTATAGGATCGCCGGAAATAAATTTAGTACGACCACCAAAGTTGTAATTGTTTTGGCAATCATTATCAAACTTTTCTTTGGCGGCGATATTTTCAGGGCTATTTTCGTCCGTTCGGTCAAAAATTTGCCCGCTGCTGACAGAGGTGCCTAACACTCCACCAAACACTCCTCCGTATGTCTTTTGAAAATAATCATTAGCTGCTTGCAGTTGTGATGCGTTAAGAGCCTTTTGACTTGAAGGTTGGATGATGGGAGGTGGAGTCCCGCCACCTGGCACAGAAGAGCCGCCGGCATACGTGCCACTGGGAGCGGCGGGAGTCATCGGGATGTTCAAATTAAATTTTAACAGGTCGGGGTTGATGGTGTAGAGGATAAGCCAACAGCCAGTAAGCAAGAGCAGGCCCCAGAGCGCCGCGCGGGCACGTTGTTTTGCCTTTTCTATATCCACCGCCGCCTCTGACACCATGTACCCGATGCCGGCTATTACCAGCATCACTACTGCAAAGAGCGAGCCGAAGGTGATAAGCAGTTTAAAGAGCGCGGATAGAAGCGCCGGGAGCTGTTGAGTCTCTCCCCATCCATTGACAGTACCCGGCAGCGGCTCGAGCGGCGTGTAGGTAAGCTGGCCGGCTGTGGCAGCAGAGGCAACACCTGCAAGTGACAAAAAGAGTACAATCAAAAAAATTTTCTTAATCATAGTCCAAAAAAGTTAAGCAGTGATTGGCCAGTGCTGGCACCGAAGACAATTTGCAGCGCGGTTTGGGCTGTTTGTACAAACTGGTCGGGGTTGGTGTTTTGCATCGTAACGCCGACCGCAGCGCTCCCCGCGCCCGAGCCACTCTGCCGCAGGGTTAAGACGCCGCGCGCCGTGTCGGGGCCAGACACACTTTCTCCGTTAAGCGTCCATACATATGATAATGTGCCAGCATTTTTTGCGGCCATAGAAAAATAATACGGTTCTGCCTGCAGAGTAATCTCGTTAGCTTGGAGCGAAATAGCTTGAGGCATCGCCGCATCATAGATAGCACCTCGAAGCGCGTCGCGCTCGTACAGCACTATTTTCGGCGCGGTAACGGGGATAGAAAGCGTCGCACTGCCGACCTTTGCGGTACCATAGTACACGTCAACGCTTACCTCTTCGCTTGCCTGCAGTTGGTCTCCCTGTCCGGCAAAAACATACCGGCCGAGCCCAGACTGGTCGGGTACGCTGTCACCCGCGTGCGACCACTGGTATGAAAGAGCATTTGGCGAGATGCGCGAGGAACCCGAGTAAACAGTCGGGAACGCCACTACTTTGTATGATGAGCCGGCGCTATAGAGCGCTTTGCCTTTATAGAGTGGGGGGATGGTAGTGTCTGCCTCCCACACCAAGTTGATGAGAGAGGGCGTGAACGAAAATGTTTTTGAAAACGAGCCTTGGCTGGAGTCTATAGAAATGCCGACGGTTGTCTTTTGGCCCAACGCTCCGGTGGTAAAAGTATATTTGCGGACCCCGACGCCCGACTGAACCGTTTTGCCGTCTTGCGTCCAGACAATGTCGGCATCGCCGAGAAACGAGCCGACGCCCTGCGCCTCTATATTTACCGTTTGATTAGGCCCCGGCACTTCCGGATAGACAACATATTGTATCGGCGCTGGGAGAGCTTGCGCATAAACGGCAGGAGCCGCCATCAAACCGACGACCAACAACAAACTACCGATAACCGCTGCGGCTTTTTGCGTAGGACGTATGTCATTCATAGGATTTTTTGGCCCTGGATAACGCTGTTGTGCAAATGTTTTTGAAATGTGGACCAAACTCCCGAGTGAATCTTTTGGGGCAGGTGCAGCAACTCCGTCCTTATTTCTTTGTTGGATACACCTCAATACTATAAATGTCCATCCGGGAAGGATGTTCAAAAACGGCGCGGCTTCGGCCAGAAATCCTTTTATAACCGTAGACGGATAAAACATGCCTTCCATCGCAAGCCCAAGTATAATGACCGCGCCAATGGTAAGGCTAAGCGCCACGTCCACTGCCGCGCCAATAGGGATAGCAAAAGTGCTTAGTGTAGTGCCTAAAATTCCGCCGCCGGCAGCGCATTTGAAGGCCTCAATAATCGCGCTAAATATGCCGGTGGTGGTGTCCCAACAAAACCACGCTCCGGTTGCCGTTCCGGCCACGGCTCCGCCGACCGGAGTAATAAACTGCAACGCGGCAAAGCCGATTCCCAGCAGAAACTGGAGTCCGTCGAGAAGAAACGCTATCAGTAAAATAAAGTACCGCATAGTATTTATCCGCCGGCCTCCGCCTTTTTTTGCCGCAGGGCAAGCACTTGAGACGGGTCGGAGGTGATTATTTGGTCCTCGGTGTACGAGGCGATTATTTTTATTGCCACATGCTTGAGGCCGGCGAAGAATATCCCCTCCCCCACGTCGGACTCCAGTAGCAAAAACTTTTCCTCGTCGGACAAATTGAAGGTTTTTTGCAGGCTGTCAATAGTTGTCGGCGACTGCTTGAGCAAAATTTGTATCGAAGAGTTGGTAATCATCGGCAGGCCGTACGGCGACTTAAGGAAGTCGTCCACGTCTTGCGTGATGGTGGCAAGCCCCAAGTAATATTTGCGGCCGCGTTTTGCCATCGAGTAGAGGAAGGATGCCGTGTCATCGGACTTCATCATCCACCACGCCTCGTCGATAACGAGCAGGCGCTTCTTGAGATTTTTACGCACGGCGTTCCAGATGTAATGGGTTATCAGGTACATCGCCACGGGCTTGAGGTCGTCCTCCATGTCGCGTACCGAAAAGACGACGAACTTTTTGTTGATGTCGACGTTGGTCGGCTGGTTGATAAAGCCCGACCAGGTGCCCTTAGTGTACTTGGAGAGCCGCTGAACAAGCGAGTCGCTCCCCTGCAGGCCCGCGAGCACCAGCTCAAAGTCGGAGAGCAAAGGCGGCTCTATTTCGGCAAAGTTGCTGTCGACGGTGATGTCTTTGAGCGCGTAGGTTTCGGTAATGGCTCTGTCGATGATAGCGTCCTCCTCGGGGGTGAGCCCGCCGAGCATAATACGGAACATGCCCACCAGCGCCACTATGTTGCTCCGCAGGATGTCTGCCGGCGACTCGTCCTCGCGTGGCGGTGCGAGGTCAAACGGATTAATATGGTGCTCGGAGTTAAGGCTGATGTTGAAGTAGCGCCCACCCACTGTCTGCGCCAAAAACTCGTACTCGCGCTCCGGGTCGATAACGATGACCTCGGTGTCGAACATCAGCGTGCGCAAGATTTCGAGCTTGGTGGCATAGCTTTTGCCGGAGCCGGATTTGGCGAAGATGACTGAGTTGTAGTTTTCCAGTGAGAAGCGGTCAAAGAGCACCAGCGAGGCGTTGTGACGGTTGACACCGTAGAGGATGCCCTTGTCGGAGGTAAGGTCGAAGGAGACAAACGGAAAGATGGATGAGAGCGGCGAAGAGTTGAGTTTGGAGTTGACCTTCAGTTCGTCGTGGCCGAGCGGGAGTACCGACTTAAATCCTTGCTCCTGCTGAAACAGAGCGGGCTTGATGTACACCAGGCGCGACTCGAGCATGGACTTTATTTCGCTCTCCGCTTTGTCGAGTTCCTCAACCGTGGCGCCGTAGATGGTGATGTAGACGCCGACGTCGAAGAGCCTTTCTTGCGCCTGCTGGAGCTGGTCGCGCAGCTGCTCGAGGTCTTGGTAGGCGGTATCGAGTATCGGGTCGCGCACGAGGCCCTTTTCCTCCCTGCTCATTATTTGCGATTGCACCTCGGCGACTTTTTTTTGGAATTTTTTGAGGATTTCGGCGGAGTCGATGGGGTGGATAAAAATGGAAATGTCGAGCACGCGATCGAGGTTGATGATCGGGGAGAACCACGAGTCGGTGAGTACCCGTGGGTATGACATCACAAAGAATGTGCGCGCTATTTTGTCGCCGAGGTTTATCTCGCGCGGGGTTATTTTAAGCGCGCTCGGCGCAATAACGTCCTGCAATTCCAGCACGCCCTCTTTATATATCTGCTCGGGCAGTATAGAAGCCATCGGGGCAGGCATCGTGTTTTTTGGTTTTAGAAAATCTAGCAGAGCCATATTATTTTTTTGCAAGTTGCTCCACTTGCAGGGGTTTTTCCAATTCTCCAGGATTGAACAACTTATAGAATAATTCTATAACCTCCTCCGTGCCGAGCTTGACCACGCGCACTCCTGTGCGCACCAGCCCCTGCTCGACCACCGAGACGCGCTGCTCGAGCTGGGCGCGGTACTGCTCAAACTGTTCGTCGGCAAGCGCGCCTGCGCCCTTTTGACTGCTGGGGAACAGTCCGCCGAGCATGCCGCCACTTCGGTTGATGAGCGCCGGGTCGTACGGGATGACGATAAAAAAGTTCTTGGTCATGATGTTGGCGCGCTCGGTAAAGTCTTTGATAAACGCCATGTACTCGCGTATCTGGATTTTCATCAGCTCGTCGAGCTCTTTGACATAGCGGTCCTGCAAAAGCGCGATGTAAGGGCGGATGTCGAGCTCGCGGCTCTGGATGGAAAACTCGACGGTAAACTCCAACGAGTTGAGGAAGTTTTGGAACTGGCCAACGATTGCCTGCTGCTCGTCCTGCGACTTGAGCGCCAAGTTGATTGAGGAGGCCATCAGCAGTACCCGCAGTGACCCGTCTTTGAGTATAATGACGCCGTCGCGCACCTCCTTGATGGGTACAAATTCTTGAGTTGCTTTGGATTTTACTTTTGGAGTGTCAGCCATGGTAGTTAACTAGAACAATAAATACGACCAGAACAACAAGTACAAGGTATTTTTATTGTATGTATTGTTTTCATTGTGCTGGTTGTTAGATTTCGAATCCTGTTCGAATCGTATTAGACGAAGTGCGGTCTTTTATATTGAGCGACCATGAGAGGTCTTTCAGTTTGCTTTCGGATAGCTTCGGTATCGGCAAAGCGGCCGGTTTTTGAGTCGTTGCCTGCCCCGTGGCGTGGTCGCCCGCTTTACGGGGTTTCCAAAGATACAGTTTGCTACCGAAAAAGTAGCCGAAGGCGTGCTCCATGGCGTGTATGAGCGGCCGACCGTTGACGCTAAAGAATGCCAGCCCGGTAGAGAGCGCCATCACGGGGATGCCGAGCAGTACCGTAAGGTAGAGAGGTAGCAGGGAGAACATCAAAAGGCACAACCCTCCCCCGCCGGCAAGGTAGATAAACTGCTTGAGCGTCAGAGGCCCAAAGATTTTGTCCTCCACCTCGATAAATTGAGGAACCTGGTACTGTGCCATTAGCGATAATTATACCGCAGGTTATGAGAGGCTATATTCCTCGAGCGCTCGCTTAACCTCCTCGTCGCTTACTTCAAACCCGGGCTTGTAAATCACTGGTTCGCTGTAGTTAATACCTTCAAAGTAAGAAAGCTGACCGCGGAACAGCCGTTCGTTGAAACGATCGCCGAATAGTGATTGAGTGTGTGCCGATATGTCGGCGATGGAGTAGAAATCCCGGATGATAAAATATAAATCCACATAGTCCTTCCATTTTGTCCGCTGTCCCATAGCATACGCTTTCATGGCGGCAAGTGTTTTAAGGTCAGGAAGCGGAATCGAGCGAAAACTCTCTGTGTACAATATCGTGAACGGATAATGAAAGAAGGTAAACTTTACCGGGCCGATAAGGAACGTCAGCTCTCCTTCCCTGCTCACTAGTATTTCATCTATCGACCGCTCCTTTTCTATTTTTCTTTGTAAGGATAATTTTCCGAACGGTTTGTTGCTGAAAAGATCAAAGTCAATAGATTCACGATGGCCAATATGGAGCGCCACGGCCGTTCCTCCAACAAGGCCAAAGTCTTTTTTAAATGTGGCAACCAGTGGGAGTAGCTGGTTCTGCTCTTTGGTAAGTATCTCGCTATGCATACGGGGCATATTTTTTGAAATAAAGGCCGAAGTAGTGCCTCATTTCCGGATAATAGTTATTACGCGGCCTTGCGATCTGCTTCTTAAAAATACACGCAACCTTCTCTATGCCGAGTATTTGGATTATTTCCTGCACGTCGCGCCAATTGCCGTAGTTAAGCACGGCCTCAACGATTGACTCTTCGGAAAGAACGCGGTGGTCCTTTACATACCAAATAAGGTTCTTGCGTTTGACGATAAAATCGTGGATAGCATCATACTGCGGTGGGTATTCCATACCCACATTATACCACAATTCTTCCTATTTTATAAATACGATATGATCAGCAAATATTTCATCAATGTCCTGCCGCCCATCCAGCACACGGACAATTTCAGGAACATCATTCTTTACACGGTAGAAAATAACTTGAGGGCCAGAAACTATCGATCGTAGCCCTTGCCGTATTTCGTTCCTAGTTCGTCCTCCGAGCGGATGATTCTCAAGCAGAACGCACACTTCGTATATCTCGCGGACTATTTTCTCTGCAGTGTTATGCCCAGCAACTTGCACATAGTAGTCCCAAATTCCATCGAGATCAGCCAGTGCATCCGGCGACCAAACAACCGTCCGTTTACGTTCTGCCATGTCGCAGATGCGCTTCGCGGATGAAATCCCCAATGTTCAGCTCCCCACCTTCTCCAGCGTCGAGCGAACGGAGACCCTTGTCGATCTCCGTACGAAGCCGCCCCAACTTTTCTACATGGGATAGCAACCCACGGCCGATTTGTTCCTGATCCGCTTCCGGCAACCCTGAAATTTCGTTGATTGCCTCTTTCAATACCTTTGTCATGCGACCCATTATACCACAGTTTTGCGTTTTATGTTTAATTCGTCGGTTCGCGATATGGGTCTGCTTTGTACGGTTTTGGTGTCGCGCCCTTCGAAGCCTCGGGCGAAGTAGGGTTGGTTGGCGCAGTAGTAACCGTCTTTTGTGTCAGCATCAGGTCGGCAGGGTGCGGTTCGATTGGTTTTGATGCTGGCGCTGGAGCAGGGGTTGATTGAGGGGTGCCCTTCATTGACTCGCGGATTTTTAGGAACAGCTGTTCGTTTATGTCTTTTGCAATAGCTTCCGCTGTTGTTTGGTCGACGCGCACATTGTCTACTAACATTGAGACATAGTCTTGAGTGTCGGTAAAACCGAGCATGACGGCCCCAGTCTCTGCTTCAAGAAGCGCTATCTGGTCGAGGTGTAATTTATTCTTTTCTCCGATCTTCATAAGAATGTCCCGCATCTCTTTGCTATAAATTAGTTTGCGCGCATTCTCTGGAAGTTTTTTTAAACTCTCCACTGCTTCTTCCGGTGTATATATCCTTTTGGTTGTCATATTTTTTATTAATTAAGTGTAAAAAACTAACGTGCATCAAACTCTCCACGACCAGGAGCTGGCTGCGCGTGGTTTACATGATGTGAAGGTTCAGAAACAAGATTTCCGCGCGCCGTATCGAGATTTGTATACGATTGAATCAGTGTTGTGGCATTACGGACTTCAGTTAGTACTGCGGCAATATCTTGTTGGCGCTGAGCGATATCCCGTTGATGTTGTGCAACCTGCGCCAAATTTCCAGCCATACGTGCCGACACTTCGGCCGCAGCAGACTGGCTGAGCTGGGCTTGCAAGACTGTGTGGCGAGCAGTTGCTGGGTCAAGAGCATGGCGCTGTACATCTGCAATTGCGTCTCGAATTAGCGTTCCAGTAACTCTAGTGCCAGCTGTAATATTATTTGCGACGCGGCCCATTATGGTCTGCAACCTATTAACCTCCTCTAGTAGTCTGTCCGTCCTGTTTATCGCTGCATCATCAGAGCCAAACTGGCCGTTGAAGTTGTTTGCTCTTGTACCGCGGACATTCCAGGCATTAATAATTCGTTCCTTTTCTTGATCAGAGTAGTTGTTGCTGCGCTCGACACCCTGTACATGAGCTTGTGTTAGCAGGTGAGCCAAACCAGCAAGTTGGTTTGCAGACAATGTTTCGACCTCTCTGCCGTTGAGTCTACGCACTCGATTTTCATCGGTATGTTCTTGTGCGTTGGCCGGCGCCGCTCCACCTCTCGCCACTACACGTTCAGCAATATCGTGATTTTCTCGGTCCCTTAAGTTGCGCGTCATTTCTGTTCTCCTAGTGCCCAAAAATTCCTCTCTTCCGCGATAAGTGGAAGCGACAGTACCAAGCGAGGTATTAGCAAGCGGTTCTGTAATGTTTCGGCGCAGACGGTATCCAATCATGCCGCCAAGAGTGCCGGCTCTGTTTGCCCAATTGCTTCTTTGAAGAGCATTGCTTGCTCCAGCGGCCAAGGCGCCGCCAGTTCGGCGGTATGCTGCACCAGCAGCCCAACCTGGGCCGTATTTACCGGCAAATTTTGCCGTTCCTAGCATGCCGCTACCTATGCGTCCGGTGATATTACCGGCAAGGCCGCTCCCCTCTTTGACTATCCAGTCGGAGACTTTCAGCCCGACATAGAGCACCGCCATCACAAACCCCATGCGGATGGCGACCGTTGCTATGACGGCCACAGTTCCAAGCTCAACAGAGCCCCCCGTGGGCGTTGTCTGAAACAAGGAGTTCATTAAGGATCCGTTGCCGGAGATGCCGTTTTTGTCCCCAGAAGAAAGTATTGAGGTGGTAAATTTAGTCAGTATCCAAAACATAAAGAGGAATATCGCCGGATAGAAGGAGAATTTTATAAGATACTGCAGCCAATCGTCAAAAAAATGTGAGGTCTGCTTCATCGTTTTGGCCACAAACGCCAGCGGCGATGCGATAAGCACAAACCACAGCCCGACTATGCGCATCATAAATTTGATACCTACCTGCAAAAAAGCGAAAAATAGCATCCAGAGCATTGCCGCTACGGATAAAAACAGAACCAGGTATACCCCCACTGTTCCCCAGTTGCTCCCGGTCGTTTCTTGCACTTTTTTTAGCATCGCCACATTGAGCAGCTCCTGCGGCTTTACGGCGTTCATTATTGAAAGGCTTAAATCTTTTGTTTTCGTACCACTGATGAACCCTCCTGTTTGGCTCTTTTCGTCTAAGGGAATCGCATTATAAAATTGCACCGCCACGATGTTGCCGGCGTCTATCACCACTCGCGTAAAGAAGAAGCTAAAGTTGACTAGCAGCGCGATGACGATAACCACCGCCAGCGTTTTTATGGTGCCGGAGGTCTCTGCCGCGAGCATGACCGTAAGTGCTATGTATATAAGGATGAATATAAATGCCATATTGGCGATGTCGCGCACGGTTTCCCATCCGGTGGATAAAAAATCTAAAGCGTAAGCGGTGCTGTTGAGCGAGAGCTGCACCACAATGCTAAAAAAGTACGCGCCGATGTAGGCAACCCAGCCGGCCATGCCTGGCCCGACATAATACACCAGCAAAATGACGCAGCTATCGAGGCTGTTGCAGGTTATTTCGGTGGATGGAGGCGGTTCTTTATATCCTGTGACCGTGCGGCAAGTCTGGTCATTTTGCCCTGTTTGCGCTAAGCATGTTTGATAAGCACGATAAGCGGTTAACTGGTCAGTAGTGGCATCGGCACGTGCTTCAGGTGCTTGTATCGGCGCCATACTCAATACCATCACCGCAAGCACTAACCCAAGGATTATTTTTTTGAGATTATAACGCATTGCATTGTTGGAGGGCGGATGCGGTGGCGGAGTTGCGGCCCGCGAGGTAGCTCTGGAGCGTGGTGCGGTCTTGGCTCGCGTTGGTAACGTCGGCCTGCGAGATAATCGCGCCGCTCCCCAGCGCGTCGTTAAAGCGGGCGGTTACCGCCGCTACATCAGCCGCCGAGGCTACGCTTATAGTCTGCGTCTGCAGGTCTTGCAGGAGCGCGATGCTCTGGTTAGCCTTGGTAATCTTGGCATTGTATGCCGCCACCGAGACATCGTAGTTGCTTATTATTTCCTGCGTACTGCTGGCCTCCGCGGTTTGACCCTTGCCCGTGTAGCAGTTGGCAAGAGTCTGTAGTTGTTGTTGCGTATTTTGTATGTCGCTGATGCCCCCCTGTTGCACCGAGCCGTATTGTTGTGCCACCTGGAGATACCCCTGCAGTTGGTTGAGCAGGGCTTGCGCATCGGTTTGTGCTTTCTGGTCCGACGGCGATAGATAATTTGCCGCGTAGCCGTTCTGGCCGGAGAGCGTGGAGAGCCCTTGGTACAGCGTGCGCGTCGTGAGCTGGGTAAGGAGCGCGCTGATGATGGCATCAAAGCTTCCGCTCACTCCAATATCAGCAAGCTGTTCTTGCCCGATGGAAAGTGATTTTGCGAGAGTCCCCTCTATGACAGTTCCCGGTGTAGATACTTTGCAGTCCTTCGGATTTTTTGAGTTCGGCGGGTTGCATTTTTGCAGGGAGATAAATCCGCCCGGGCTGAGGTTATTGCGCGCGTTTTGTTGCGCGCTACTGATACTGCTCTGCAGGCCGGCTTCCGCATACATAAAGGCGCCAAATGGGTTGTTGGTTGGGATAGAGGTAAACTGCAGCAGCCCGCCCCAGCCTCCTTGGGAGAAGTTGCCGTTCATAAAGCTGTTGATATTTTTTATGACACCGGTGAGCGTACAGGATGCGGCGCCTCTGCGCGCGTAGCTTTGCGCGATAGCGATGCGTATCTGCAATTGGAACGGCGAGCACAGGAACGCGAGCCCTGTTCCGCGGATAAACTCGCCGGCGGCTTGGTCGCCCACGTTATTAAAAAATTGATTAAAGTTGGTGACGAACGACGGCTTGCCGTTAAATCCGGAGTTTATCCAATTGACGATGCTCGAGGTAATTTGCTGCAGGACGGCTTTGGCGATGGTTCGCATGAGGCAGTCGCCCATGTCTTTGTATTGAGGTGTCGCTTGTTTTGCGTTGGCGTGCAGGTCGTACACCAAAACAAAACCACCGCCCAGCGCGGTTGCGCCCTCTACTCCTGCTTGTGCCGTACCGGCGGCCTTGAATACACCCAAAAGCGCGCATCCTGCCGCT
>ORMF012426114.1_pt1 | contig 20815 bp, 23 predicted proteins | sample 1779871 | NCBI WGS metagenome assembly ORMF01 (sample SAMEA104232316, study PRJEB22302) | groundwater metagenome | biome: forest; feature: aquifer; material: groundwater | place: USA | collected 2011-08-07 | depth 5.4 m | reverse complement strand
TAATTTCTGAAACGTTTGATTCAATTTCCAAATCATTATCCGATATAACAGATATGACTGTTTTGCCGGGAGTAACAATCTCGCCGACTTTTGCGTCCTGCAATGTTACCACACCGTTCTGTGGAGAACGCAAGGTCATTTTAGACAATTGAGCTTCTACACTTTTTACCTGGGCTTCATTTTGAGAAACTCGGGCCGCTTGAGCCGCTATGACTTCCAAAGTATTCCCGCTTTTTTTCAAAGAAAGATTTGTCTCAGCTAGTGCCAGGGCAGACTGGGCAGAATTAAATCCTTCTTTTGCAGTAATGAGAGACGCGCGCGCAGATGATAGGTCAGATTTGTATCCATCTAGAGTTGCTTGAGTGAGACTACCCCCTGCACTTTCCATATTTACTGCTTTGGCTACATTTTCTACCAAAAGAGAAACTTTGGAAATATCAGCCTCAGTCGTATTAGATCCAAGATTTTTAATTATTGATTCTACTTCCAAACGGCCGGTCTCTATTTCGTTTCGAAGTTGGAGGCCTGTGCCCGGAAGATTAAGTCTCAAATAAACGGTGTGGGGATTGCTGAAGAGTTGATCAACTTTGTTATTGACGGCGTCAGTCATTTTATCAAAAAGATTTTTGCGAGCGTCAGATAAAGCGACCTTGGCGTTTGCCACTTGTGTTTCGGAAACAGCAATTTCTTCGGGTCTAGTGCCCTTTTTCAATTCTTCCAGTCTGGCTTTTTCACTGTTCAAATTTGCTTGGGCTCTTAGCAAATCAGCATACAATTGACTTTGGTCTAACGAGACGAGTGTCTGGCCAATACTTACTCTAGAACCGACTTTGACATTGGACGCTCTGACGGTTCCATTTACTTCAAAAGCCAGGTTCACTGCACTAATCGGTTTTGTCTTGCCGTTTACAATTACTTTTTGAACTATTTCTCCTGTCTTTACTGTAAATGTTTCCGTCTTACCGTTTCCATTTGTAAAAACTTTATAGCCGATGAATAAAACGATTAGAGCAATAATCCCAGAAATGATGTAGTGGGTTTTTATAAAAGTTTTTATTTTTTTGGCGTATTTTTTCATTTTATTTTTTAGCGGATGAATTAAGTATGTCTGAAATAATTTTGCCGTCTGAAAGAAGTACCACCCTATCTGTCAGATCTGCGTACTCTTTCTCATGAGTTACCATTATAATAGTCTGACCTTGTTTGTGAAGAGAAAGAAATGCTTCTAGCACGGTACCCGAAGTCTCTGTGTCCAAGTTTGCTGTTGGCTCATCTGCAAAGATAATCTCTGGATCATGAGCTATTGCTCTTGCGATGGAAACTCTCTGCTGCTCTCCTCCCGACAGCTGGCTTGGTGTATTGTCTATCTTGTCAGAAAGACCGATTTTATCAAGCGAGCTAATAGATTTGGCTCTAGCCTCTTCCATAGGTAGACCCTGCTGAAGAAGAGGCAAAATGACGTTCTCCATAGCTGTCAGTTCGGGAATAAGAGCATAGTCTTGGAAAACATAACCCAATTTGTTTAAGCGGAATTTAGTTCGGGCATCCTGATGAATAGTAGAAACATCTGTTCCGTCGATTGTGATTTCTCCGTCGTTGGGGTGATCCAAAAGTCCCAACTGATAAAGCAAGGTTGATTTCCCTGATCCTGATCTACCAGTAATAGAAATAAACTGCCCTTTTGGTACAGATAAATCCAGATTTTTCAAAACGAATAGGTCAGAGCCCCCGCTCTTGTACGACTTGGTTAAATTTTTTACTGAAATAATATTGTTCATATATTTAGTTTATCTTCCTAGTATCGCATCAAGAGTGTTCTGTTTTACAACAATTCTGGCAGGAATATAACCAGCGATGAGTGTAGCGATCAAAAGAAGTCCGGCCCGTAGGAACGTATTGTAATATTCCGCCACCAAAATCCCATCACTAAAGGGAAAGTTTATCGGATGAGCATCGATATACGGAACGAGAAATCCGTAGAGAATGGCAAGTCCAATCAAAACTCCCATTGTGGCATAGAAAATAGACTGCAAAATATACGAAAACTCAATAGCGATAGAATCAATACCTATGCCTTTAAGAATTCCTATGAACTTACGCCGTGTAATAGCATTGATGTATACCACGATAAATATCGTGATGGACGCCACTACAAGACCGATAGAACCAACGGCGTTCCCCAACATGCCAAAAGTGTTTTGAATGTCTTTCAGAAACTTTGGCAAAGCTTCGTCAGAAGTTTGAACTCTGGCTGTTTTGTCTACCCCACTTGAGATGAGGGCCTGTTTTACCAAAGTGTCGCTAGCCCCAGGTTTGAGTTGAACAGCGATTTCATCCACATTATAGTCTGACCGGCCTATTAGAGTCCGTAAGACAGAGTCGAGTATAACCACACGATCATCAAAAGCTCCCTTGCCTTTTATAATTCCTTTGACAAACATTTCTTTCATATTGCCATTTATATTTATCCTGACAGTTGAGCCTACATCTACATTTTCCAAAAGCAAAAGCCCGGGCGCTTCTATCGGAAGATATTTTTTCAAGAGATTTGCCCCGACAACAATACTATCTGTATCTTCGGGAGTTAAAAACGACCCCGCAATAAGCATAGAGGAAATGTGGGTGGTTTTTTCCTCAAGAATCGGATCAACTCCTGTAAACTGCCCGTTGGCGATATTTGCATCTTCTGTGTAATCCACTCGCTCTTTGTAAGTGCCTTCGATAGTTCCGCCTTCGACATACCTCGCAGAGTAACTCTCCGTCCAGGGAAGATTTTTGACTATTTCTATAATAGACGGGCTGTTTTCTATGTACGACTTTTTAGGTAAATTTGAAATGAAAATTTCTCCAGAATATTTTTCTCGAAACAAATCAGTAGAGCTTTGGATTAGCCCCACCAAAACTCCCCTGACGACTACAAGGTTAAGGAACGTCAGCATCATTACAAAGACGATGAGAGCTGTGGTGCCAAAACTGCTCCCCCTGACCTGCCTCCACGCCAAGAAAAACCCAAGCTTTAGGGATGTTATGAGATGTTTAAAACGCATGAATTATGTCTTAGACTACGTGCACTACCTTCTTTACCATTGTTTTGTTATCAAAGTGAGTTTTTCTTTTTGTAGAAAATTTTATTATTCCCGCAGATAGGGCAAAAAGAGTATGGTCCTTGCCCATTCCCACATTTCGGCCAGGCAAAACATCCGTTCCTCGCTGACGAATAATCACAGCTCCTGCCTGTGCTCTGTCTCCTTCGGTGATTTTTACTCCAAGGTATTTTGGATTGGAATCTCGGCCGTTTTTTGATGTTCCCGCACTCTTTTTATGTGCCATAAACTTAAAATTCTGGTCTTGCTAGTAGTAATCTGGTAATATATTTAACTGTATGAGTATAGATGATTTAAAGGATAAAATCAAGCCTTTTTATACTTTACTCCTTCTTATCGTTGTCTCGAGTATTTTCTTTGCTGTCGGACGACTGTCCGTCATAGAAGAAAAGAAAACTCCAATAAAAATAGAGTATCCCAACTCTTCTCAAACTAGCTCCGTTATACAAGCGATCTCTACTACCACGATTGAGGGAAAAGTGTCTATTCAAACTGGGAGCGGAGAAGTAATTGGTTCTAAGTCGGGTAAAAAATACTACTTTCCATGGTGTGGAACTGTAAAGCGAATCAAGCCAGAAAACCAAGTTCATTTTGAGTCTATTGAAAAGGCTAGAGAAGCGGGATTTCTCCCCGGCGGTAATTGTAAAGGACTGAAATAGAAAAGCGGGTGCTCGCAAGCCCCCGCCTTCGCCTTTACTTAAAAGGTATACGCCAGCTGAAATCCTGCAAGGGGTGTGGAAGCAGACACAGTTTCCACGAGATACCCATGACTCTCACGCCGTACAACCACCTGCCTCCATGCAGAAGGCGAGCGCCAAGTACATCCATGAGACCGAAATGGTCTGTGCAAAAACCTCGTCGGCTTTTTTGAAACTTCGTTAGCAAGTGGAACACTCATGTAACCAATCGCCCAAAGCGTTTGAGCGAGACTCGGACGGAGAATGTTCCTGCAACGAATCAAGGATTTCATCTCTACTAGTTCTTTACCCTCTCGAAAACCGATCTGATAGTCCTCGATGGGAACTGGCAAATCAAGAAGCTCTTTGGAAATTTCCGTAGCTATCATGAAATAACTAGGAATTCCTGTATTCTCAAATGCAGGTCTGATCGTAGCTCCCATTCCGAACCGTCTCCCCGCTAGCACTTTCACAGAATTAGCCATTTCTTACCTCCTTCTTTAGATTATCAATTATAATATAAAAGCACAAGACTTACTCTGCCTCAACGACCACAGTAAACTCTGCTTTCTTGTCCCCTGCTTCCACAATCACTTTATGTTCCCCGACTTCTTTAATCGGCTTTGGGAGAATAATTGACGATGGATCAATACTTAGCCTAGAGGCATGCTCTATTTCTTCGGATAATAATTCCCTTGTGATACCCGCAAACAAGTGGCCTTTTTCATTGGCTTTTTCTTTCAATACTAGTTTGAGACTTTTGACTGACTCGAGATTTTTCAAAAGCAATTCCGCCTGAATTTTCTTGTCTTCGCGATCATTAGCTTTCATCGCTTCTATTTTCGCTACAGCTTGTGAAGTTGCGGCTTGTGCCAAGCCCCTAGGAATAAGCATGTTCAATGCATATCCGTCCGCCACGTTTTTTACATCGTACTTTCGCCCAACTTTTTGGATATCTTTGAGTAGGATTATTTTCATGATAGTTAAATAAGTTTAATAAGTTCCGCTTCACTCAAAAGTCTAATAAGTTTGGGCCCGACTTATTTAACTTATCAAACTTATACAACTTATTCAACTTTGTCTAATATTTCAATCGCCTTCTCTAGCTGATTGTCCACCCCCTTCTTAAACTGCTCCTCATCAAATTTAACTTCAACATCGGGAGTCAATCCTCCATGAGAGATAGATGTGCCGTTTGGGGTCAGCCACTTGGCCACTGTCACTTTAAGAGAGGTGTCATCGGTAATTGGTACAAGTTCCTGGACAGAACCTTTACCAAAGGATTTTGTCCCAATAAGCGTAGCCACACCTTGTTCGTGCAAAGCTCCAGCTAGAATCTCCGAGGCGCTGGCCGAACCTCCGTCAATAAGTACAACCAATTTTAATTTACTGTTGAAAATATTGTAACCTTTACTTCTGAAAACCTGTGTATCTTTTTCGTCTCGGAAATCTTCTTTTACAATGACTTTGCCTGTCGGCAGAAACCAGCTGGCCATATCTATGGCCGCCTCCAGATATCCCCCGGGATTTCCTCGCAGGTCAATTACTAATTTATATTTTCCAGACTCGACAAATTCCCGCAGCGCATCCCTAAACAAGTTTGGTGAAATTGCTGAAAAACTATAAAGACGAATGATGAAAACATCTCCTTTGGCTTCTGTATCAACTGTCGGCATATTAATGACATCCCTAGTTACACTAATCTCAAAAGGCTCTTTGACACTTGCCCGTTGTATAGTCAGACGCACAGAAGTGCCTTTTTTGCCGCGAATAAGCTTTATGGCTGACTCTGTATTTAAAGTGTTGGTCAGAGTGTCATTTATTTTCAAGATCTGATCCCCTGGCTTTATGCCCGCTCTATAAGCTGGAGTGCCCTTTACAGGCGCAATGACAGTCAAGACATTGTCTTTCATTCCCACTTCCATGCCAACCCCTTCTATCTGACCGCTTATTTCCTCACTGAAACTCTTTGACTCAATTGGTGGAAAGAAAATAGTATACGGATCGCCGAGAGAATTGACCATTCCTTCTATTGCTCCGTACACACGCGTCTGATCATCTACCTTATCAGTGCTGGTGCTATTTGTCGGAACGAATTTTTCATCTATGACATTCCAAGCCTTCCAAAATGCGGCGAAGTCTACGTTCGCATTAGTAGTATCAGTTTTGTTTAGGATAGTTGAAATTTTCTCCTGCTCTGATTTTTTATTCTCACCCAAGTAAAAACCTGAAAAAAAGGCGCCACCTATTAGAATGATGGCGATGAAGGCATAGGCTCGATATTTAAAAAAGTTCGACATTCTTTCAATTATCTCAAAAGAATTTTGTAGTGTCAAAAAGACTATTGCGAATTTTTCAAACTTTCACACTTTTTACTTTTCTTATATACTTACTACATGATTAATACCTACAAATACAACGGCGAGACTTGGATTGACCTCGATCACGGTACAGCCGAAGAAATACATAGCCTCATGGATAAGTACAATATTCATCCGTTTGTTGCAAAAGAGCTAACTACCGTAACCCCCAAGCCTCGTATCGAATTCCATGACGAATACATATATTGCATTCTTCACTTCCCTGTTTTTAAACACACTCACTCCGAAGGCAAAAGCCAAGAAGTGGATTTTATAATTGGCAGAGACGCCATCATTACAGCCAGATACGACACCATAGATGCTCTCCATAAATTCGCCAAAACCTTAGAAACAAAAGAAATTTTAGATAAAGGTGATCATGAGCCGAAACACTCGCATATTATTTTTATGAATATGCTAAAAGAATTATATGCATCTCTTTTTGAAGAATTGGAGTATATTGAAGACTTAACTGAAGATATTACTGGGAAGATTTTCAAAGGAAAAGAGCGTGAGATGGTGGTGTCTATTTCAGAAGTAGTTAGAACGCTCCTTGATTTCAAAAGAATAACTGACTTGCACCATGAAATACTCTCCTCCCTGAAAGAAAGGGGTGCGCAAATATTCGGTGAAAATTTTGGAGTAGAAATGGAAACCATTATCATGGATTATTTAAAAATAAACACCAACATAAAATCTAATTTGGATGTTTTGCACGAACTTCAGGAGACAAATAACTCTCTTTTAACTACAGAGCAGAATGAGACTATCAAAAATTTTACAATAATTGGTTCTGTTCTTTTAGTAATAAGTTTGATTGTCTCTGTTTTTTTACTTTTCTAATATGGACATCTATTTACAGAATACGCTCTCCGGGAAAAAGGAGAAATTTATGTCATTGAAAGAAGGCGTGGTCTCAATGTACAACTGCGGTCCGACTGTTTATAACTATGCACATATAGGAAACCTTCGTAGTTATGTCTTTGCTGATGTTTTGAGAAGAACCCTTGAATATAATGGCTACAGTGTTAAGCAAATAATAAATGTCACGGACATCGGCCATCTTTCAAGCGACAACGATGAGGGTGAGGATAAAATGACAAAAGCTTTGAAGCGAGAAGGCAAGCCATTGACCTTGGAAGCCATGAAGGAAGTAGCCAATTTTTACTTTGAAACATTTAAAAAAGATCTCCTGGCACTTAATATAGAAATGCCTCATGAGTTCCCTTTTGCTAGCGATAACATAAAAGAAGATATTGAATTAATCCAAAAGATAATAGACAAAGGTTTTACATATAATATTTCAGATGGGATTTATTTTGATACAAGTAAGTTCCCTGGGTATGGCAAACTAGGAAATATTCCTGTGCCCGATGATGAACATTCACGAATAGGTCTTAATCCAGAAAAGAAAAATTCTCGGGACTTCGCTCTATGGAAATTCAATGACAAGCTTGGCTTTGACGCACCTTTTGGCAAAGGCTTCCCGGGTTGGCACATAGAATGTACAGCAATGTCCGTAAAATATCTTGGGCCAGAGTTTGATATTCATACAGGAGGAATAGATCACATTCCTGTGCACCACAACAATGAAATCGCGCAGGCTGAAGCAGTGGGATATCCTTACTCTCATTACTGGATGCACAATGCTTTCATTAACATAGAGTCAGGCAAAATGGCAAAGTCAGAGGAAAATTTTATTAAACTTGAAACTTTGAGGGAAAAAAGCTTGGATCCTCTTGCCTATCGTTACCTTCTTTTGACAGCGCAATACTCTTCGCCACTTCAATTCAGCTGGGAAGCTTTAGAAGGCGCTCAAACTGCATTAAAAAATTTACGTTCATTTGTTTCATTTTTCCTAGAAGGAGAAAAACCACGAATTGAAGTGATGAAAAATTATGAAAACGAATTTCTATCTTACATAAATAATGACCTAGATACAGCTAAGGCATTAGCTTACATTTGGCAAATAGTAAAAGATAATAATATTTCACAAGATGAAAGGAAATATCTAATTAAAAAATTTGATAAAGTCCTTGGTTTAGAACTTGATAAATTTGAAAATTTAGGAGTTCCTGGAAATGTTCAGAGCCTAATGATTGAGCGAAATCAGGCCAGAAATGACAAAAATTTCGAAAAAAGCGACGAATTACGCAAGAAAATCGAGTCTTTTGGCTTTGAAGTCAAGGACACCCCAGAAGGTTCTATAATCCTTCCTGGTTAATCTGGAGTTTCCCACAGCTTATACCACTTTTACCATTTAGCTTGACAAAACATTCCCATGATAGAATCTTTGTATGGTTCAAACAATCATAACCCAAACCGTTCACAACAGATTGCGAATTCCTCCCCAAAGTTTGGAAGCGGAAATGGCTCTCCTCGGTTCTATCATGCTCCGACCCGAAGCTCTCTTTGATATTACTGATGTCGTAAACGCCGATTCTTTTTATTCCGAAAAACATCGCATCATCTACGACACGATGATGGAACTTTTTACAAAACGTTCCCCCATCGATCTCCTATCAGTTTCCAGCAAATTAAAAGAGAAGGGTTGGCTAGACCAAATCGGCGGTAACACATACCTCACAGAAATAGTAAACGTTGTGCCATCTTCAGCCAACATCGGCTACTATGCCGAGCTCGTCCAGAAAAAATACATGATGAGGCGTCTTATCGAAGCCTCCGATCACATTTCCCAAATTGGTTATGATGAAAACAAAGAGTTAGACGAGATGCTTGATAGCGCAGAGAAAAAACTTTTTGATGTTACAAATTTTCACACCACTCATAAATTTACCCCGATCAAAGATGAGCTGACAGAAGCCTGGGATCGTTTGGACAGGCTTCACACTGACGGCAATGGCTTGCGCGGAGTACAGACTGGATTTGTTGATATTGATAATAGACTTTCTGGACTTCAAAAATCAGATTTGATTATATTAGCTGGTCGGCCCTCCTCTGGTAAAACTACTTTTGCTTTGGATATTGCCAGGCAAGCTGCAGTAAATCATAGTGTCAAAGTGGGTGTTTTCTCCTTGGAGGTCAGTTCCCAACAGCTCGTAGATAAAATGCTTGCCGCTCAATCTAATGTTAACGCTTGGAAATTGCGTACTGGCCAACTTTCCCGCCAGGATGATTTTGAAGCCATCCGCGAATCGCTTGATAAACTCTCTAAAGCCCCTATCCATATTGATGATCAGCCTGGGAATACTATTTTAAAAATGCGTTCTGTAGCTCGTCGTCTAAAAAGCGAAGAGGGCCTGGATCTCATCGTAGTTGATTATCTTCAGCTTATTGTTCCAACTCAAAACAAAAATGATAACCTTGTTCAACAGACCACAGAAATTTCTCACGGACTGAAAAATTTGGCTCGAGAGTTAGATATCCCCGTTCTTGCCCTATCACAGCTCTCTCGTGCAGTAGAGCAGCGCGGCGGCCGTCCTCGTCTATCTGATCTTCGAGATTCCGGCTCTATCGAGCAGGACGCTGATGTTGTTATGTTTATTCACAGAGAAGATAAGTACAAAGATCAAAACGAAAAGACAAACATCGCCGAAATTCTTATAGAAAAGCACAGAAACGGCGAGACGGGTAAAGTCGAACTATTTTTCAACGAAAAAAAGGCTACGTTTCAGAGTATAGATAAACATCATACAGAAAAAGAGTTCAGCGAATTTTAAAATTTCTTCCTCGACGAGATTTTGTTTAGTGGTAGAATAGCCCAATGGACGAGGTTAGTAAACTTATAGAACTATTTAAGGAATTCCCTGGAATCGGCCCGAGACAAGCCAAGAGGTTTGTTTATTTTTTGCTAAATAGAAACCCCGCTTATGCCAATGACTTAGCAGGTTTAATAAAAGAAGTCCGATCGACAGTTCACTCATGCGATACTTGCTTTCGATTTTTCCCTAACACTACTGCCAAAACATGTCCAACATGCAGAGACAAAAATAGAGATGGAAAATTACTCATGATCGTCTCTCATGATGTAGATTTCGAAAATATTGAGAAAACACATTTTTATAACGGCTACTATTTTATTCTCGGAGGAACTGTTCCTATACTTGAAAAAAATCCAGAGAAAAGAATCCGTCAGAAGGAATTGATTGATAGAATAGAGAAAAAAATTAAAGATGGCCTTTCTGAAATCATAATGGCACTTAACTACAATCCAGAAGGCGAAAATACACTCTCCTATTTACAACAAATTTTAAAACCTATAGCCTTCTCCGCTAAAGCTTCAGCGAGCCAGGTAAAAATCTCAACTCTCGGTCGAGGCCTCTCTACAGGAACAGAGCTGGAGTACTCGGATTCTGATACCATAAAGAACGCCTTGAAAAATCGACAGTAATATGTAAGATTGTTCTTAGAAAGTGAGGCTATGATGGCGAAAGAGACGGTCGATATTGAGAAGATCATGCGCCGGCTCCAGGAAAAAAGAAACAAACATCGGCGGGCTAGGTATGATGACCGAGAAAGTAGAATCTTGGGATTCTATCAAAAGAGATTATTCCTAATGAAAATATTGGTGAAAGGTGGTTTCGCGAAAGCTCAAGCCAGAGTTCTCGCTAAGGCTTTTGCCGCCAGCTATCACGAGCATAGCGAAAGAATAGGTTGTTAGACGAAAAGGCACTCCTAATGGAGTGCCTGCTTCCTTTATTTAATATCACTAATTTTTACTTTAAACCATGGTTGTCTGTGACCGTTTTTCTTAAAGTAGCGAGATTTTTGTTTGTATTTTATAACCTCAACTGTTTTATTTCGTCCAATTTCCTCTAGAGTAGATTCTACTGAGGCTTTAGAAATGAAAGGAGTGCCGATTGTTGTGTCCTTGCCGTCTTCCACAAGCATAACTTTGTCAAAAACAATCTTGTCTCCCACTTTGAAATCACCTTTGATTTTCTCAATTTTCAAAGTGTCCCCTTTTGATACTTTGTATTGCTTTCCTCCTGTGGCAATGATTGCAAATTCCATATTATTTAGGTATCGACCCATACTACAAAAAATGTCTTGGAATTGCAAGGATTACCTATTCCTCACTATCAGGTTTATCGATCAAAATTGTATCTATTTCGGCTGACTCACCTGTGATACGAACTACGTCCTTGTCTATCTTTTTGAATTCCTTACTTGAGTTATTAAAGTGACTGACAACTGTTCCAAGAGAATTACCGAGCTTATTGTGATAATCCTCGTATTTTTTCAAATGCGTGCCAATCTCCCCTACTCTTTTTATTATATCCTTCGTTGTTTCTTCTATTTGCATCGCTTTTAGACCCTGCAAAACTGTCTGGAGATAGGCTAAAAAAGAGGTTGGAGAAACAATAATGACTTTGTATTTCCCTGCAGCCCTTTGGATAAGATTTTCAGTATCTTCTGTCACCGCGCCGATTTTGTTAATAAGTAAATCATAATAAATAGCTTCGTGAGGAATAAACATGAAAGCAAACTCCATTGTCCCTTCTCCTGGACGGATATATTTAGCCGTCTCTGTAATACGCAATTTCAAATCATTTACGAAAAGTTTCTCTAACCTTTCCTTCTCACTTGGGTCAGTGGCAGTTGAAAGCCGATTATAATTTTCCAAAGAAAACTTTGAGTCAATCGGAATGATTTTATCTTTAACAAAAACAACAGCATCCACTATTTCTCCATTGCCAAAACCATATTGCATTTGGTACTGGCCGGGGGCCAAAACATTTTTCAACAGTGTTTCAAGATAGTACTCCCCGAGAATTCCTCTTTGTTTTGGGTTCTTCAAAATATCCTGCAGATTCTGAAGCTGATCGGCAAAAGAAACCACTTGGCGATTTGTCTCGTCTAGTTTGGTCAGTCCCTTTGTCACCTCGCGAATAAGATTAGCAGACTCTCCCAACTGCGTTTTGACCGAATCATTCATTTGCTTTGTACTCTCTCCTATTTTGGAGTCCACTACCCTATTTAACTCATTTATCTGCTGTAAAATGAGTTTCAAGCCTGTATCATCACCTCCAGACTTTGGTCGCAAAAAGTAGACAATTGTCCCCACAACTCCAGCTGTGATTAAAATAGATAAAATAATAGTCGCATCCATATCAGTATTCTACCAAAACAGAGAGAAAGATGATAATATGTTTTCTGTATTCACTTTATAGACTTTATGACTTTACAAACTTTATAACTATTTTTCATGTCATTACATTTGAAAATAAAAGAAGAAATAAAGGACGCAATGAAGGCCAAAGACGCTGTTCGGCTTGGAGTCGTCCGAGGACTTGTGGCTACTTTTACGAACGAATTAGTTAGTCTCAAAAGAATGCCGACGGGCGAGCTTACAGACGAAGAAGTTTTAAATGTAATCAGACGCGCCGTAAAACAAAGAAAAGATTCTATTGAACAATTTACAAAAGGCGGACGAACTGATCTAGCTGATACAGAAAAAGCTGAACTGGCAATCCTAAAAACATACTTGCCGGCCCAAATGAGTAAAGAAGAAGTGGAAGCAGTAGTTAAAGCAAAAATGACAGAGTTGGGAGGAGTAGATAAGGCAAAAGCTAATCAATTAATAGGTAGTGTAATGAAAGATCTTAAGGGAAAAGCTGACGGAGATACAGTCAAATCTGTTATTGACGAATTATTATCCCAATAATATAATTATTGCAGGAAAGGAGGTGTAGCGTGAAGGTCAAAAAGACTCCCGAAGAGATCGCCGAGGCGATAAACCAAGCTTACGGCGATGATCCGATTGGGCCCGAACTCTATGCGATTCTAGCCAAAGCGATTATAGCGTCCGGATATGAGGACGCAGAAATCGAAGAGGTTAGAAAGCAAGTCGGCCCAATCTTAAAAGAATTGCGAAGAATTCGGAGGGCTTCATGACACGTAGGCGGCGCAAAAATGGGCTGGTTTGCACATACGCAACTGGCCCTTTTTTCATGTAAAAAACTAAATAAGAAGCCCTTGACAAGTATAGAATAACTGTATTATAATAAAAGTAGAGAGGTCATATGCCACGAACACCTCCTGCAAAGGAAAAACGAATTTCCGGTAAGCAGTGGTATCAAGGCCGTCGCCGACGGGGCCACAAGCCACAAACCAGTCTGGAGAAGCGTCTGGAGGGAGCGCTTCTGTCTGAAGACTTGGCCAATGATCCAAAATTGCGCCAATTCAAGGACTAGGAAAGAAAGGGCCGACCGCAAGGTTGGCCCTTTTCATATTCTTACTATTTCTTATATTTTTTCAAAATATTAGATTCTATTTCGTCTCTATCCCCTCCATATGACAGATACGACAATTGTTTTAATTTCTCTACGATTTCCGGATTGCCTTTTGTCGGTCTCTCGATTCTCATATTAAAAGCCTTAACCGGTTTGCCCCCGACAAGCATTTTCACATAGGCGTTATAATTATCTATATTCATAATATCTTTGGCAGTAAAAACGGGAGAGAATTGCTTCTCCAGATATTCGGCGTCTTCTGCTCCGACACGGAAAGAAACCATTGAGCCGACGTTACCGAAGACCGCGTCCCTTATCTCCTCTTGCAGTTGAGCGATAAATTGGTGAGCAATATTCAATGACAGTTTATATTTTCTGGCTTCCGACAAAATAGTGGCAATAGAATTTGTGGTTATATTTTGAAACTCATCAATATAAAGATAGAAAGGTGGAAAATCTGTTCCGACAACATCTACTCTTGACAGAGCAGCCATTAGAATCTTGCCGACAAGAATAAGCCCGATGAGGTTTGCATTTATATCCCCCAGTCTTCCTTTTGACAGATTAACTAGAAGAATCTTTTTGCCGTCCATTATTTCTCGGAAATTGAAGGAAGATTTTTCCTGAGCAATAATCGGCCGCATAATGTCGTTAGCCAAAAAGACGTCAAATTTGGAAGTAATGTAGGGCACGATATTGGCAAGAGAGGCTTCTCCCCCAGCTTTTTCAGCCACTTCTGTCCAGAATTGAACCACCACAGGATTCTTACATTTTGAAAGTTTCAGCTGGCGAAACTCCTTGTTTGTCATAACCCGCGAGACGTCGAGTAATGTACAGCCTGTCTCGGGGTCTTCAATTACAAGCATAGTAGCGTTTCTGAAATACTGCTCAAACATAGGACCTAGGGATTCAGGCACTGCGCCATAAAGTTTCTGAAATATATTAAAGAGCTCATTAACCACAAATGTTTTCTGCTCAGGGAAAGCTCTGTCGTACTCGAGCATATTAAGAGCCATTGGCCTCTCTGTGTGACTCGGATCAAAGTAAATGACGTCTCCGTAGCGGTCTTGCGGAACATTGGAGAGGATATCGAGAACATCTGTGCCGTGCGGATCAACAAAACAGACTCCTGCTCCATTGGCGATGTCCTGAATAATCATATTTTTCAAAAGAGTAGTCTTACCAGTTCCTGTCTGTCCGATAGTATACATATGGCGCAAACGGTCCTCGTCCCGTATGTAAATCGGCATATCTACATTGCGATAATGGTTTACTCCCAAAAGAGTTCCTTCAGGAATCATCTCGGACGGCGGTGGGGCAGAGATAAACTGGGTTTGTTTTAGTTGAGGCGTCGGAGAAAGAGAACTTGTATGAAAATGGATAAGAGTTGTAACTTCTTTCAAATTTAGAGGCAGAAGTTCTGCTGGATTGTAAGCTCTGAAAGAGTAGTCTCTGAACATTTTAGCCAAGGCACTTTTCTCCAAACGTTTTGCCTTAAGTCCGTTTGAAGTAGTGTCCGTGAATTGATTGAAACTAGATTCAAGTCCCTGCAGAATTCTCTCAGCGTCTGCTTTTGTCCCAGCGGAAGAAATAAGTCGAATATTTGTGGCGACGATAGTGCTGCTTATTTTCTGTTTGATCCTTTGAATAGCTTCAGCATCAATTGGCTTAGGTGGTGTAGGTGAGGCAGGATCAGTCTTTTTGGCCGGCTTAAAAAGAGAGAAAACGCCTTTTTTCAAAGCTCCTCCCAATGATTCAGGCATATCTACAGCTTCTTTTGTCGGAACGCCTTTTTCTATTTGCTCAATAGCGTAACTGTAGCGCTTGTTGTAATAATCACCTTTTGGCGAGAAAATTATCTGGATTCCGGCCCCTTCTCCTTCCTTTTGGATTTTAGAAAAGCTATTGAGAATTATATTAAGTGGATCATGATCAAAAGCTTCGTAGGTTTTAAAGGGATATGCTGAATTCTCCCCTGTTTCCAAATATGATCCAAGAGAAACTCCTTCAGCATTAAATATATTATAGTCCGATGAAGCCTCAGTTAGGCGGGCATTGTGAATGACTGATATCATTTGCCTTTCAAATAATTCTTTATGGACATTGGGCACAGCGACATAAAAGACAAATTGATCACTGCCGTTGGCATTGGCAATTTCCAAAACGATATAATTTTCTTTGTGATTTTTGCTCTCGTCTTTTGCCACCACAGAAAGCATCCCCGACAAAAACTGCTCCATGCTGGAAATAAGTTCCTTTAGTGGTTTCTTGCCCTCCTCGCCACTTCCCCCAGAATCTTCTGGCAGAACTACTTCATAAAGCGTCATAGATAGTCCCCGGAAATTCCTATCCGAAAGATTAATATCTTTTGAATCATATCCGCTTTTTATATATTGGACGAGAAAACGATGAAAATCGTCCTCTAAATGAGGATCCTTGAGATGGGTGAGCACCGAAAGAACATTTTTTATGCCCTTTTGGTTTAATACTCCTACCAACTCTTCTATTTTTTTGTCATGACGTTCTGGGGCAAGGTCAAGAACGATAGAATTCAATTCATGCTGTTTTAGAGCGTAATCAGGGGCTAGAACATCTTCTGGTTTTATGTCGCGATAATTAGAAATCTCCCTTTTGACAATGTCATCTTTTTCAAAATCAACTTTCTTTTCCTCTAGTTCGGCTTCTTTTTGGCCTATTTTTTCTCGCAGATAAGCGATCTCAGCTTCGGGACTGCTGAAGCTTTCGGGAACATTGGGATTTTTTTCCATTTATATATTATAAAACAAATGATGGTAAAAGACCAAAGCACCGACAATGGTAGCGCCCAAAACAGAGATCAAAACAAATGCTCCTGTTGTATCTTTGACTTTGCCTATTATTGGATCGTGACGCGACTCTATTTTATCGCACAAATCTTCTAGGGCAGTGTTTATTATCTCTGCAGATAAAACTATGGTAATGGCCATAATGCATAAAGCAGATTCCACAAAAGAAAATCTAAAATAAAATATAAAGAAGATAACGAGAGTTGCTCCGACTACTTCAATTTTGAAGTTCTGCTCCTCTCTCCAAGTTGTTCTAAGCCCATTCCAGGCAAAAGAAAATGAATCAAATATTCTTTTTAGCATAATAAAATTATAACATTTTGTGACCATATCGGGAATCGAAACTTACAGTTTCAGTACCCCAATTGGATTTTTTATATCGCTGACTCATAAAAAATCTCAATCGGGCTTCGATTCCCGGGACTTTTTTACTCCGTAAAAATGTGACCTTACCGGGAATCGAACCCGGGTTTGAGCCTTGAGAAGGCTCCGTCCTAGCCGCTAGACGATAAGGCCTAAGTAGACAAACTATAACATTTTTTTCTAAAAAATAAACCTATAATTGACCTGAAGAATTGAAAAAATTTTATAGACAGGTGGACAATGTACAAAAAAATTTATACCATACAGCCAGATTAACCTATTTGTCCATAAGGAGTCGGACATGTTCATTCACAAGTTTGGAGACAAAGAGCTCGCCCTTCTTTCGAGACTAGCCGAAGAAAAAGGCATGGACGTCGACCGCCTTGCGCGTTTAGTCTTCTCGAAGGGATTCCGGCTTGTCAGGAGTAGCTATCCCAACATAGAAGACTCGAACCCCTCATCGTGGGAAGAAGAGCAGCAGAAACGTAGTTCGCTCATTCGTGAGCATTGGCAAACGAAGAGCGATGTTGAGATAGGTAAGCTACTGGACCCTCCTCTGGGTCGATCAGGAGTTCATAGACTCCGTCTCCAGCTGGGATTAAAAAGAAAGCGAGGGACGCCAATTAAGAAAGAATGTCGAGGGATAATTGATCGTGAGGAATTCGAACGCATGATAACTCAAGAAGGATATACCATGCGCGAATACTTTCGAGAAAAAAATATTTCGTGGTCTACCCAACGCATGGGCCAACTAGCTGAAGAGCTAGGAGTAAGACACGCACCCCAAGATCGTACTTTCGAATGGAAACTGTGGCGGAAAGCCCGCCATTTAGGGAACATCAATCTGGCCAAGAGAGAGTGGCTAGAGGAACAATTGTTGCAAGCTGTTTCTCTTCAATTTCTTGCCGCGAGTATCGGGATTGATGAGTATAGTCTCCATTTTTTTGTACGAAGCTTTGGGCTTACCCATCCTTCAATCCGCAAATATGGAGTCATGACTGTCGACCTTGTGTGTAAAAAGTGTGGCACTCCATTTCCGCGCTTGAAACGCTGGGTAGATAGACGCATCAAGAATGCCAATGGTAGGGAGTTGGAGTTCTTTTGTTCAAACAGCTGCTCGGGTCAATATAACAAAGAGCGAGCGGCAGAGAGAAAGGAGTGCGTAACTCCAACGTGACCAAGACGGCATCCAAGGGGATGCCGTTTTCACTTATCTATCTTTATCTGTCTGCTTATCTGTCTGGAGAAACTTCGTAATAATTGATCAGAAACTTTACCATATCCATAAAAGGGTGACTCAAAGTTTCTGAGCCAAATCTAGCTCCTTTTGGATTAACCGTGTAGAGAAAAATAATAAACTTTGGATTGTAGGCGGGGAAATATCCGACAAATGAGTGAAGGACTTTGTTGTCTGCATATCCGCCACCTCCTTCTTTGGCGATTTGAGCAGTACCTGTTTTGACTGCCACGCTAAAGTTGGGTAGACGTAATGTTCCGTCTAACAATACTTTATCTACACTATAAACCATCATCCGAGTAACTTCCTCCGAAGTCTCTCTTTTTATTACACGTGCACCAAGAGGGGGTGCCATATCCTTTGATACTCCGATTTTATAATCTATCGTTTTAACCAGCTGAGGCTCCACTAGTGTCCCGCCGTTGGCTATAGCAGAAAGAGCCTTGATTGTAGAAATAGGAGTTAAGGCAATACCTTGTCCGAACGCCGCTGAAGCAAAATCTATATCTATCTTGCCTTTTAGATTGTTCATTAGATTCTTGGCTTCGTTTGGAAGTTCTATTCCTGTCTTCTCATCTAAGCCAAAGCCATATAGATACTCGGCAAAACGCTTGTTGCCCAAAAGACTTTCCACGTGAGCCGCTCCTACGTTGAGGGATTGAGATAAAACATCTTGCATAGTAACAATCCCCCGCTCCTTGCTGTCAAAGTTTGAAACTTTTTTATTATTGATAATAATGAAGCCCTTGTCATAGTATGTCGAAGTGGATTTTATAACACCCGCATCAATTCCCGCAGCGATAGTTAAAGGTTTTATAACAGAGCCCATTTCGTAAACGTTTTCAACAAGTGGATTGGAAAATATTTTGCTATTTTTTTGTTGTTCTGGATAGTTTGGATCAAATGTTGGATACGATCCCATTGCGTAAATTTCTCCTGTCATTGGATTCATGACGATTCCTCCTGTAATTTCCGATCCCCATTTTTCTGTGGTAGTAGCAATAATATTTTCTAGAACAGTTTGAACTGTTGGCTCTATCGTTGTAACAATATCAGCTTCGCTCTCGGAGTTGGCTGAGGTGGCCTTTTTTATATCTGAGAAAATTTCGGCAAAAAAGTTAATGTATGCGCCATCTTTCCTGAGAAGTTCGGCCTCATACTCTCTCTCCAATCCATACCTGCCAGCATAGTCATTACCTTTGAAACCGAGAATGCCCAGCACGTGGGCAGCAGTCTGCCCTCCCGGATAAAACCTCCACCGATCTTTATAAATGGAAAGGCCTTTGATTTTTAAATTTTCAATTTTTTTTGATAGGCTCTCATCTACCCGAACCGCAATCTCCTCGTAGGGATCATTCTTTTTTTCGGCCTTAATTAGAAAATCAGAATGATCAATAGGGATAATAGCATTTATTTTGCTATAAACGGTTTCCGGATCAACTAATATTTGAGGATTGATAGCAATAATATATCCTGACTTCAAAGTAGCGGCGGAAACCAGAGTATTATCTTTGTTTTGAAAAAAGATAGTTCCCCTACTGAAAACTTTGCTGGCGGTAGAGGAGTATTGCCTGTCGGCTCTGCTTATATATGTGTCATTGTCTACGATCTGGAGAATATACAACCGGCCGATAACCAAAATAGCAAAAAAGAATATTAGTATAGAAAGCACCCGAATCCTGGCTAAGTAACTCCATTTCATAATATTAAAAAACTTTCCGCAGAAATTGTAGAATAATTTTTTATATTCTAGCAAAAATCAACGTATAAAAATAGGAGAAAAACTATCTAGGTAAGTAAGAAACTTGGCTACTAGGTGTCTTTGAAAGAAAGGTCTTGGCCGAAACATCTTTGAAACCAAGCGAGTAAGCCAAAGGCAGGGTGATAGCATTTCTGTTTGAAATGTATTTGAATTCTTGGCTGCCAATAGAAAGGGTCAGAGTTGAAGCTTCGCTTTCTAAGTTTTGTCTTATGACCACATTGTGGACTGTGGCATTAATAAAATACATATACAAACCAATGCACAAAAACAGAATGCCAACGAGTGTCCAAAATAATGTTTTTTCTCTATTTAGTTGTAAAACTTTTTCTGTCATTTATATTTTTTCTATTATTCTAAGTTTGGCGCTTCGAGATCGGGGATTTTCTTCTATCTCTTCCTCTTTCGGTATAATTGGTTTTTTTGTGACCGCTCGAGCTTGGCCAAGTGCTATTTTTTGTCTGAAAGATTGCTTTACTATCCTGTCCTCTAGGCTGTGAAATGATATGACTGCTAGACGCCCTTGGGAATTTAGAAGGTCAAAACCTCGTTTTATCCCCTCTTTTAGGCTCTCTAACTCGTCATTAACCGTAATACGCAAAGCTTGAAAGGTTTTGGTGGCAGGGTGGATCCTTTTGTTGTGGTACCACTTGGGAGTGGCAGTTTTTATAATCTCTACCAATTCGAATGTAGTTTCAATTGGTCTCACTTCTCTTCTCGACACTATGCCTTTTGCTATTTTCCAAGCAAACTGCTCTTCGCCGTAGCTTTTTAGGATTGTAGAAATGTTTTCCAAGTCCCAAGTGTTAACGATCTCTCTCGCGGTTAAATCTTCTTGTTTCAAATCTTTTTTGAAAGACATAAGTAATGGTTCATCTTTTTGGAAAGAGAATCCCCTGCCTGAATCTTCGAACTGATTACTAGAAAGCCCTACATCTAGAAGAATTTTATCTACCTTGGAAACATTCAGGCTTTTAAGGATAGAGTCTATGTTGCGAAAACTTCCTTCTACATATTGGATTTGTGGGTGAAGAGGTAAGAGCCGTTTTTTTGCCCGAGCTATTGCCTCTGTATCAAGATCAATGCCGACTATTTTTATTTTATGTCCACACCTTGTGACAACTTCCTCTATGTGTCCCCCACCTCCCAAAGTGCCATCAACAAAAACGTCGCCGTTTTTAATTTCCAATCCATCTATAGCCTCATGTAAAAGAACAGAAATGTGAGTCATAAAGTTTATAAATTCCTTAAAGTTTATAAAGAAAAATAATCTGCATTAACTTTATAAACTTTT
>ORMF011370559.1_pt1 | contig 20841 bp, 20 predicted proteins | sample 1779871 | NCBI WGS metagenome assembly ORMF01 (sample SAMEA104232316, study PRJEB22302) | groundwater metagenome | biome: forest; feature: aquifer; material: groundwater | place: USA | collected 2011-08-07 | depth 5.4 m | reverse complement strand
GACGTCGTGCCGCAATACCTGGCCACCGGCGTGTTCGCGCCGCGCGCGTCGGTACCGACGATTGCCAACGCCATGGATGTCGGTAATCCCAGCAACTTCGAGCGCATGCGCTGGCTCTACCAGGACGACGTCACTGCCATGCGTCGCGATGTCATCGGCCTCAGGTACACAGACGACGAGGTGCGGGCGACCATCAAGCAGGTGCACGGCGAGCGGGGGTACCTGCTCGATCCGCACAGCGCGATTGCCTACATGGGTCTCAAGGAGACCGCGCGGGGCCCGCGCGACGTGGGCATCTTCCTGGCGACCGCCCATCCGGCGAAGTTTGCCGAGATTGTCGAGCCGGTGATCGGAAGGCCGGTGGAGATGCCAACGCCGTTGGCTGAAGCCGTCTCGAGGCCGCGCCACATTCTTCGCCTGGACGCGTCAAGTGACGCCGTTGCGGAGACTCTGGCTGCTCAGTGATCACGTACACCGCGGAGCCCGCAGATCGCGCAGAGAATGCGGGGCAACGGATTTGCTGCTGCGAGCGCCGCGTGTTCAGCGGCTGTCGTTCGTGGTGGTGCCTCCGTCGCAAGGGGTTGGTCTGATGAAGGAAGGGCCGTTCGGGTATCGCGCCGACGTGCTCCTCGCGCTGGAGTGCCACGGGATCCGCCCGACGTCGCACACGCCACCGGAGATGGTGCGCGGCTATGTACGCGAGCTCTACAAGTACGAAATCCGCCTCCTGCGGGAGCGGTACCTGCGACGGGAGTTTCCCAAGAGGGAATACGCGGAGCGCGTTGAGCAGCTTCGCCTCCGTTACCCGGTGCTGGCGCTCCTCCCGCGCCAGTTCGTGGAACCGTGAGCCCGACCTTCCACCTTCGCACGAAGCGTCGGCGGACCGCAGTCGCCTTGGCGAAGCCGGTCAGGCGCCGCGGCTGGGAGGTCGTAGGCCCGACCTTCAGGTCGGGCGCGACAGGGGACATGCATGATTGCCATTGAGATCCGACACCCCGGTGAACCCGACGTCCTGACGCCAGTCGAGCGCCCACGACCATCGATCGGATCCGGCGACGTGCTCATCAAAGTCGCGGCTGCAGGCGTGAATCGTCCGGATGTCATGCAGCGCCAGGGGCGCTATCCCCCCCCACCTGGCGCTTCTGACATCCCGGGCCTCGAGGTGTCTGGCGCGATTGAAGAGGTCGGATCGGAGGTCCGGGATTTCCAGGTCGGCGACCGCGTCTGCGCGCTCGTGTCGGGAGGAGGCTACGCCGAGTATTGCGCGGCACCGGCGCCTCAATGTCTGCCGGTCCCCAAGGGCATGGACCTGGTGCACGCGGCCGGTATTCCAGAGACGACGTTGACGGTCTGGACCAACATGGTAGAGCGCGGCCAGCTGACTCGCGGCGAAACCGTCCTCGTCCACGGCGGATCGAGCGGTATCGGGACAACCGCCATTCAGATCGCGAGGGCGATTGGCGCGCGAGTGTTCGCGACCGCCGGATCCTTCGACAAGTGCGCGGCGTGCGAGGCGCTGGGAGCCGAACGCGCCATCAATTACAAGGACACCGATTTCGTGGTCGCTGTGCGCGAGTTCACGGGCGGGCGTGGCGTGAATCTGGTGCTGGATATGGTCGGTGGAGACTACCTGCAGCGCAACATCGAGTCGCTGGCGATGGAGGGTCGTCTGGTCCAGATCAGCCATCTCGGCGGACCCAAGGCGCAGATTAACATGGCTCCCGTCCTGCAGCGACGTCTCACCATCACGGGCTCGACCTTGCGCCCGCGGACGGTGTCGCAGAAGGGGGCGCTCGCCAGAACGGTGCACGAGCACGTGTGGCCGTGGTTCGAGAGCGGCGCAGTCAAGGTGCTCGTATACAAGACCTTTCCGCTCCGCAACGCCGCCGAGGCGCACCGCGTCATGGAATCGAGCGCGCACATCGGCAAGCTCGTGCTCGTGGTGTAATAGAAACGTAGAACGCGGAGGCCGCTGAGACCGCAGAAGAGGGTTGTGGTTCTTCTTGCTGAGGCCACTTGGTTCTCTGCGATCTGTGCGCTCTCTGCGTTGAATGTCGTGTGAATATGGAATACGTTCGACTTGGCACAACCGGCCTGAAAGTCTCTCGCCTCTGTCTTGGTTGCATGACGTACGGGACGCCCACCTGGCGGCCCTGGGTCCTCGACGAGGCCGCGAGTCGTCCATTCATCGCCAGAGCGATCGAACACGGGATCAACTTCTTCGACACCGCCGACATGTACTCGGTTGGCGTCAGCGAAGAAGTGTTGGGCCGCGCGTTGAAGACGTGTGCTCCGCGCGATCAGGTGGTCATCGCCACGAAGGCGTTCTGGCCGATGGGGAAGGGTCCAAACGATCGCGGCTTGTCCCGCACGCACCTGATGCATGCGGTGGACGCCTCGTTGCGCCGCCTCGACGTGGACTACATCGACCTCTATCAGATTCACCGCTTCGATCCCGACACGCCGATCGAGGAAACTCTTTCCGCGCTTCACGATATCGTGCGTTCTGGGAAAGTGCGGTATCTCGGCGCGTCGAGCATGTCGTCGTGGCAGTTTGCGAAGATGTTGTATGTGGCCGATCGACACGGATGGACGCGCTTCGTCTCGATGCAGAATCACTACAACCTGGTGTACCGAGAGGAGGAGCGGGAGATGCTCCCGCTATGCCTCGAAGAGGGCATCGGTGTGATTCCGTGGAGCCCGCTGGCGCGCGGTTTCCTGGCGGGCAATCGTCGCAAGTCGGGAATCGGCGACACCATGCGCGCCAAGACGGACGACTTTGCCCAGGAGCTGTACTTCGCCGACGCCGACTTCGTCGTCGCTGATCGTGTGGTCGAACTGGCGGGCCGCCTGGGTGTGACGCCGGCGCAGGTTGCGCTTGCGTGGATCCTCGCGCAGCGGGGCGTGACCGCGCCCATTGTCGGCGCCTCGAAACTTTCTCAGCTCGATGAAGCGGTGGACGCGCTGCAGGTGCGGTTGTCAAAAGAGGATCTCGAGTTCATCGAAGAGCCTTACCAGCCGCACGCCGTACTCGGGCACGCCCCGCCCACCCAGAAACGGTGATCTCCCGCCAGTCTGTCGTCGCCCTTCAGCACCGCAACTTTCGTTTGATCTGGGTTGGGCTCTTGCTGTCCCACACCGGATCGACGATGCAGAACGCGGGCCTGCTGTGGCATGTCTCGCTGTTAGTGCCCCCGGACGAGAAGGGTCTGGCGCTCGGCATCGTCGGACTGGTGCGGTTCCTGCCGATCGTCGTGTTCTCGCTGGTGAGTGGCGTCGTGGCAGACGCCGTGAATCGGCGGCGGCTCATGATCTGCACCCAAACGGCAGCGGCGACGGTGGCGGTGCTGCTGGCCGCGCTGTCGTTTCGTGGCCTGACGGCGGTATGGCCTGTCTATGCCATCGCCGCTCTTGGGGCGGCGGTGAGCACCTTCGATCTGCCGGCTCGGCAGTCGCTCGTGCCGACACTCGTGCCGCGCGAACATCTGCCGAATGCGATCACGCTCAACATGATCATGTTCCAGGTAGCGTCCGTCGCCGGACCGGCCATCGGCGGTCTCCTCATCTCTGTGAGCGGCGTGGCATGGGTCTATGTGGCAAACGCCGTCTCGTTCGGGTTCGTCATCGTGGCGCTGCTGCTGATGCGGGATGTCCCGGCCGACCGCGCGCAGCCGGGTCCCTCAATCTCTCGCGGGGGGAGGGACGATCTCTCGCTGCATGCGGCAATCGAGGGACTGCGATTCGTCTTTCGAGCGCCGCTCATTCGGTCCACGATGCTGCTCGATTTCTTCGCGACGTTCTTCTCGTCGGCGACAGCGTTGCTGCCGATGTTCGCGCAGGACATTCTTCACGTTGGGCCGAGCGGGTACGGCTGGCTGTTCGCGGCGCCGGCGGCTGGCGCGGTTGTGACGAGCCTGGCGCTCGTGCCCCTGGTGGAGCGGATCGAACGCCGTGGCGAAGCGCTTCTCTGGTCCGTGGCCGGTTATGGTCTGGCAACCGTCCTCTTCGGCCTCTCCCAGTCATTCTGGCTCTCGTTCGTGTGCCTCGCGGCCACCGGGGTGACTGACACCATCAGCGCCGTGTTTCGCAGCATCATCCGCCAGCTCGAGACGCCCGATCGGCTTCGGGGCCGGATGATCGGCATCAACATGGTGTTCTTCGTTGGAGGGCCGCAACTTGGCGAGTTCGAGGCCGGCGCCGTGGCAAGCGGGTTCGGTGCGGCGTTCGCGGTGGTCACAGGCGGTGTGGGCTGTCTGATCGCGACGGCGTGGGTGGCGGTCTCAACGCCCATGATCCGGAAGTACAGGCACATGACCTCTCCGACTTGGTGATTGGTGATTGTCGATCTATTAATCGATCGTCAATTGTCGATCGCCACATCGTCGATTGTGCGCAGCCGGCTTGCACGGTTTTGCTCCGCGCAGACATGGGATCGCCGTGACCGTGCGGTATCATCAGGAGCATGGATTTGCTGTCGCCAGCCGAAGCACCTGCCGCACCCTCGTTTCAGAATCGAGAGCAAATCCCAGAGCGCTTCAAGTGGAACCTCAGGAACATCTTCCCCGACTGGCAGGCCTGGCAGCGCGCGTACGACGAACTGGATCGGAAGATCACGGCCTACAGCGAACTTCACGGCACGCTCGCCGGCGGCGGCGAGAAGCTCCTGGCCGCCCTCGAGCAGCGCGATGAGATAGGCCAGCTCGAGTACAAGGTGTGGTATTTCGCGTCCCTCTGGTACGATCAGGATCAGCGCGACAACGATATCAACGCGAAGCGGCAGCAGGTGCAGATCCTGTTCGCGAAGGCCGCCCAGGCGTCCTCCTGGTTCAGCCCCGAACTGCTGAGCATTCCTCTCGCGACCGTGCAGGCATGGATGGCCGCGAACGAGAAGCTGGCGGTTCATCGGTTCGAGCTGGAAGACCTGTACCGCCAGCAGGAGCATGTGCTGGACGAGAAAGGCGAGCAGTTGCTGTCGCTCGCGAGCCGTTTCGCCACCTCTCCGCACGATGCGTACGCGGCGCTGTCGACGGCGGACTTCAAGCCACCGACGATCCGGCTGTCGAACGGCCCAGACGTGTCGCTGACCTACGGGCAGTATCGCGCGATCCTTGCCACGAACCGGAATCAGGCCGACCGCGCGGCGGCGTTCCATGCGTTTCATCAGACCTACGAGAGCACGTCGAACACGTACGCGTCGCTCTACAGCGGCGTGCTCCAGCGCGACTGGTTTCTCGCGCAGGCACGCGGCTACAAGAGCACGCTGGATGGAGCGCTGCACGCCAACAACATCCCGACCGCGGTCGTCGAGAACCTGATTGCCGCCACGAAAGCGGGCACGGCTCCGCTGCGCCGTTATCACCGCCTGCGCAAGCGCGTGCTGGGACTCGAGACGTATCACACGTATGACAGTGTCATTCCGCTCCTCGGGTTCGACCGGAAGTATCCGTACGAGAAAGTCCTGGAGTGGCTGCCTGCCTCCGTGGCTCCGCTCGGGCCGGACTATCAGCAGCGGATGCGCCAGATGCTCGCCGGCCAGTGCATCGACGTGTACGAGAACCCGGGAAAGAAGAGCGGCGCGTATTCGGCGCCCGTATATGGGGCGCCCCCCTACATGCTGCTGAACTACAACGATACGCTCGACGCCGTGTTCACGCTGGCCCACGAGGTCGGCCACTCGATGCACACGGTCCTGGCGCATGCCCATCAGCCGTTCGCCTACGCCGGCTACACCATCTTTGTCGCGGAAGTGCCGTCCACGCTCAGCGAGGCGCTCTTCCTCGAATACATGCTGGCCCACAGCACGGATGAGCGCGAGCGCATCGTGCTGCTCCAGCACGCCATCGACGGCATCGTGCAGACGTTCTACTCTCAGGTGTTGTTCGCCGACTACGAGCTGCAGGCACACCGCCTGGTCGAGCAGGGGAAGCCTGTCACCAGCGAGGTGCTGGGGGAGATCTACTTCGATCTGGTCAAGGCTTACCACGGCGACGCGCTCGAGTACGACGAGCGCGCGAGGGTGACGTGGGCGCGCATCCCGCACTTCTACGGCACGCCGTACTACGTGTACCAATACGCCACTTGCTTCGCGTCCAGTGCGAAGCTCATCAGCCAGATCACGAGCGGGACCGAAGGCGAACGCGCGGGTGCCGTCAACAGGTATCTCTCGCTGCTCAAGGCGGGCGGAAGCGACCACCCCATGACGCTCTTGCAGAGGGCCGGCGTTGACCTCAGCAAGCCAGAAGCCGTGGCGGCGGTCGTCGATCAGCTGAATACGCTGGTGACGAGACTGGAACAGGCCGTGTCCTGAACGGCGCGGTCCCCGGCGCTACTTCGGAGCGTGTTTCTTGCCGCAGTCGACTGTGCCGAGAACAGTGGCGCCGTCGGCCATCACCAGGCGCGGCGCGCTGAGATTGCCATAGACCGCGCCGGTTGCACGCAAATCGACCTGATCCATGGCTCTCACGTTGCCGGTCACCGCGCCGTTGATCACGATGGTCCTGGCGGTCAGATCGGCCTTGATGTTCGCGCCCAACCCAATCATCAGGCTATGGTCGCCGAGCTCAATCGAGCCCTCGACGTCGCCATCGATCGTCAGATCCTCGGTGCTGATGACTCTCCCCTCGACGCGCACCGCCTTGCCAATCCACCCGGCGATGCGTCGCTCAAGACGTCGTGCCCCTGGATCGGCTGCCTGACTGAGTTCGACTCCCTCCGCCGCTTCGACATCCATCATTGGTTGTCCTTCTTGGGAATGCGGAGCCGCGTGTGCGTGACTCCGATGCACTGGTTCATGACCACCATGAGCCCGCCCGCCGTTGCGCGCGTGGCCGCATCCTCGTTCGAAATGCCGTCCTGCAGCCACAAGGCCTTCGCGCCAATCCGCACGGCCTCGTCGGCAATCGGAGGTGTGTCTTCCGGCTTGCGAAAGACGTCAACGATGTCGATCGGGCCCGGTGCCTCCGCGAGCGAGGCATAGGCGCGCTCGCCGAGCACGGCCGTCTCGCGCGGGTTGACGGGGATCACTTTATAGCCGACGCTCTGCAGTTTTCTCATGATGCCATGGGAGGACTTCTCTGAATTAGAGGAAGCGCCGACGATGGCGATGGTGGTGGCGTGGGTCAGGAGATTCGACAGCTCTGCGTCCGACGGGTTGACGTGGGGCATGCGTGTCAGCTTACACCGAGGATGCGCCCGGCATGAACGTGTCGTGCTGTGTGATACGTGAGACCTCGACGTGGCGTCTGTGCGGTGGGCCCAGTAGGCGGTGAGGCCGGCGAACAGGCCCAGGCGTGAGCTCGAGCGCGTGCGACGCGTCACGCGTGCAGGCTGTGGGTCGCGGCAATTTCTGCTGCCGCACGACGTCCGCTTTCGACGGCGCCGTTCATATAACCCTGCGACGCAATGCTTGTGTGTTCGCCCGCGAAGAACAGTGGGCCGGCAGGGTGCGACAACCACGCACGGAGCGACGGATCGAATGTCGGATCAAAGTACGCATAGCCGCCGCGCGCCCAGCAATCAGACTCCCAGATCACCTGCCGCCACCCGAGCAGATCGGGTTCGCGGGCGCCCAGCCAGTCGAGCGCGCGCACGAGTCCGTTGACGCCCGTCTTCGCCAGAATCTCCCGCGTGCCATCGCTTGCCGATCCGCCCGCGAGCAGTGCAAGAATCCCGGCGCGCCCTCGCTGCTCCTCGTTGCCATCCCATACCGCTCCGAATGGCTGAGACGACCCGAAGGCCCGCGGACGTCCCGCAGCGCGCCAAGGACGACCGGCGAATTGCAGCAGCGTCTTGGTTGCCTTCCCGTAGCGGAGCCGTGAGATCGCTTCATGCTGCTGCGGCGGCAACGCCGGGGTGATGGGAATGCGCCGCAGGAGTGGGCCCGGTACGGCGAAGATGACGTAGTCGACGTGGATTTGCGACGTCTCCCTCCGGTGCTTCACGCTGGCACGCACACCCTTGCCGCGATGCGACACGGCCACGAGCTCCGTCTCGAGCTTCAGGCGGTCGCCAAGGGGCGCAGCAAGGGCGTCCGTCAGCCTGTCGTTGCCCCCTTCGATTCGATAGATCGCTCCTGGCCCGGGTTCGTCATCGGACCCAAACTGATCGACCAGTGCCAGGAGGGAGAGGTCATCGGGATCAGCGAGAAAGAAGCCCCGGAGGCCAGTCGCTGTGGCTCGAAGCTCCTCATCAGCGTTCACGTCCTGAAGCCATTGAGAAACCGATCGCCGCGCGAGGTCCGCCGCGATGGGCGTGTCCCACCGCTGCTCGGCCAATCGGTAGCGCTCACTGAGGCCATCCAAGCAGCTCGCGAGACGCTCCCAGCCTCGTTTCAGGTTGCGCGGCAGGATGTGTGTCCGGCCCTGGCGGTCGGGCTGGGCGTATCCCCAGCCTCCGCGCAGCACGCGGACAAGCTTCAGCCCAAGCGCTGCGGCGAGCTGCCGAATTTCCCGGTGCCCTTCGTCGATGAAATCGGCGCCGGCCTCCGCATGCTGCGACTCGGCAAACCCCTCGTGGAGGGTGTGCACCCGGCCGCCTACCCGCGACCGTGCATCGATGATCGTGACCGTCGCACCCATTGCGATGAGGTCTCGCGCGGCGGCCAAGCCCGCAAGCCCTGCACCCGCCACGAGAACAGACACACCGCCCAACTGGCCTTCCGCCCTTCCGCTCATTCGTACAACTCTATTTGGGAATGGCCGCCGCGAGCGGCTAAACTTTGCACATGCTGTCAGCGGTTCTCTTCGCAGCGGCCGTCGCTGCAGGCTACGTCCACCCCGAACAACTCGCAGAAACGGAGTGGGTTGCCGCGCACGCCAGCGATCCACACGTCCGCATTGTCGACATGCGCCGTGGCGGGTACGAGGCCGGCCACATCCCCCAGGCTGTCTATCTGGCGCCCGGAGCTATCCGCGTCGCAAACAGCGCCCCGACATTTCTCCGGTAGTGGTCAAGTTTCAAAATGACGGGCTATCCGGTACGGCCTCGGCATGCCATACTGGCCCATGCCTCAGCGCTCAAGAACACGCACACGCGACGAAGTTCAGTCAGCCTATGACACCATCCAGCAGGTGATCCGAGAAACCGAAGGCACAGGCAAGGACCCCTTAGCCGTGGCCCTCGGTCGCCGTGGCGGGCTCAAAGGCGGGCCGGCACGCAAGGCCGCCCTTAGTCCTGCTCGTCGTCGGGAGATTGCACGCCAAGCGGTTCAGGCTCGCTGGAAGAAGCGAAAGCGGTCGGAGTAGGTCCGATAAGCGGGCGAACCTGCAACAGTGGCATCTGAGAAAGATATGCCGGTTCGGTCACCGGTATCAGGTGGGCAATCTTCTGAAAATCGTAATCCCACCGCTGGAGCTGGTCGGCTTTCTCAGCAATGGCCGTTGCCGCATGAATGGCATCAGCTGGCTTGAGTCCATGAGCGCGGGCCAGTTTCCCCGCTTCTCTGGCCAAGTCCTCATGTACCTGAATCTTCTTCACCCATGGCCATTTGAACATGCCGTCCAATAGGACCACTTGGCCATCGGTCAATGGTTTCGGGTATTTGATGGCTTTCGGTCGGATCACTTCTACAAGGGTGAACATGGACGTAATGATTTCGACTTTGCCGTCCTTGGCATGAGGAAGGATGTCCTCGCAGATCTGCCGCCGCTCTTCCTCTTCCTCTGCTAAAAAGCACAGGAACACGCTTGCGTCCCAATAGAGACGGTCGTTCTTAGCGGCCATCTCTCAGATGCTCCAAGTACTCTCGAATAGAAATCTCTTCGTCCTTTGACTTCTTGAAGAGGCCAGATACCTGCTCAATCGTTGGTAGTGTGTCAGGAGAGGCGTATGGAACGACGTCCGTGGCCTGGACAGACACGGCTTGGCCGCGCGCATTAAAGGCAACCAAGCCAGTCACGAGCACCCGTTGTCGAAGGAGTTCCTTTACACGGTCTTCCAGCTCACTCGGATACCGACACCTGACCGCACGGTTGAAGTTTTCGTCCCAGACGCGAATCTCGTTAGCGAAATGAACGGCGATAGTGTCCAATTTGCCGAGAATCGAACCCTTGGACCGAGTCGCACTACCGATAGCCTTACGAATCCCGACTAGCGTGATTTCCGAAATGTCCGCTTGCTCGTTTTCCGAGTAGACGTGAATATCGCCTAATCGCTTGGCCTGGACGGCCAGACGCTCGATCTTCTCAATGGCAGCGTCTGGCACGGCCTGCGGACGCTCGCCGGCATCCAGTGAACGAACGCCACTAAAAAGGGCGGCTTCGACCCGGCCAGAGGTATCGCGTCGTACTAATTGTTTGGTCTGCGGGTCTTTTCTAGCGATGGGTTCTGCTTGGACGCCCAGCAAAGGCGGGCTTTGTTTCTGAAGGACGGCGACACGCCATCGAACCGCACCTCTTGGATCATTCGCAACCGCTGCGTCGAGATCGGCGAGAAGGCCGGCGATTCTGTTAAAGGCGTTCTTGAGATCGTTGAGGGTGATCTCGTCCCGATTGCCGAGGCGGAAGAATAGCGTCCGGCCAACCATGGTTTGCTCCAGTGTTTCGCCTTTTGATCGTACCATGGCCAGTCTGCAAGCAGCAGTCTATTCCGGTTCTCGGTTCCTTGGCTCGACGACTTCACTTGACAATACATGACCGGTCAAGTATACTCTTTCCATGAACAAGTTGAGCACGGCGAAGCGGGTAGCAGTAGTCGCGGCATTGGTTGAGGGCAACAGCATCCGGGCAACGGCACGAATGACCGACGTCTCGAAGCCGACAATCCTCAAGCTGCTCGCGGATCTGGGCGCGGTCTGCACGAAATATCAGGACGAAGCGCTACGCGGTCTGAATTCCCGTAGGATTCAGATCGATGAAATCTGGCAGTTCTGCTACGCCAAGGACAAGAACGTCCCGGCCGACAAGATCGGTACGTTCGGCTACGGCGACGTATGGACCTTCGTCGCCATTGATGCAGACTCGAAACTGATTCCGACGTGGCGCGTCGGTTCGCGGGATCTCGCCACGGCCTATGCCGTAACGCACGATTTGGCCGCGAGACTCAAGAACCGCGTGCAGATCACCACGGACGGCCTCAAGGTCTATCTGGAATCCATCGAGAGCGCGTTCAATGAGGACGTTGATTACGCGACGTTGCAGAAAATCTATGGCAGTGACCCGCTGGCTGAGAAGCGTTACAGCCCGGCGAAGATCCTGAGCAGCACGACAGAGATCATAACAGGCACGCCGAATCCGAAGCACATCTCGACCAGTTACATCGAGCGGCAGAACCTCACGATGCGGATGTCCATGCGTCGCTTTACCCGTCTGACGAATGCCTTCAGTAAGAAGATCGAGAATCATGCGGCGGCCGTGGCGCTCTACACGATGCACTACAACTTCGCCCGCGTTCATCAGACGTTGCGCGTAACACCGGCCATGCAGGCGGGCGTTGCCGATCACATCTGGTCGCTGGCCGAAATCGTGGCCCTGCTCGGCTGAGGCTCAGCTACAATCCGCAAGAATGAATCTGCTCTATTACGGCGACAACCTTGATGTCCTGAGACGCCATGTCGCCGACGAGTCCGTCGACCTGGTCTACCTTGATCCGCCCTTCAATTCTAACGCCTCGTACAACGTCCTGTTTGCGGAACGCGACGGCACGCAGGCCGCATCACAGATCAAGGCGTTCGAGGATACGTGGCGCTGGGATGAAGGCGCGGCGCGGGCCTTCGAGGAGATCGTCGAGGCGGGCGGGCGCGTCTCGCAGGCGATGCAGGCGTTCCGGACCTTCCTCGGCGATACGGACATGCTCGCCTACCTCGCGATGATGGCCCCGCGTCTCATAGAACTCCGGCGCGTTCTGAGGCCGACAGGCAGTCTCTACCTGCATTGCGATCCAACCGCGAGCCACTACCTCAAGATGCTGCTCGATGCTGTGTTCGGCCCTGCACAATTCAGAAACGAAATCATCTGGCTGCGCTCGAAGAATCCGAAGGGCTCTCAGTTTGAGATGAAACGCTTTAGCCCATTCACGGATACGATCCTCTATTACGCTAAATCGGACGCGACGGTTGTTAATTTGGATCGCATTCGGATACCGCTGAACACCGAAGAATGGGCTGACAAGTATCCCTGCAAAGATGAACATGGCCCATATGCGGACGGCCCGATTCTGCGCTCAGGCAGTATGGGCGCAAGACCGAATCTCGTCTATGAATACAAGGGCTTCACGCCTGGGCCTGCTGGCTGGCGGGTGAAGCGCGAAGTCCTAGAGGAGATTGATCGAAAGGGCAACCTCGCATGGACAAAAACTGGTGCCGTGCGCCGCAAGCTCAGGCCGGAGGATATCGAGAAGGGTCAACCGATTGGAAGTTTCTGGGGTGATATTCCGCCAATTAATTCACAGGCGGCAGAACGGCTTGGCTATCCAACGCAGAAGCCGGAGGCCCTGCTGGATCGCATCATCGCGGCGAGCAGCAACGAGGGCGACGTGATCCTTGATCCCTTCTGCGGTTGCGGAACGACCATCGCATCGGCGCAAAAGCTGAAGCGGCGATGGATCGGGATCGACATCACCAACCTTGCAATCGGTCTGATTCGACATCGGCTCGACGATGCCCACGGCGAAACGATTCGAGAGACCTACGAAGTGATCGGCGAGCCGGTATCCGTGGCTGATGCGTCGACGCTGGCCGCGTCTGACCCGTATCAGTTTCAATGGTGGGCGCTCGGCTTGGTGGGCGCACGTCCGGCCGAAGGAAAGAAGGGCGCCGATCAAGGGATCGACGGGCGGATCTATTTCCACGAAGGCGACGGCACGACCCGCCGGATCATTCTGTCCGTCAAAGCTGGGAAGCTGCACGCGCCATACGTGCGCGATCTGCGCGGCGTGGTCGAACGCGAGAAGGCGGCGATAGGCGTCCTATTGACACTGGACGAGCCGACGAAGGCCATGCGGACGGAAGCCGCGTCAGCGGGTTTCTATAAGTCGCCCTGGGGCCAGCATCCACGGCTTCAGATCGTCACCGTGGGCGAGCTACTGAATGGGAAGCGGCTGGACATTCCGCCCATCCGGCAGACGAGCGTCACCTATAAGCGAGCACCGAAGGCGCTCTCGAAGGCGGCTGAGCAGCCGCGAATCTTCGGCGAGGATTGAAAGTAGCCCACTACCATTTCTCCCCACCCCTGCGGCCTTCAAGGCGATGATGGAGAAGCTCGGCATCTCAGATTCGACACGCGTTGTCGTGTACGACGAGAGCGGGATCTATGCGCCGCGCCTCTGGTGGATCCTGAATTACTTCGGTCACCCGAACGTTGCGCTCGTCAACGGCGGTTGGGGGAAGTGGACGGCGGAGAGGCGGGAGACGCCAACCGCCGTGCCAGCCGTCGCCAGCGCGACGTTCACGCCACGCCCCACGCCGACATGGCTGGCAACAGCATCCGACGTCGTTGAGGCGATCAACAAGCCCGCGTCCGAATTGTGGATGCTCGAACGGAGCGCGAAATTGGCGGCGCCGTGCAACCCAACATCACACGGGGCGGATTTGTCCCCTCCTCCATTCCGGTGTACTACGAGGAGCTCCTCGACCCGACACTGCGCACGTTCAAGTCGGCCGAGGAGCTCAAGCAAATCTACGAATCGCGCGGCGTGCTTCCATCGCACGAGGTGATCGCGTACTGCCTGGTCGGCATGCGGGCGTCGGTGGATCTCTTCGCGCTGCACCTCATCGGTTACGACAAGTTGAAGAACTACTACGGCGCGTGGGAAGAGTGGGGTGATGGTCGAGGGGCCTCAGTCGTTGGCCCGGCTTACAGCTGCTCGATGGGGTAGCCCTTTGACTTCAGCATCTGCAGCAGTCCATCAGGGCCAACAAGATGGGCGGCGCCGACGATGACGAGGGCACGGCCGCGGCGGTTGAAGAGGGCTTCGAGCTTCGGGAGCCAATTGCGATTACGGTCGACGAGCAGGCGCTGATACATCTCCGGGTCCTTTCGCAGGTCCTGCAGCAGCAACTGCTTGACCGTGTCCACATCGCCGGTCTTCCACGCAGCGAGCACTTTTTCGACGCTCGCCGTCGCGGTCTCCAATTCCATGATCGTTTCGACCAGCATCCGATCCTGCTGAGCCATGGTCATTTCGTCGAAGCGCGAAATCTGGAATTCCGTGGTCTCGAGACCCTGAACGAGTCGTCCGTTCGCTTTCGCCAGATCGTAGAAATGCTTGTCGAGGCCCAGGTTGGGATCGAAGCCTGCGTTGGCCCAGACGAGGTTCATCAGCATGAGGGACAGCGACCACGGCTTGAACTGTTTCAGCGGTTCGATTGGCAGACCGAGCGCGGCGGCCTTCCGGCTGACCAGGTCGAATGTCGCGGGTGACACGACCTTGTCAATCGACCGTCCCGGGGGCAGCATGCCCCGGGTCAGAATCCGCAGCTGCAATTCGGGCTCCAGCATCTCGCCCATGTCGACTTCCTCGACGAGGAGATCGGAATCCTTGAACGCGGCCTCGAGTGGGGGGCTGAGCGGGTAGTAGTCCTTGCTCAGGAGATGAACCGAGCCCATCAGATAGATGGCGGTCTGCTGCCCAGACACCTTCCACAGAAAGCTCCGAGTGGCTGCTTCGGGCAGGCGCGAGGCGCCCAGAACGGCGACCACGGCGGTCAGCAGGACGAGCGCCCTGCGTCGGGCACCGCGGGGTAACGGGGCGACGGAGCGATCGCGCAACGGCATCAGCGGCTGGCCACCGGTGGGGTCCTGGTGCGCATGAAGGCCTCAATCTCGTCAATCGTCCGGGGTACGCCCGACGACAGGTTCACCAGGCCCGCATCCTCGATCAGAAACGAGTCTTCGATCCGGATGCCGATGTCCGCGTACTTCCGAACGGCCGGCTGAATGCGATCGATGAGTGCGAGGTTTTCCGGCGTGCGTGGCAGGTTGTCGAGCACGCTCGGACGGACGTAAATGCCTGGCTCGATCGTGAACGCCATGCCCGGTCGCAGCGGATGGGTACGTTCGCCCACGTCGTGCACGTCGATGCCGATGTAGTGCGACGCCCCGTGCGTGTACCACATGCGGTACTGTTCTCCTCGCGTATCGGTGATGAGGCCCAGCGCGAGCAGTCCCTCCTTGATCACGTCTACGGTCTTCGTGTGAATGTGCCCCGATAGCGCGCCTGGCTTTGCCACCTTGATGGCTTCCTCCTGGGCTCGAAGGACCACGGCATAGATATCCTTCTGCGCCTGCGTGAAGGTGCCGCTGACCGGATAGGTTCTGGTGATGTCGGCCGCCATGTACTGAAAGTTTGCGCCGGCATCAACCAGCAGCAGGTCGCCCGCCCGCATCTGGCGGTCTCCTCCGCGGTAGTGGAGGACCGTCGCGTTCGGGCCGCTGCCGACGGTCGAAGGGTAGGCCCATGAGACGGCGCCCTTGGCGCGCTGAGCGGCCTCGATCGTGGCCTTGACTTCGTATTCATACACGCCCGGCCTTGCCGCGCGCATGCCCGCGAGCTGTGCGTCGCTGGAAATTCTCGCGCTCTCGATGAGCAGCTGCCGTTCGTAGGGCGTCTTGATGAGGCGCAAGCCGGCGAGGAGCGGTGTGGCATCGGCAATCTGGAAGCCGACAAAACGTTCCCGAAGGCGATTGCCGAACGCCGCAGTCGGACCAGGCGCATCCTTCAGGGTGCGCGACTCGAGCGCGAGCGCGACGCGCGCTCGGCCCGCGGCGAGCGCGTCGAAGAACGAGTTCGCTTCGGTCGTGGTGATGCTTCCACTCGGCTGTCGGTTCAACATCGCCTCCAGAAAGGGTTCGAGCTGAGCGGTCGTCATCACGGTGCGAATGCCGGTCAGCGTTGCGGCTTCCTCGCGGCTCAGCAGGCGACCGCTCCAGTGCTCCTGCTCCGGATCTCTCGGTTTGACGAACAGGATTTCTCGCCGGGAGGCGTTCCCCGGCATCAGCACGAGGGGCGGATCCCCCTGCGTCAAGCCGGTCAGATAGTACAGATTGCTGTCTTGCCGGTACTCGTAGTCCACATCGAGCGAATAGATGCGGATCGGCGCGCTGCGGAGAACAAGCAGGGTGTCCGGACCCATCTCGTCCATGACGCGCGATCGACGCGCAGCCAAGTCGTCGCTGAACTCATTCGCGTGCGCCGGAGCTACCAGCACCAGTAACGCGAGCGCGACGACCGGCGTCCGAAGGAGGGCGGAGCACCCGACCGGCTTCATGACGGCCAGTGTATCCTATGGCATTGGCGATGAATCGAACGAAGGATTGGGCGACGACGTTCGACCAGACCGTTCTCGAACGTCTGAGCGTTGCGCATCCGGCGGTCCCGTTCGCGGTGTACGCGCCGGCGTGTGTCTGGTTTCTCTCCCGCACGAGGTAGCGCGGGATTGCTCGCCTTCAAGGCGCAGGAGATCGAGGAGCTGGCGGATGTGTATTTTTTCCGCCCGCTCGGCATGGTGCTCGCGCGCGGCGCCTGTGCGCTGGGGCTGACACCGACAGCAGTCACTGTCGTCGGGATGCTCGTTGGGGCCGCGGGGGGTGCGTTCTTGTACGACGAGCGCCGGGCGTCCGCGGCGTTTGGGCTCATTATCCTTCACAGCATCCTGGATTCGTCAGACGGCCAGCTGGCCCGCATGACCGGGCGCGTCACCGAATTCGGACGCGTGCTGGACGGTGTCGGTGGATATGTCACACACGTGGCGATCTACGTCGCGGTCATGGCACGTGCGCTCGCCGGCGGCGGGAGCTCGACCGTCGTGCTCCTCGCCGTCGCCGCCGGGGTGGCGAACGTCATCCACGCGCAGATGTACGACTACCATCGCGCGGCGTACGTCCGCTCCGTCATCGAGGGGCGGGCCGAGCCGAATCGTCGGTCCTCTGAAGGCGGAGACGCTCCGTCCGCACGTCTGGCTGGCGCGATCAGCCGGGCGTACGAGGCGATTCAGGAGAGTCTGGCCGGTGCGCACCCCGACGTCGAACGTGCGATGGCAAGACGGTCGATGAACGGCATCGCGCGAGACGAGGATCGCGAACGCTACCGGTCGTGCTTCTACTGGCCGGTGCGCGGCTGGAATCTGTTCGGCGACAACACGCGCTTCTATGCGATCGGTGTGTGCGCGTGGCTGCGGCGGCCCGAGTGGTTCTTTGTCTTCGTGCTGGTTCCGATGAACGTGGCGCTCGTGTGTGTGTGGCTCTGGCAGCGCCGCGCCGACCGGAGGTTTCTTGGCGGGGTGTGATAAATTGTCTGACTGACGCATGCTTCGCGCGGTATTGTTCGACTTGGGTGGTACGCTCGACGGCAGTGGCCTCCACTGGCTGGATCGGTTTGTCGAGCAGTACGCTCGTGCGGGCGCCACGCTGCCGCGCGAAACGATTCGAGCGGCATTCGATGCTGCAGAACGCCTGGCGGCGACCGATGACGCGATCGTGTCAGCGCGGCTCGATGAGATGGTGTACCGCCATGTCGGCTGGCAACTCGAGGAGTTGAGCCGGAGCGGCATGGTGCATCATGTCGGACCGGATCGCGAGCGATTTCGCGAGCGCGTCGTGAGCGGATTCGTCGGCCCCGTCCGGGTGGCCGCGAAAGCCAGCGTGGGCCTCCTCGCCACGCTCAAGTCGAGAGGGCTCCAGCTCGGCGTGGTCTCGAACGCCTGCGGCAACGCCGAACAGTTGTGCAACGACTTGGGGTTCATGCCGTACTTGTCGCTCGTCGTCGACTCACGCCGCGTCGGCCTCTCGAAGCCGAACCCGGCCATCTATGCCTACGCCATGGAGCGTATCGGACTGCCCGCCTCGGCCATCATGATGGTCGGGGATTCATTCGAGCGCGACATCCGGCCCGCGCGATCGCTCGGCATGCAGACCGCGTGGCTCGAAGGGGCGACGGACCAGTCCTGTCCGGATCGTTCCTGTGTCGACGTCTCCCTTCGTGCGCTTGCCGATCTCGCCGCCGCGCTCGACGCTCGATCGCGGACGGTGGCATGACTGGCCGCGCATCTCTTAGAGCCGGTGTCATTGCCGCGGGACACGGCATCCGGCTTCGTCGCGAGGGTTATGCGCTAAAACCACTGGTGCCCGTGGCCGGCGTCACGTTGGTGGAGCGCGTGCTCGGATCGCTGACTGAAACCGGGCCGTCCGAGGTGGCGATCATCGTGAACGACGGGTCGACCGCGGTCAGGGATCATGTGTCGTCTCGCTCCTGGCCATTTGCGTTGCGGTGGATCGTGGAAACGACGCCTTCTTCCATGCACAGCTTTCTCCGGATCGTCGAGGCACTGTCCGCTGATGGCCAGAGCGGGCCGTTTCTGATTTCCACCGTCGACACGATTGCCGCTCCGGGCGCTTTCGCCGCGTTTGCCGCCGCCAGCCAATCGCTCGATGCCGCCGGTGCCCCGGGCATCCCTGGCGTCCCTGGCATCGACGTCGCGCTCGCGGTGACCGAGGCGCAGGCAGACGACGACCATCCGCTGCGGGTGCGCCTGGCGCCTGGTTCATCGCACATTGCGGCGATCGGCGCCGCGGCAGCGGGGTCGCCGTGGATCACCGCGGGCTACTACAGCGTGCGAGCCTCCGTGCTGCGCGAGGCCAATGAGGCACGGCGGGACGGCGTGTCGGCGTTGCGCGACTTTTTCGGACGGCTGCACGAACGTGGCTTTCGGCTCGAGGCCGTGCCCGTCGCCAGTGGCGTGGACGTTGATCGTCCTGGTGACGTAGGCGCGGCGGAAAGGCTTCTCAGCCAGGTGGGTGCACGGATTGACACACGGGTGACCCGCTAGATGCGGATGGTTGGACTGTATCGTGAAGCGGAGTGCTCACCGGGCCTGCACCGCTCGAACGATGCCAGGCTGCTCGATCAGGTGGCCGTCGCGCTCAGGGGACATGGTTGCGACATCGAGTTGACCACGCTGTCGACAGTCGTGCGGTCGCGTCCACCGGAGGCGGTGATCTTCTCGATGTGCCAGGGTCGAGCTGCGCTCGAGCTGCTGTGGCAGGGGGAGGCCGACGGCGCGCGGATCATCAACTCGTCGCGATCCGCACTCAACACATATCGGGATCGGCTGTCACTGCTGTGTCAAGACGCCGGGATCCCATTTCCCGCCACGGCGCTCGTCACGACGTGCAAGGGCGGTGATGCGGGTATCGACCCCGGTCTGCTCGACCGAGGCATGTGGCTCAAGCGCGGCGACATGCATGCCTCGGTGAGCGCTGACGTGCAGTGGGTCGATTCGGCGGACGGCCTTCGTGCCGGGCTCAAGGGGTTTGCCGCGCGCGGCATTCCTCGTGCAGCGCTGCAGCGGCATTACGAGGGCGACGAGATCAAGTTCTACGGTGTGGCGGGCGGGCGGTTTTTCCACTGGTTCTACCCGCCAAAGGACTCGGATCCTTGGGGCCGACATGGAGCGCCCTGTCTACGCGGTCCAGTGGATGTGTCCGCCCTGGAACAACTTGCCGAACACGCGGCGACCACGGCCGGGCTCGATGTCTACGGCGGCGACGTCATCATCTCGTCGTCTGGCGAGCTCACGCTGATTGACCTCAACGATTGGCCGTCGTTTGCGCCGTGCCGCGACCGTGCGGCCGATGCGATTGCCCGCTATCTGATGGGACGTGTGAATGTTGCCTGGAACTCAGGTGTGGTCTCGATCTCGCGCAAAAGCGCTGTTTGACGAGGAACAGCAGTTCATCGCGCCTGGGCTGCAGACGATTGCGCTGCTGTCGGAGCTGGCGATCGAGCGTGGCCGTGGCGCGATCCTGATCGACGTCGATGGCAACGAATACCTTGACCTGAACGCGGGCGTGTCGGTGGCCAGCCTTGGCCACGCGCATCCGGACTATGTCGCGGCCCTCACCGCGCAGCTCGGCAGGGTCAGCGTCGGCAGCTTCACCTCGCGCCCGCGGGCGGCCCTGGTGCGACTCATCGCCGACCTGTCGCCGGGTGCGCTCAACCGCGTGCAGTTGTTCAGCGGCGGCGCGGAAGCCGTGGAAGCCGCCATTCGTCTGGCGCGTTCGCATACGAAACGGAGCGACATCGTCGGGTTCACCGGTGCGTTCCACGGCAAGACGGCCGGCGTTCTTCCATTGTCCGACGTGGCGTGGAAGGAAGCCGTCGGACCGCTGCCGGCCGGCTACCATCTGGCCCCATTTCCAGACCCCACGCGCTTTGCGGGGTCGGAGCAGGATTGCCTCGCCGCGTCGATCAACGGCCTTCGGCGCGTCGTCCTCGAGCATGCCGGCGGACGTCCCGCCGCGATCATCGTCGAGCCGATTCAGGGCACGGCAGGCAACATCGTGCCACCGCGCGGTTTCCTGCGCGGCGTCCTGGAGGTGGCTCGCGAGTGCGGCGCGCTGCTCATTGCCGACGAAATGATCACCGGCTTTGGCCGCACCGGCCTCATGTTCGGGTGCAATCATGACGATGTGACACCAGACATCATGACGATGGGGAAGGGGATGGCGTCTGGGTTCCCGGTGAGCGCCGTGCTCTCCACCGATGCGATTGTCGCTGCGGAGCCCTTTTCCCTGCCGAGCGCCTCGTCGTCCAGCTACGGCGGCAATCCGCTCGCGTCCGCGGCCGCGCTCGTGACGATTCGCACGATCCTCGACGACAACCTGGTCGAGAATTCGGCGCGCGTCGGACGTGTGCTTCTCGACGGCCTCGTCGAGCTGGCGACGCGTCATCCGTCGATGGCGAACGTGCGTGGCCAGGGGCTGCTGATCGGATTCGACCTGGTTACACGCGATGATCCCTCGTTGCCCGACCTAAAGGTCGGGCCTACATCTGGCCCTGCAGTCGGGCCTACATCTGGCCCTGCAGTCGGGCCTACATCTGGCCCTGCAGTCGGGCCTACATCTGGCCCTG
>ORMF010909423.1_pt1 | contig 20841 bp, 18 predicted proteins | sample 1779871 | NCBI WGS metagenome assembly ORMF01 (sample SAMEA104232316, study PRJEB22302) | groundwater metagenome | biome: forest; feature: aquifer; material: groundwater | place: USA | collected 2011-08-07 | depth 5.4 m | reverse complement strand
CCCGGTGCGCTTCTTCCTCTACCGCAAGCCGGATGGGACAGTGGCCGCGCTGCTCGACGCCTGCGAGATTTGCGGCCGCGTCGGGTTTTACCAGACCGCCACCGGGGTGGTGTGCAAGCACTGCGCCGCCCCCATCAACCCGCAGAGCGTGGGCCAGGAGGGCGGGTGCAATCCCGTTCCCCTCAAAGCCACGTTCAGCGAGACGACGGTGACCATCTCCGAGGCCGACTTCGCCTCCGCCTCCTCGCGCGTGAAGGACTAACCATGTTCATCCGCCTGGTCTACGAGTCATTCCGGCGCCAGCGGCGGCGCAAGCTGCTGGCGGGAACGGCCGTGGCCCTGGGCGCGGCGGTGGCGACCGCCATGATCGCCGTGGCCACCGACATCGGCGACAAGGTCAACCACGAGCTGCGCAGCTACGGCGCCAACCTGGTGGTCTACCCGCAGGAGGACACCCTGGACGTGGAGGCTGGAGGGATCAACCTGAAGCCGGCCAGCGAGGGCGCCTACCTGCGCGAGGCCGACCTGCCCAAGATCAAGGGCATCTTCTGGCGGCACAACGTGGTGGCCTTCGCTCCCCTGCTCCCGTTACAGGCGGAGGTCTCCGCCGCCGGCGGCGCCGAGAAGGTGGAGATTCTCGGCACGTATTTTTCCAAGGAGCTGACCCTGGGGAAGGAGCGCTTCACCAGCAGCATCCGCGCGCTGCATCCCTGGTGGGAGGTCGCGGGCGCGTGGCCGGCCGATGATTCCGAGCAAGTCCTGGTGCGGACGGAACTGGCCTCGCGTCTGCGCGTGAAGCCCGGGGATGAGCTGCGGATCGCGGGCCGGACCGTCCAGGTGGTGGGGATTCTCGATCCCGGCGATTCCAAGACGGAAGCCGTGGTGGTCCCGCTCGGGTTGGCGCAGGAGATTGCGCAGCGTCCCGGAGCGGTGCGCCGTGTGCTGGTGAGCGCGCTCACCAAGCCGGAAGACGCCTTCGCGCGCCGCGACCCCGGCAGCATGAGTCCGCCGGACCGCGACGCCTGGTACTGCTCGCCCTACGCCAACTCCATCGCCTTCCAGTTGCGCGAGGCCATCCCGCACTCGCAGGCGGAGCAGATCCGCCAGGTGGCGCAGAACGAGGGCGCCATCCTCACCCGCATCGAAGGACTGATGCTGCTGGTGACTCTGGCCGCCCTCGCAGCCTCGGCTCTGGCCGTCTCCGCCGCCATGACCACCGCCATGCTGCAGCGCCGCCGCGAGGTGGGGCTGATGAAGGCCCTGGGCGCCGGAAATCCCGCCATCGCAGCCGTCTTCCTGGCGGAGTCGGCGATCCTGGCGCTGCTGGGCGGCGGGATCGGCCTGCTGGCGGGAATGGTGATGGCGCGCCAGATCGGGCTTTCGGTATTTGGCAGTGTCATCCGCTTCGACCCCGTGCTGCTGCCGCTGGTCCTGGGACTGGCCGTGCTGGTGACTTTTGCCGGCAGCGCGGCGGCCATCCGGCGCGCCCTGCGCTTCGATCCGGTGATCGTGCTGCGAGGCGACGCATGAACCCGCGGCGCTCCATGTTCCTGCGCATTCTGCTGCGGGCGACCTTAGTGCGTCCGGGCCGCTCGCTCACCGCGCTCGCTGCCCTGGTGGTGGCCGCTACCGTCGCCACTGCCATGCTCAACCTCTACACCGACGCCGGCGCCAAGCTGGAGCGTGAATTCCGCAACTACGGCGCCAACCTAGTGGTGATCGGACCGGGCGGCGGCGCGTTGCCCGAGGACGCTTTGCGGAAACTCGAGACCACGCTGGGCGGCCGCGGGATCGCGGTTCCCTTCTCCTACGCCATCGTCAAGACCAGCGGCGGTTCGCCGGTGGTCGTGGCCGGGACGGACATGGAGCGAGTGCGCACCCTGAACAGTTGGTGGTCGGTCAGCGCCTGGCCCGCTGCCCCCGGGGACGCCTTGATGGGCGCACGCGCCGCCCAAGCACTCGCGCCCGGCGGCCAGCCTTTTGACCTGACCTTCCAGGGGCGCACCCTGCGCGTGAAGCCCGTGGGGACGCTGCGCACCGGGGCCGCCGAGGACAGCCGCATCTACCTGCCCATGTCGGACTTTCAGCCGTGGACGGGAGCCGGCGTCTCGACCATCGAGGTGCGGGCCGCGGGCGCGCCGCCGGAGGTCGAAGGAATCGCGCGCCAGCTCTCCGCGGCGGTTCCTCAGGCGCAGGTGCGGCCGGTGCGCCAGATCCTGGAAGCCGAGGCACAAGTGCTGGGCAAGACGCGCTCCACCATCCTGGCTGCGGTGGCCGTGATCTTGGTGACGGCCGCGCTGTGCGTGCTGGCCACGCTCACCGCTTCGGTATTCGACCGCCGCAAGGATCTGGCGGTGATGAAAGCTCTGGGCGCCTCCGAGCGGCTGGCCCACGCCTTCTTCCTGGCGGAAGCGGCGGCGCTGGGAACAGCGGGAGCGGTGATTGGATTCGGGTTGGGGGTGGGCGCGGCGGCGTGGATCGGGCGCGCCAACTTCCATGCCCCCATCTCCCCGCGGCTGGAGGTTTTTCCCGCGGTGCTGGCCGGGAGTATCTTGGTGGCCGTGCTCTCGGCGCTGATCCCCATCTCGCTGCTGCGGCACGTGCAGCCGGCGGCGATCCTCAAAGGCGAGTGATGGTCATCCAACTCAAACACGTGCACAAGACCTACCCCGCGAAGGCGGAGGGCGGCTCCAGCCTGCTGCACGCGCTGGAAGATGTGTCGCTGCAGGTGGCCGCCGGAGAGTGGCTGGCAGTGATGGGCCCCTCGGGCTCGGGAAAATCCTCGCTGGTGAACCTCATCGGCGGGCTCGACCGGCCCTCCGCCGGCGAGGTCTGGGTGGAGGGCAAGGAGCTGAGCGCGCTCTCCATGGGCGAGCTGAACCGCTTCCGCGCCGAGAAGATCGGTTTCGTCTTTCAACAGTTCCATCTGCTTCCCTATCTCACGTCGGTCGAGAACGTGATGCTGGCGCAGTACTTCCACAGCATGACCGACGAGCGGGAGGCGCGGCAGACGCTGGAACGCGTGGGGTTGGGCGACCGCGCGGAGCATCTGCCCGCGCAGCTCTCCGGCGGCGAGCAGCAGCGGGTGTGCATCGCGCGCGCGCTCATCAACGACCCACCCATTCTCGTAGCCGACGAGCCCACCGGGAGCCTGGACGCCGTCAACGAAGAGATCGTGATGCGGCTGCTGCGCGACCTGCACCGCCAGGGTCGCACCGTCATCATGGTGACCCACGACCCGGTGGTGGCCCGCCTGGCCGACCGCCGCGTGGACCTGCACCACGGCCGCATCGCCTCCCAGGAAATCTTCGCCATGGCCGACGAGGAGCAGTTCGACGAGGTCCTGGAAGAGATGTGGGTCATCGCCGAGAGCAACGAGCTGGCCGAGGTGGGGCGCATGAGCGTCCCGGGAGCGCTGCCCGTCTCCCTGGCCGTGGACAAAATGCGGCAGATGGGATTGGTCACGGTGGAGGCGCACCCGCCGCAGCCCCACGGGCACAAGCCGGTGCTCGACCGCTGCCACGATTTCCTCCGGCCTCCTGGGGACCTCCCTGCCGACGGCGACTGGATCGTGGGCTTCACCCAGCGCGGCCGGCAGCGGGCCGCCGACATCATCCGGCGCCACCGCCTGGCCGAGCGCCTGTTCATGGAGACCCTGCACATGCAGGACGAGCTGGAGATCGAGCAGCAGGCCTGCAAGTTCGAGCACATCCTCTCGTCCGAGGCCACGGAAAAGATCTGCTCTTTCCTGGGACACCCCAAGACCTGCCCGCACGGCAGCCCCATCCCGCCCGGCGCCTGCTGCGCCAGCTAGAACGCCACTCTCGGTTGTGTGGGATTTAAGAAGTGTGGAATCTGCGGTTTAAGGCGGGGTTCTTTAGTAAAGCCTGAATTCCACTTCGACGTTAATCTGCACCGACACCGCCTGGCCGTTCTTGCGCGCCGGTTCGAACTTCCACAGGCGGACGGCCTCCACGGCTTTTTCGTCCAGGCCCAGGCCCAGGCTGCGGGAGACGCGGATGTCGTGCGGACGGCCGTCCGGTCCGACGATCAGCCCCAGCACCACCGTGCCCTCGTACTTGGCCTTGCGGGCTTCCTCGGAATACTCCGGATCCGGCTGATAGAGGACGCGGGGCGCCGAGACCCCGCCGCCCACCCGGAAGACGCCGCCGCCGATCCCGCCGCCTCGGCCGGGGCCCACTCCGGGCCCTTCCCCTGAGCCTACGCCGCCTCCGCTCCCAGAGCCGATGCCGCCGCCGGAACCGGTCCCGTTCGAGGGTGGGCCGACCTGGGCCACGGGGTCGCCGAAGTTGGGCATGTTGACCTGGGCGAGCTTCACCTGCGGTGGGATCACCACTGTAGGTTCCACCGGGAGCTTCGGGTTCTCATTCCGGATGATGACCGCGGGCGGCGCCAACTGCTCCATGGCCAGTTTGGGCAGCTTGCCCTTGGGAGCGGCCAGCTTGTCGCGATCGCCACCCCCGCCGCCTCCGCCGATGGTGTCGTTCTTCTTATTGGAGAGCGGCAGATAGTCGGAGATGTCGGTGGGGATCAGCACCACGGCTGCCGGACGTCGCGCTTCGACCACCTTCCCCCCGCCCAGGTAAAAGGCGGCGATGGCCACGGCGACCGTGCCGTGCACCAGCAGGGTGCCAACCCAGCCCGACTTGCGATAGTCGTAGTCGCCCCAGAGGTCGCGCACCTGCGCCGGCTTGGACTGCAACTGAAGCGGCGGCAGCTTTTGCGGAGCGAGCAGCTCGCGCAGGTTGGCGGCGAGCGAACGCCACAGGGGCTGGTCCAGGCGGAGCTCCCGCACCGGCACGGGGCGGGAAGTCAGCTGCAAGGGTGCGGGCGCCGGAGAGAACAACCCGCTCAGGCCGCGAGCCAGAGAGCGCCACAAAGGAAGGTCGAGATCCAGGTCGGGGACGCGCTCCGGCCTCGAGGTCAGGGAGAGCGGCGGAAGCTTGTCGGGAAAGAGGGCCTCGCGGAGCGTCGCCGGGAAGGTGCGCCACCATGGGGCGTCCAGATCGAGCAGCAGCCGCCCCAGGTGCTCTTCTGCCGGGCCCTCCCGGCGCGAATTCTTCTCCAGCTCCCCCACTTCCCCTCCCGCTCCCATCACTATACGGGGGAAACCCCGTTTTTCGGGTTTCTCCGCATGGTTCCCTTGTTAACAGATGAGCGAACTCTCCTCGAAGTTGCATGGATACACCCGGTCCATAACCGAGGTGCGGAGGCTTCCGTAACCCGTTGGAAGCCGCCGCGGGCCTGGAGGTTCCCGGAGGGGACTTTTCCCGGCCCGGCCCTGCCGCGGCGGAGCCCCCTCCGCCCACGATTGCGGGAAGGCTTCTCCGCTCCCTTTATAATGAAAAAGTACCGGCATCACGGAGAAGGAATGGGAGCACCCTCGGACCTGAAGGCCACCATCAACCTGCCCAAAACCGGCTTCTCCATGAAAGCCAACCTCCCGCAGAACGAGCCCACCATGCTCGCCCGCTGGGAGGAGATGCGCATCTACGAGCGCATCCGGGAGGCGCGCCAGGGGGCGCCCATCTACCTGCTGCACGACGGGCCTCCCTACGCCAACGGGCCCATCCACCTGGGGACGGCGCTGAACAAGACCCTGAAGGACTTCGTGGTGAAGTCCAAGAACATGGCGGGATTTGACTCCCCCTACGTGCCCGGGTGGGACTGCCACGGTCTGCCCATCGAGATCAAGGTGGACGAGGCGCTGGGCCGCAAGAAGCTGGAAATGGCGGCACTCGACGTGCGCCGCGCCTGCCGCGAGTACGCCGAGAAGTACCTCGACCTGCAGCGCGGCCAGTTCAAGCGGCTGGGCATCTTCGGGCGTTTCGAGCGGCCGTATTCCACCATGTCGCCGGAGTACGAGTCGGTGATCGTCGCCACCCTCTACGACTTCTTTGAAAAGGGCTACGTCTATCGCGGCCTGCGGCCGGTGTATTGGTGCCTCAAGGACAAGACCGCGTTGGCGGAAGCCGAGGTCGAGTACGAGGACCACACCAGCCCCAGCATCTGGGTGAAGTACGCGCTCACCAGCGACCCCGGCAAGATCGATCCCGCGCTGGCCGGGAAAAAGCTCAACACCATCATCTGGACGACCACGCCGTGGACGCTGCCGGCCTCCATGGCGGTGGCCTTCCATCCGGGGCTGGAGTATGTGGCGCTGGAGGCCGCGGGCCAGGTGTACGTGGTGGCCAGAGTGCTGGCCGCCCACACGCGGGGTGTTTGCAAGCTGGAGGGCGCGCACGCGCTTGCGCGCTTCCCCGGCACGCGCCTCGAGCACGCCACCTTCGCCCATCCCTTCCTGGAGCGGCAAGTCCTCGGCGTGCTCGCCGATTACGTCACCACCGACCAGGGCACGGGCGCCGTTCATACCGCTCCCTCGCATGGCCCCGACGACTTCTACACCGGCGCGAAGTACAAGCTGGATCAGACCTGCAATGTGGATGAAACCGGACGGCTGCGCAATGGCCTGCCTGAATACGACGGCCAGACGGTTTTCGAGGCCAACCCGCGCATCATCGAACTACTGAAGAATCGGGGCGCGCTGCTGGCCGTGGAACAGATCGCGCACTCCTACCCGCACTGCTGGCGCTGCCACCAGCCGGTCATCTTCCGCGCCACCGAGCAGTGGTTCATCTCCATGGAGAGCAAGCTGGAGGGCGGGACGCTGCGCCAGCGCACGCTGGAGCAGATCAAGCAGGTGAAGTGGGACCCGGCTTGGGGCGAAGAGCGCCTCTCCAACATGATCGCCGACCGGCCCGACTGGTGCATCTCCCGGCAGCGGGTGTGGGGCGTGCCCATCGCGGTCTTCTATTGCGAGGGCTGCGGAGAGGTGCTGCACTCAGCGGAAGCCAAGCGCGCCGTGGTGGAACTCTTCGCCCGCGAGGGCGCCGATGCCTGGTTCGCCAAGCCGGCGGCGGAGATCCTTCCCGCCGGCACGAAGTGTCGCAAGTGCGGCCTCGCGCAGTTCCGCAAAGAGACGGACATCGTGGACGTGTGGTTCGAATCCGGCGTCAGCCACCTGGCCGTGCTCGGTCACGAGCCCGGGCTGCCCTGGCCGGCCGATCTGTACCTAGAGGGCGCGGACCAGTACCGCGGGTGGTTTCAGTCCTCGTTGCTGGTCTCGATCGGGGCCAAGGGCGTGCCTCCCTACCTGGGGGTGGCTACCCCCGGCTGGACTCTGGACGAGCAGGGCCACGCCATGTCCAAGTCCCGGGGCAACGACGTGGATCCGGTGGACATCGCCAACCGCCTGGGCGGGGAGATCGTGCGCCTGTGGGTGGCTTCGGTGGACTTCCGCGAGGACGTGGTCGGCTCCGAAGCTCTGATGCTGCGTGTGGCGGAGGGCTATCGCAAGGTCCGCAACACCTTCCGCTTCATCCTGGGGAACCTGAACGGCTTCGACCCGGCGCGGGACGCGGTGCCCTTCGCGGAGATGGAGCCCCTCGACCGCTACCTGCTGCTGCGCGCGGCCGAGGTCACGGCACGGGCGCGCCAGTGGTACGAGGAGTTTGCCTTCCACAAGGTCTACCACCAGGCGCACGATTTCTGCATCGTAGATTTGAGCGCGTTCTACTTCGACGTGCTCAAGGACCGGCTATACACCTTCGCTCCCCGGTCGCGGGCGCGGCGCTCGGCGCAGACGGCCATCTGGAAGATCGGAGAGGCGCTGGTGCGGCTGCTGGCTCCCATGATGAGTTTTACCTCCGACGAGATCTGGGGACACTTGCCCCCGATGGCGGGACGTCCGGCCAGCGTCCATCTGGCACTCTTCCCTGCCGAAGGCGACTTGGTCGAGAGCGAAGTTTCGGCGGCGGAGCGCGAGGCGCTGCGGGCGGAGTGGCGGATCTTGCTGGGGGCGCGCGACCAGGTGCTGCAGGCGCTGGAGAGCGCGCGCAACGCCAAGACCATCGGCGGCAGCCTGGAGGCGCAGGTCTCGCTGGCGGCCCCGGCGGCGGTGCACGCGGTCCTGGAGCGGCATGCCAGGGAGCTGTCCTCACTGTTCATCGTCTCTCAGGTAGCGCTGGAGAAACCAATCTCGGGAGACGGGGTTTCCAGCATCAGCGTCCAGGTGCGCCGCGCGGACGGGAGCAAGTGCGAGCGCTGCTGGAACTATTCGACCCGGGTGGGCGAAAGCGTGAAGTATCCTACGGTGTGTGAGCGCTGCGTGGCGGCACTCGATGAGATTGCAGGGGGAAAGTAGCCGGACATGACCGCAAGCCGCGATATGCGCAAGTACCACTTTCTGGGCGCGGTCAGCGTGTTCCTCGCCGACCAGGCCAGCAAGTGGCTGATCACCCAGCGCATCGTGCTGCATGAGAGCGTCCCCGTCATCCCCGGGTTCTTCCGCCTGACCCACGTGGTCAACCGCGGCGCCGCCTTCGGCCTGCTCTCCGATTCCGAGTGGAATGTGGCCATCCTCATCCTGTTCTCTCTGGTGGCCCTGGCGGTGGTCTCCACTCTGCTGTGGCGGAACAGCTACCGGGTGAGCACTACCGGGTTCGGCCTGGCGCTCATCCTGGGCGGGGCGGTGGGCAACCTGTGGGACCGGTTGCTGGACGGGCACGTGGTGGACTTCCTCGACTTCCACCTGGCCGGGTACCACTGGCCCGCGTTTAACGTTGCTGATAGCGCCATTGTCCTGGGGGCCCTGCTGCTGGTGTCGGAGATCCTGTTTGCCAAAGCGCCAGCCGGGGAAAAGGCCCTCTCCGGCCGCTAGGGACGGGCCTCGGCGTGCCGTCACATTCCCAGGTGACCGGTGAACTAGCCCTCCCGGAAGGCCCCGGTGTATGCTTTCTTCGCTATGGACGAGCGTGAGCTGGCCAACACCGTAGTGGAGATCGTGGACCGCGCCGCTTATCGCAACGCGGTGCACCACGTAGCCTGCGTGCACATCGCTATCGGGGGCCTGCGGGGTTTCGACCTGCAGGCGCTCGACGCCGCCTTCGGAACCGTCGCCCGCGGCACGGTGGCCGAGGGGGCGCGACTCGAGGTCCGGGTGCTGCCCGTGACCCGTCGCTGCCACAACTGCGGGACCAATTTCGAGGCCGCCGCCGCCGATTGCGAGTGCCCGCGCTGCGGCCATCCCCACACCGACCCCATCACGGGCGAAGAGGTGCGGGTGCTCGACATGGAAGTGGAGGAATCAGAACTCAAGACCCCGGCCTGATAACGCAATCAAATCCCAACCCCAAGGAGAACCCCCTTTATGGCAGTCCTGTCCCCGGTCGAGACCCAGGAGGATTTGAATTCATTTCGCATCGCCATGCGCCAGTTCGATACGGCGGCGGAGAAGCTGCAGCTGGAGCCCGGACTGCGCGAGATCCTGCGCCGCCCCCGCCGCGCGCTTATGCTCTCCTTGCCGGTGAAGATGGATGACGGCACCATCCGCGTCTTCCAGGGCTTCCGTGTGCAGCACAACAACTCCCGCGGTCCCTGCAAGGGCGGCATCCGCTACCATCCCAACGTCAGCTACGACGAGGTGCAGGCCCTGGCTTCCTGGATGACTTGGAAGTGCGCCACCGTGAACATCCCCTTCGGCGGCGCCAAGGGCGGCATCATCTGCGACCCCAAGCACATGTCCAAGGGCGAGCTGGAGCGCCTGACCCGCCGCTACGCCTACGAGATCTCCGCCATCATCGGGCCCGCCATCGACATCCCGGCCCCGGACGTCTATACCGACGCCCAGGTCATGGCCTGGATCATGGACACCTACAGCATGACCCACGGCCACAGCGCGCCCGGAGTGGTCACCGGCAAGCCGTTGTTCCTGGGTGGCTCGGAGGGCAGGAACGAGGCCACGGCCCGCGGCTGCGTCTTCGTGATCCGCGCCGCCTGCGAGGTCAAGAAAATCGATTTCAAGGGAGCCACCGCGGCCATTCAGGGCTTTGGCAATGCCGGAAGCATCGCCGCCGAACTTCTGGCAAAGCAAGGGATGAAGGTCATCGCCGTCAGCGACTCCAGCGGCGGCATCCTCAACCGCAACGGGCTGGATGTGCCGGCGGTGGTCGCGCACAAGCACAAGACAAGCTCGGTCGTGGGCTTCCCAGGCGCCGAAAGCATCAGTAGCGAAGCGGTGCTGGAGCTGGAGTGCGACATCCTGGTCCCGGCGGCGCTGGAGAACCAGATCACCCTGGCCAACGCATCGCGGGTGAAGGCCAAGATCGTGGCCGAGGCCGCCAACGGCCCCACCACCCCCGGCGCTGACGCCATCCTGTTTGAAAAGGGAATCCTGGTGCTGCCGGACATCCTGGCCAACGCCGGCGGGGTGACCGTCTCCTACTTCGAGTGGGTGCAGGACTTGCAGGAACTCTTCTGGGACGAGGAAGAAGTCAACCGCAAGCTGGAGAAGATCATGGTGAAGGCCTTTGCCGACGTGCATTCCACCGCCAGCAAGTACAAGGTGGACATGCGGACCGGCGCCTACATCCTGGCTATTGACCGCGTGGCCACCGCCACCCGGTCGCGCGGCATCTGGCCGTAAACCCAACCCTCCGCCAACCAAAGGTCTCCGCGTCGCGGAGGCCTTTGGTTTCTGCGGGACCTTGTGGAGAACTACGGGGTTCCGTAGAGCCGGCGGTACACGGTGGCGTTGCGCATCACCGCCTGCACGTATTCCCGGGTCTCGGTAAAGGGAATGGATTCCACGAACTCGTTCACGTCGCGATACTGGCCGTTGGCGCGCCACTCGGCCACCCGGTCCGGCCCGGCGTTGTAGGCTGCCAGGGCATACTGCGGCGTCCCTTCCAGGCTGTCCAGAAGGCCGCGGAAGTAGCGCGTTCCCATCTGCACGTTGACCGTCGGGTCAAAGAGCATGTTGGCGGAGAAGTGGCGGAGCTTCATCTGCCGGGCCAGCTTGCGCCCGGTGGCGGGGAGGATCTGCATCAGGCCGAGGGCGCGGGCGCGGGAGACGGCGCCGGCATGGAACTCCGACTCCTGGCGGATGAGGGCGGCGACCAGGAAGGGGTCCAACTGGTTCTCGGCGGAGTACCTCTGAATGTCCGACCAGTAGAGCCGGGGGAAGAGCGCCTCCCAGAAGGGGCGCGGAAGATCGGTGATCTCGAAGGAAAAATATCCGGGTACGCCCTTCTTCAGCGCCTGCATGGCGCGCCAGTTACGGCCGGTGGACTGATAGATGCGGACTATCTCGCCCACGGCCCACAGCGAGCCGTCCTTGGAATAGGCGGCCTCCAGTTCGGCAAGGGCCAGTTCGAACAGGCCGCCGTTCTGCAGTAGGAAGCTTTTCTGCACGCGCAGGTTGTCGGAGGGCGCGGCCGAGCGCTGGAAGCGCACTGGCGGCGTCGCCGGCGGGATCTTGCTCAGCAGCGCCACGGCCGGGGCGTTGCCGTCGATCTTGATCACGCGCAAGCGTTCCCGCGCCAGCTCCGCGTAGTAGAAGGAGCGGAAGCGGTCGGAGAGCTTCTGGTAGTAGGCGCGCGCCTGGTTCCAATCCTGCTCTTCCTCCGCCAGCCGCCCCCGCCAGTAGAGCGCGTTGGGGACCTCCGCCGATGCGGGATAGAGCCGGATCTGCTCCTCAAACAGGCGGCGGGCCTGGACCGAGTCCCCCAGGCGCATGCGCAGCCACGCCGCCTTCCAGTGGGCGTAGGAGGCATTCGCGCCATTGGGGGAGCGCGTGTAGAGCTCGGTGTAGAAGCGGGCGGCGGTCTCAAAGTTGCGCAGCAGGAGCTGCGAGTTGCCGGAGGAGAGCAGGAGTTGCTCCAGCCAGGGGCTCTGCGGCGCGCTGTTGCGCAGGGCCTGCAGCAGGTCGGCGAAGCGCTGGGAGTCGCCGCCGCGGGCCATCTCCGCCAGATAGTAGAGACGCTCGGAGTTGGGCTCGTCCGCCGGCTCCCGCATTTTCTCCAGGATCGCGCGCGCTTTCTTGTATTTCTTGATGCGGAAGAGCGCTCCACCCAAGCCCAGGCGCACGCCGTTCTCGTCCGCCAGGTGGGACTCCGAAAGCAGGCTGTGATACTCCTCGGCGGCCTCCTTGTAGCGCTTTCCTTGCAGCAGGAGATCGGCGCGCTGCTTGCGCTCCGCCGGCAACGGGGCAGGCAGCTTGGCGCGCTCGGACAAGGCCTTGAGTTGCGCGCCGGCCTCGTCGGAATCAGAAGCCAGCGGCATGGTGAAGTAAGCGCGGCCCCACGCCTCGGCGGCGGCATCGGCCTGCCCGGCCGCGGCATAGGCGTGGCCCAGCGCCAGCTCCACGTCGGCGCGGGCCGGGATGCGATGCGCTTCCAGCAGGCGGATCGCTTCCCTGGCCTGGCCGCTGGCCAGCAGCGCTCTCGCCTGCAACATCAGGGCGTCGCGCAGCAGGATGGAATCGGCGTAGCGCTTATCGAAGCCGTCGAGGGTCGCAGCCGCGCCGCGCGCATCGCCGCTCGAGAACTGGGCGTTCCCCAGGAAGTAGTCCACGTAGTCGCCCAGCTCTCCGGCGTGGGCGCGGGCATTCTTCAGAGGCGGCACGGCCTGGCCAAACTGGCTGTCCAGGGTGTGGGCATACCCCATCACCAGCCAGGCCAGCGCGCCGGCGTCCTCCGCCTGATGCTTCAGCGCGTAGACTTCGACTCCGGCGTAGGCCGCGGAGGTGCGGTTGTCCACAAGCTGGATGGCCATGGGCTTCAGGTCGGACGAAGCGACGAACGCCTGCGTCACCTGCCGCACCCGGGGCGGCGCCACCACCACCGGCTTGGCGGCCGGCTTCTTGCGCGTCTTCTTGCGCGGGGAGGTCCTGGCGCCCGCGGGCGGGGCGCTGGATTGAGGGTGCGCCGCCGGGGATGCGCTTGGCTGCGCACCCGGAACAGGGGAAGAAATCAGGAAGAGGAAGGCCAGCGCTGCCCCACAGGGAGGATATGTACGCACGGTACCTTGGGACTTACCCAGGGAAATTGCCGCCCATCACGGAGGCATCGTTCTCCGCCAAGATGCGGATCACTTCCCGGCTGAAATAATCGCCGCTTGCGGCCGGAGTCTGGCCATACCGCTTCTCGTAGGTGGCCCGGCTCTTCTCAATGTCTTCCTTCAGGCGATCGTAGAGGTCCCGCTTTTGCCGGCCCTCGGTCACCTTGGCCTGGTTGTAGAGCTTGATCTCGTCCACCAGCAGCTTGGCGAAGCGCTTGGCCTTCTTGTGGACCTCCTGGTCCTCGGCCGGAATGTCCGGCTCCTCACGCGCGGGCGGCGGGGGCGGGGGCGGAGGCTCGGCAGCGCGGAAAGGCGCCGGGGGAGGCGGCTCGGGCTGGGCTTCCTTCTCGGGCTCGGCCGCGGCGGCTCCTCCGCCGGATTTGCGCAGGGCCAGCATTTCCAGCCACTGCCCGGCCGAGCGCACCAGCAGGTGCAACGCCGAGGGATCCAGAGCGCCATCGCCGGTGCCCGCATCGGCGTACACCAGGGCCGCGACCTTCTCCTTCACCACCAGCGGCAGAACGACGGCATTGCCGTCGGCGGGATTACCCACCGCGGCGACGAACTTGGAGTCGAACTCAGCGGCGGCGGCGGCGGCGGGCATGCGGTCTTGGACGGCACGGCCAGCGAGGCCATGGGCGGTGTCCACGCTGAATTTCTTGATGCCATCGTCGTCGTCGAAACCGCGCCCCTGCCAGCCGGTAGCCGTCCCCCCGCGGATGACGAACAGGGCGGCCCGGCCGCTGAACTTGGCCGCGCCCTCGAGCAGGGCTCGCAGGATCTCGAGTTGCGCGCCGCCGTCCTGAATGGAAGATACGGCGGCGTTCAGGACGTCCGTGGGCGAGCCACCGGGCGGAGCGCCCACCACGCCCTCCAGCTGCTCCAGGACACGCTTGACGATGTCCTTACGCAACTCCGCCCCGCGGGCTTCGAAAGCCTCCGCGACCGCGCCTTCCACGATGCTTTTAAGCTGCTTTGAATCGGCCATGCGGCTGGCACGGGGAGCCTTGGCTGGGCCGGGGAGACCCCGGACCGCAACCATGCCCTTGCGGCGATTATATGGGCTGGACGCGGGCTGTCAACGGCTCCCGAACCCGTCTCCACAACCCTGGAACCAGGCCGGCGCGGGCCGGGGACCGAAGCTCATGGCGATTTTCCGAAGCGGATTGATTTCTGGAGCGTCCAATGGAAAGACATTGCCTCCCGCTGTGAAGAAGTAATATGAACGGCCCCGACACCGTAAAATACCTGAATCCGGTGACCATGCAAGCCATCCAATCGAGCAAGGTGGAGCCAGGCGAAGAGTTGGCGCTGGTGCGGGCCGCCAAGTCGGGCGACATCTCCGCTTTCGAGCAACTGGTGAAGCGGTACGACCGGAACATCTTCCGCCTGGCACAGCACATCACCCAGAACCGGGAGGACGCCGAGGACGTGGTGCAGGAGGCTTTTCTGAAGGCGTACACCCACCTGAACGGATTCCAGGAGCAGTCAAAGTTCTACACCTGGCTGGTGCGTATCGCGGTGAACGAGTCGCTGATGAAGCTGCGGCGGCGGCGCGCCGACAAGACCGTCTCCCTCGATCAGGAGATTGAGACGGAAGAGAACTCCATGCCGCGCGAGGTCACCGACTGGAGGCCCAACCCGGAGCAGGATTACGGGCAGGCGGAAATGAACCAGATCCTGGCCAAGACCATTGGCGGCTTGCCGGGCGGCTTCCGCACCGTGTTCGTGCTGCGGGACGTTGAGGGGCTCTCCACGGAGGAGACGGCGGAGGCACTGCAGTTGAGCGTCCCTGCGGTAAAATCGCGGCTGCTGCGGGCGCGGCTGCAACTGCGCGAGCGTTTGAACAAATACTTCAAGAAGCCCCAGGGGGTTGAGGGCAAGGCGTGACCTGCAAAGATTTCTTGAAAGAGCTGACCGATTATCTGGACGGGGCCATTGACACTCGCACCCGCTCCGAGCTGGAAGACCACCTGCTGTGGTGCTCCAACTGCCACGTCATCTGCGACACCACCAAGCAGACCATCCAGATCTACCGCGACGCCCAGCCCTACGAGCTCCCCGAGAGCCTGCGCACGCGGCTGCAAAAGGCCATCCTCAGCAAGTGCAAGTGCGTGAAACCGGCCAAAGCCAAGCGCAAGCGGGCGCGCAGCAAATCCAAGTAAGGAAATGCTTCCCATCGAGACGGCCGTCAGGCCGTCTCCCATTCTGCTGGCAGCGTCTCTACAGTGACGACGCTTCGGTGGGGGCCTGGGAGCCGCTGAGCAGCTCGTTGAGCAGCCCCAGCATGTCGCTGACGGTGAGGATGCCGACCAGCTTTCCGTCCTCCACCGCCAGCAGCGCGCCAATCTTCTTGGTATAGAGCAGCGCCACCGCTTCGGCGACCGGGGCGTCGGGAGAGACCATCATGGGGCTCTTGGTCATGGCCGAGGTGATGGGAGTGGACTCGAAGACGCGGTTGTAGTCCTCGGGCGTCATGTGGGCGAGCATGGAGGGCGCCAGCCGCGAGACGTCGCGGTCGCTGATGATGCCCACCACCTTCCCCTCCGGGGAGAGGATGGGAACGTGCCGCTTCCCGGTACGGCGGATGAGCAGGGCGGCGTCCAGCAGGCGCGAGTCATCGGGCAGCGTGGTGACGCTGGTGGTCATGTAGTCGCGGACTCGCATGGAACCTCCGGCTGCAACCATAGGCGGCGCATTCTAACAAAGTAATCGCCATCCTCAAAACTTTCCCGGTCAACAAAAACCGGCGGCCGCGGCCGCCGGTCAGGAAACCACAAGCCCTTCAGTTGTCGCGACGCTTCAGGGTCGGACGGTCGTCGTCGTTCTTCTTGTCCTTGTCCTGGCTGGTGTTGCTGGTGTTGGAGCGGCGCAGGCTGGGCCGGTTGTCCTTCTGGTCATTCAACTGCCGGCGGTTCTGCAATGCCGCCAGCCGGGCCTTGACGTCGTCGAACTCCGAAGTGGTGACTACGTACTGGTCGCGCGCCGGCAGGATCCTCGAAATCTCTTCCTGCGTCTTCTCGATGCGATCCGGAGTCTGCGGATGGGTGGCAAAGGCCTTGGACAGCGTCCCCGGCTTCTTCTTCTCCTTGGCCTGCACCTTCTCAAAGAAGGAGACGAAGGCCTGCGGGTCGTAGCCGGCCTTGTACATGTACTGCACGCCCAGGTAATCGGCCTCGGATTCGAAGCCGCGGGAGAAGGTCAGGAAGGTCATGGGCAGGGCCAGGCTGGCAGCACTGCGCACCGCGTAGCCCAAGCCGCCACCGACGAAGATCAGGGGGATGGTGGCCAGGTTGGCGATCTGGCCGCGGGTGGCCTGCCGGGTGGCGTGGCGCGCCGCCACGTGCGCGATCTCATGGGACATCACGCCCGCCAACTCTGCTTCCTCGTCCGCCGCCGTGATCAGGCCGGTGTTGACGTAGAAGAATCCGCCGGGAAGCGCAAAGGCGTTGATCTCATCGGAATCAATCACCTTGATGGTGAATGGAACCTTGGCGTCGGAGTTGCGCACCAGGTTCTGCCCGATGCGGTTCACGTACTCGTTGGTCACCGGGTCCTGGTTGAGCTTCACGCTCTGCTCCACCATTTGCGCGTATTCCTTGCCGATGCGGATCTCTTTCTCCAGCGAGTACCAGTTGCCCAGGCCCCGGCCGCCCATCTTGCGGTTTCCAATGGCCTCGACATCATCCTTTCCGCCGTCGTGCTTGTAATCGGCTGGGGGCTGCTGCGCCTGCTTCTTGTCCTTCTCGCTGGTCGCTGCCGGTTCCTGCGGCGGCTCGGTGGAGGTCTGGTCGGGCTGCGGGGCGTCTTGCGGCGGTTGAGCCGCGGCATCGCCCGGCTTGGCCGTGTCCTGCGGAGACGGTGCGGTGGCGTTCGGCGGAGACGCCGCCGTACTCTGGGCCAGAACCGCCGGGCTCAGAAGCGCTATTCCCAGAAGAAGCGCGAACGTTATGGTCAGGGCGCGGACTCTCATCGGATACTCCCTTCCGAAACCTCTAAAGCTTGCGGATGTTGTCATTATACTCCCCATTTTTCGCCGGGACGGAAGCCCGGCGCTTACCTACCGGCCAAAGATCTCGAACTCCACCCGAACCTCGTCCTTCACCTTGATGGCCCCTCCGGCGAAGGTCACCGGCTTGATCCCAAAGTCCGTCTGCCGGACCGTTGCCGACCCGCGATAATGTCCCAGCCCCCCGCTCACTTCCACCAGCACCGGGCGGGCTTCTCCGTGCACCGTCAAGTCGCCATGCACGCGCCATTTCCCTTCCCCCGCCTTCTCCACGGTGAGGGAGCGGAAACGGATCTCCGGAAACCGGGCACTGTCGAGAACCGTCGGGCCCAACATGGTCTGCTGTACTTCGGCGCGGTCCTTGGCGGAAAGGTCGGGGTCCAGCGCCTGGAGCTGCCGTACGTCCACGTTGAGTTCGACCAAGGGGAGGTCCGTGCTCTCGTCGAAGGAGCCCCGAGAGATGGGGGCCCGGATCTCGTGGTTATGGCTGAAGGCGGAGAGAAGCCCCGTCTTGAACACACGGACGGTCAGGGTGGAGCGCGTCACGTCCATCTCGCGCGTGGTGGGTGCGGCGGCTGTGCTTCCCGCTCCCAGTAGGAGAAGCGCCGCGGCTGGAATCCAACGGCTTCGCATAGGTTTGGCTTACTCTACTGATGCCGCTCGGCGGGCGAAGGTTACCTGCTACCGGCCGGAAGCTCGCGATTGGGAGTCGAGCCGCTCGATTTCGCGGGGGAAGAGCGGGTTGCGGGGGAAGTCGCGGCTCAGGCTCACCAGCATCCCGCGGGCGCGCGTGACGTCCTTGTCGCGCACGTAAGCGATGGCCAGCAGAATGCGCCCAAAGGGCGCGAGGTAGCGGCCATTCTGCGCCGCCCGCTCCACGTCGGCCATGCCTTTCTGCTTGTCGCCGGAGTAGCCGCCCAGCTTCAAGATCCACCGCCACGGCGCCGCCAGGCTGCCGATGATGTAGTTGTGCACGCCCGTGGCCAGGTAGGCATCCGAATTGTCGGGCTGAACGGCCAGCAGCTTTTGCGCCCAGACGCTGGCCTCGCGGCTGGAGCGCAGCGACGCCAGGTTGCGCTTCTCGATGAGCGCGGCATAGTCCGCCCTCAAGCCGTACACCATGGTCATGGCGAAGAGGGCGTCGGCGTCCTGTGGGCTGGCGGCCAGGCGCTTGCGGGCCAGCTCCTCGCTCCGCCCCAGGACCGCGTCCATACGGTCGTGGATCTGGGGATCGGGAGTGAGCTTGTTCTTTTCCTTGAAGGAAGAATCGTCCGCGAAGAATTGACCCTCCAGGATCCCCATGCGGTCGAACTCGCCGAACAACAGGCCCGCGCCTTCCGCCGCCGGCCCGATGGCATCCTCCGGGTGCTGGCCCTGCCATGCGTGGAATTGCTTCTCCGCCCCGGCAAAATCAAGGTTGTAGAGCAGATGGAAGCCCTGGTCGAGGGAGGGAGAATCGTCCTGGGCGGCGGCGCGCGGCGAGAGCGTCCCCAGAACAGCCGCCACCAGGAACAGTCGCACAATGGTCTTGAGGGCTGTTCCCAGGGTTGGGGACACGCTGTTCATTGTAGTCCAGTTCTCGCAGTTGCCAAATACAGGAATTGATTCCCCCACGTCCGCCGAAGTTGTACGAGGGTACTCCCTGCCCGCCGGGAAAGCCACGAAAACCTTCTGTGCTTGAGAAGCCCGGCATGGCCTCGTACTATGTGCAGTACTTTTCGCCGCCCCGAGGTGGACCTTGAGTGACCGCAGAGCCTTCCTTCGCAACAGTGCCGCCATGGCTGTGGCCCTGGCGCTGACTCCGAAGATCCTGGCGCAAATGGCCGCGGCCCCCGCTTCCCTGCCCGGCCACGCGCTCTTCGACCGCGACCCGGACGCCTACTGGGCGGAACTGCGCAAGCAGTTCCTCATCCCCGAGGACGAGGTGTATTTGAACAACGGCACCGTGGGCTCCAGTCCTCGGCCGGTGCTGCAGGCCATCTTCGACGCCTACGAGCAGACCGAGAAACTGGCCCAAGCGGAGCCCGAGGACTATCCCATCTGGGGTTACGCGGCCTGGAACGAATTCCGCGACCCGCTGGCGGCGTTCGTGGGCTGCTTGCGCGGCGAGATCGCGCTGCTGCGCAACGCCACCGAAGCCAACAACTACATCGCCAACGGCGTGGACCTGAAGGCCGGCGACGAAGTCCTGATGTCCGACCAGGAGCATCCCGGCGGCGAGCACCCCTGGAACCTCAAGGCCAAGCGCTACGGCATCGTGGTCAAGAAGTTCACCCTGCCCAAGCCGCCGAAGAATGCCGCGGCAATCCTGAACCTCATCAACGACGCCATCACCCCCCGCACGCGGGTCATCTTCGTCAGCCACATCTCGACCGTCACCGGCGTGGTGATGCCGGCGAAGGAGATCTGCGCGCTGGCCCGCTCCAAGGGGATCCTCTCCGCCCTGGACGGCGCCCATGTTTCCGGAATGATGAAGCTCGACGTCCACGCGCTGGGCTGCGATATGTACTCCTCCAGCCCGCACAAGTGGCTGCAAGCGCCCAAAGGCTCGGGCTTCCTCTACGTGCGCGACGAAGTCATCGACCGGCTGTGGTCGACCATCGCCACCGAGGGCTGGGACGAACCCCAACTGCGCGCCGAGCGCTTCCAGCGCATCGGGTCGTCGAACGTGCCGGCGCTGTGGGGGCTGCGCGCCTCCATCAAGCTGGCGGAGGAGATCGGAATGGACCGCATCGAGGCCCGCCACCGCCAGATGGCCGACTACATCCACGGGGAAATGATGAAGCGGGGAGCGGAGTCCTGGACCTCGCCCGACCCCGCCTTGCGCTGCGCCATCACTACCGTGAACGTCCCGCCCATCAAGCAAATGGACCTGGAGAACTGGCTCTGGCACATGCACAAGATCCGCATCCGCGGCGCCGCACCGAACAAGCTGCGGCTCTCCACTCCCTATTACCTGCTGAGGAAGGACGTGGATCGCTTCCTGGAGCAGTTCGACGAGTACAGGAAGACGCACGTGTAGTGGCTGCTGGGCGAACATGCCTTCTGCAAATCGGGCAGTCGCCAGTCGCGAAGCGACGGCAACTCGATAGCCCGGCACGTCAGTGCCGGGTTGGCGTTACCCTTTCGAATCCGAGTCCCGAAGGGACGGTACCATGTCGCAATCCCTGGTCAGCAACCGTGTGCACGTGATTTTCAGCACCAAGGACCGCAGGCTCTGGATCGCGCCCGAGCACCAGCACCGCCTCTGGACCTACATCATCGGGATCGGCAAGAACAAGGGCGTCCCGGTACTCGCCATCGGCGGGATGGAGGATCATATCCACGTCCTCATTGCCCTGCCCGCCACCGTGCCTCTGGCCAAGGCCGTCCAGATGATTAAAGCCAATTCATCGCGCTTCTTGCGCCAGCACGTGCAGGATTTCGAATGGCAAAAAGGCTATGGTGGTTTTAGCGTGGGCGCATCCGCGATAGACGCCACCGTGGAGTACATCCACAACCAGAAACGCCATCACCAGAAGCGCGATTTCAAAGCGGAGTTTCTGCAATTCCTGAAACGCTACGATGTGGGGTACGACCCGAAATACGTCTTCGACTAGCGTGCCGTCCCTTCGGGACTCGCGCCTCTTTTCCCTGCCCGGCACTGACGTGCCGGGCTATCGAGTTGCCGTCGCTTCGCGACTGGCGAGTTGCCGCCCTCGGCTGGGCGGGCGAGCAAGGCTCGCCCTTCAGTCGTAGTATTCCAACCCCAGGTGGGTGATCAGCCCCTCGCCCTGCAGGTGGCGCAGGGTGTTTTTGAGCTTCATGAGCTGGATGAAGAGGTCGTGCTCGGCGTAGAGCCCGGGCGCGGTCATGGGCGACTTGAAGTAGAAGCTCAGCCACTCCTGGATGCCCATGTGCCGCAGCTCCGAGCT
>ORMF010714064.1_pt1 | contig 20846 bp, 12 predicted proteins | sample 1779871 | NCBI WGS metagenome assembly ORMF01 (sample SAMEA104232316, study PRJEB22302) | groundwater metagenome | biome: forest; feature: aquifer; material: groundwater | place: USA | collected 2011-08-07 | depth 5.4 m | reverse complement strand
TTCCATATCCGCAGCGAATCCTCCGAGCTGCTCGAAGCAATCCGTGAAGTCCTGCAAATCGGTGAAGCCTCCGGCGTGCGGCTTCAAATTTCGCATTTGAAAGCCGGCGGTGAGAAAAACTGGTACAAAATCGATGAGGTTTTCAAACTCATCGATGCGGCGCGCGAACGCGGCGTCATCGTGTACGCCGACGCCTATCCCTACACGGCCAGCTATGCGGAACTCGGCGTGACCTTGCCGTCGCGTTACTACGAAAGGGAAGACCGCGTTGAATTTTTTCAGGATCCGGCGAATCATCCGGAAATTGCCCAAGCCCTGCATGAGGCTTACGGCGAAAACAGTTCGAAATGGCGCAACACTTTGATCGCCAATATTGCCGACGAATCCTTCAAAGACCTGGAAGGTAAAACGCTCGAAGAAATTGCCGCGCTTTGGCAAGTCGAGCCGCAGGAGGCGCTGGTGGAGCTGCTGGCCAAAACTTCTTTTGAAGTCAGCGCGTTTTCATTTTCGCAAAGCGAAGACGTGATCCGCCGTGTTTTTCAACAGGAATATGTGATGGTGGGTTCCGACAGTATCGCGGACGGTACGCTCTACCCGCATCCGCGCGCCTTCGGATCCTTTCCGAAATACCTGTCGGAATATACCCAAGGTGAAAACGGATTACCGCTAGGCGAAGCGATTCGTCACATCACTTCATTACCGGCCGAACAATTCGGCCTGACCGGCCGCGGCCGCGTGGCCGTTGGTTATTATGCGGATCTGGTGATTTTCGATCCGGAAACTCTCCGCGACCGCGCCACGTATCAAAATCCGTCTGTTTCACCGGCCGGCATCCACTGGGTTTTTCTGGACGGTCAGCCGGTGGTCCAGAATGGGGAACTGACGGGTTTAAAAGAAGGCGAAGTTCTGCTGCGGGAAAATGAAAGTCAAACGGCCGACCCGGTATAATCCCCGCCATGCACAAGGTCTGCAAAAAAGATAAAATCATTATGTCATTCCCGCAAAAGCGGGAATCCAGCTGGATCCCCGCATTCGCGGGGATGACACATAAAAAAATATGCCATTATTAAAATTAGAAATATTCATGAAACAACTCCGCATGCTTTTCATGCTGTTTTGCTTTTTGAATTTAGCCGTTACCGCAGCCGCCGAAACGGCGGGCGCTATCCCCGTTGCCGGGCAAGAAGCTTTTCAAGAAGCGATGCATTTTCGGGCAAACGGTCTTTTGCTGGAGGCCGAGAACAAGATGCTGGAAGCCCTGCAAGTCAATCCCGGCAATCCGGATTTTCATTTTGAATTGGCGAATATTTATGCGGCGCGCTATGACCAGTGGAGCAAAACGCCGTTTCATCCGGCTGCGCAGGATTTATTGAACCAGGCGGTTTATCAGCTGGAACAAGCCGTGATGATCCGGCCCGATAATATTCCGCCACTTTTTAATCTCGGGATCGTTTATAAAAAACGCGCCGAATACGAAAATGCCCGCGCCCAATTCCAAAAAGTTTTGGAATTGGATCCGAAATCGGTGGCGTCGTGGATGCAGATCGGGGCGATTTATGAATCCCAGGGATTTTTCCATGAAGCCTACGATGCTTATCAGAAGGCGCGTGAAATCGATTATTACAATCCTGAAATCAACAGCGCGATTCAGGATTTGAAGGACACCGAAGCCACGTATGTGGAAGAACGGCGTCAACGGGACGCGCGCCAATATGGTTTGGCCCGTGAGTTCAGCTATGCGGCCTTCAGCCAGGCGCGCAATTTGCCACGCGGCGGGCCGACCGAAGAGATGCAAAGCGGCGGCGCAGTCCAGGCCGTGCCGTATTTGGCGGCCATGCTGGTTCAGCAATTCATGACGCTCCGGCAAAAGACCCCTCAGGAATAAATCTACGTGCCCGATCTTCGCGATTACAAAGCCATTTTTTTTGACGCCGGCGGCACTTTGCTGCACCCGTATCCTTCCGTGGGACAAATTTACAGCGAAGTGGCGGCCCGTTACGGGGATGCGGTAAATCCGGATGCGATTCAGCGCGGCTTTCATCAGGCCTGGCTGGAGCGCGATGGTCTTTCGGGTTTGGCCAGTCATGCCAGTGAAAAAGTTGAGCGCGCGTGGTGGCATCAATTGGTCCGGGAAGTGTTTGAAAAGGCCGGCTGGAAAGGGGATTTCGAGCCGTTTTTTACCGAGCTTTATGACATTTTTGCGCGCCCGGAAGTCTGGCGGCTTTATCCCGGGACGCTGGAGGTTCTTGCGACACTGAAAAAGCGCGGCCATATTTTGGGCGTCGTTTCCAATTGGGACCGCCGTCTTTTTCCGCTCTGTGAAGGTTTGGGTTTGGAAAATTATTTTCAATTTATTATCGCTTCTGCTGTCTTTGGCGCGGCCAAGCCCAGTGCGCGGATTTTTCAAGAGGCGCTGCGCCGCGCCGGGGTCGCACCCCAAGAAGCCATCCATGTCGGCGACAGCCTGGAAGATGATGTGCGCGGCGCTCAAGGGGCCGGCCTTGATGCGATTTTGATCAACCGCCACCCGGAACGCCAGGCCTTACAAGTCGAGCAGCTCCGCGGCGTTTGCGTGATCCACGATTTGAACGAATTGGTGTCCGGGGGTTGACACAAGCGCTGGCTTACGCTACGCTTTCAGGCACTTCCAGGGATTTATACCATCCGCAAAGAGCATTTTAAGGGGGCGCCATGACGGACGCGAATACAATGGAAACCGAAAATACCTACGCATTTAAATCCGATTTGTTGAAGGGCAAAAAAGGTCTGGTTTTGGGCGTGGCCAACAAGCGCAGTATTGCCTGGGGAATTGCGCAGGCGCTCGCCAATAACGGCGCGCAGCTGGCTTTTGCCTATCAAGGCGACCGCCTGAAAGAAAAAGTGGAAGAATTGGCGGCCACTTTGGAAAAGAAAGCCCCGCTTTATCCCTGCGATGTTACCAATGACGGTGAAATCAAAAGCCTGTTTGACAATGTGGCGCGTGATTTTGGCTCGCTGGATTTCCTGGTGCATTGCATCGCGTTTGCCAAAAAAGAAGATCTGTCGGGCCGCGCCGTGGATACGAGCCGCGACGGTTTTCATACGGCGATGGATATCAGCACGTATTCTTTGATGGCCCTCGTCAAGGCCGCGGAACCTTTAATGGAAAAAAGCGGCGGCGGCAGTGTTCTGGCGCTAACTTATCTGGGCGCTGACAAAGTGATCCCTTTCTATAATGTTATGGGCGTGGCCAAGGCCGGTTTGGAATCCACCATCCGTTATTTGGCCGCTGATTTGGGCAAGAAAAATATCCGCGTCAACGGCATTTCTGCCGGCCCGATTAGCACGCTTTCGGCGCGCGGCATTGCGCACTTTACCGACATGCTCGAGATGCACCGCAGCAAAGCGCCCCTCGGCCGCAATGTGGAGTTGCACGAGATCGCGCACACAGGACTTTTCCTGCTTAGCCCGCTCGCCAGCGGGATTACGGGTGAAATTCTCTATGTGGATTGCGGCTACCGTATTATGGGGTAAGCCCCATCCCAGAGAAGAGAAACGATGAATCACGGCAACAACATTTTAGTTTTAGACCTCGAAACCCAGCGCTCCTTCAAAGAAGTTCAAAAATCCGCCACCGAACGTCTGACCAAACTCAAAGTTTCCGTAGTCTGTGTGTATGATTACCTCACGGATGAATACCGCGCCTACGAAGAAAAAGAAATCATGGAGCTCGAGAAGCGTTTGCGCGAAGTGGATTTGCTGATCGGTTTTAATCACCGCCGTTTTGACCTGCCGGTTTTGGCCCCGTACCTTTTCATGTCGGTGGAAAGCCTGCCGGTGCTGGATCTTTTGGATGAAGTTGAAAAAGCGCGCGGCCACCGCGCGAGTCTCGACAGCCTGGTCCGGCCGACTTTGAACCAGCATAAATCCGGCAGCGGGCTCGAAGCCTTGACGCTTTTTAAAGAAAACCGCATGAAAGAGCTCAAACAGTATTGCCTGGATGACGTGCGTCTGACAAAAAGTATTTACGAATACGGCTGTGAACACGGCAAAGTCCTTTTTACCTCTTCCTGGGATTACAAAACGTATGAAGTGCCCGTGACCTGGAAGCAGCAAACCGAACAGATTCTCAAAGCCAAGACGTCGTCCGGCCAAGGTTCTTTCCCTTCCAGCCTTTTTTAACTGAATCTTTTTAAAATCAAAGTCTGCCAGAAGGGGACAGGCAGGGAAGTATTGCCGGTCCCCTTCTAAAAAGTCCGAATGTCAAAACCCATTAATTATGCCTATAAAGAGTGGGCCTCCGCGGTGCATGCTTTGGCGGCGGGGGAGCAAACACTGCTTTTGAGAAAAGGCGGCATCCACGAAACGGGCGGCAAGTTTGCGGTCGAATCCTCCGAATTTCTTTTTTTCCCGACGTACGAACACCAAAAGCCGGAAGATTTATCGGCGCGCGGTCAAAGGCATTGGCAGGCCGCGAAAGATGAAGCCCTCCGCGTTTCGCCCGGCACGATTCCGTTCACGTATTACGCGGCCATCGTCGGCATTTTTGCGGTGCGGGATCAGGACAGCCTTTTGCATTTGGAACCTTTTCACATTTGGTCGGAAGCCACTTTACGCCGGCGTTATGATTGGGGCGGGGAAAAGGGTGTGACGGCCATCGCCGTGCGCGTGTTTCCGCTGCGGCAGCCGGTCACTCAGCCGCTTGTGTCGGCCTATGGTGGCTGCCGCTCCTGGGTGCGTCTGAATCCGGCAGTCACGACGGATTTAGGAGCACCAGTGATGACGGATGCCAAGTTTCAGGCCCAGCTTGAAGCCATCCATAAGATTCTTTTGTAACTATCTTGTTTTAAATGAGTTAGAGATATCCCTCCTGAAGCTGCCTCCTTTTCGTGTATAATGAGCTTCCAAAAAACGCCTATGAAATTGCCCATTTATCTTGACCATCATGCCACGACGCCCGTGGATCCGCGCGTCCTGGAGGCCATGCAGCCTTATTGGACCCAGGAGTGCGGCAATCCGGCTTCCGGCCATGTTTTTGGCTGGAAAGCCAAACAAGCCGTTGAGAAAGCCCGCGCCCAAATTGCCCAGCTGTTGGCGGGCGCGCGCGAAGAAGAAATTTTTTTTACGAGCGGGGCCACGGAATCCAACAATACCGCTTTGAAGGGCGCCGCGGAGCGATACGCGGAACGCGGCGGCCATCTCATCACCGTGGCAACGGAACATAAAGCGGTTTTGGATGTTTGCCATTATCTTGAAACGCGCGGCTTTACCGTGACGTATTTGCCGGTCGACGCTTTGGGCCGTCTGAATTTGCAGGATCTTGAAAAAGCCATCACCGATAAAACTTTTTTAATTTCCGTTATGCACGCCAACAATGAGGTCGGGGTGATTCATCCGCTGGCCGAAATCGGCCGGATTGCGAAAGAGCGCGAAATTCTTTTCCATGTGGATGCTGCCCAGTCGGCTGGCAAAATTCCTTTGAATGTCGAGGCGTGGGGGATTGATTTGCTCTCGCTTTCGGCGCATAAACTTTACGGCCCCAAAGGGGTTGGCGTGTTGTATGTCCGGCAAAATAAGCCGCATGTCCGGCTGAGCCCCTTGCTGCATGGCGGCGGGCATGAGCATGGTTTGCGGTCCGGGACTCTGAATGTTCCAGGGATTGTAGGATTGGGAAAAGCCTGCGAAATTGCCGGGGCCGAAATGCCGGAGGAGAGCCGGTGCGTCCGCGCACTCCGGGACCGTTTGGAAAAGGGATTGAAACAGAATCTGGACCGTATTTATGTCAATGGCGACGCTGAAAATCGCTTGCCGCATAACCTCAATATCAGTTTTGCGTATGTGGAATCGGAATCGCTCTTGATGGCGATCAATGAAAGCATCGCCGTCTCTTCGGGTTCGGCGTGTACCGACGGCAGTGCCGATACTTCGCACGTTCTCAAGGCGCTGCGGGTTCCGCCCGAACGGCTGCATACCGCCTTGCGGTTTGGGATCGGGCGTTTTAACACGGCCGAAGAAATTGACTTCGTCATTCAAAAAGTGACCGAGACCGTCCGGAAATTACGGGCGATGTCACCTCTGTATGAGGCTGCGCAAAAAGGCGGGGATAGGCGAGGGTTTCATTAGCCCTCGCACTTTCCCGTGCTGGTTTAATGAGAAACCAGCCGGGGATAGCGTTTGAACTCCATAGCAAGACAGCGTAGAATAGAAGCGGAAGGTGCCAAAATGATACAATTAACACTTCAAGCGACAGCCGAAATCAAACGCATGATTGAAAGCAAGCAAGATAAAGCCCAAAATCTTGGGTTACGGGTTTCTGTCAAAGGCGGCGGCTGCTCCGGTTTAGCTTATTCGATCGATTTTGATGTGCCGAAAGAAAAAGACCAGGTTTTTGATTTTTCCGGCCTCAAAGTTTATTGTGATCCAAAAAGCCTTTTGTATGTCGACGGCATGACCCTGGATTATTCGGATACATTGCAGGACAAGGGGTTTAAATTTGTGAATCCCAATGCGTCCAAGACATGCGGTTGCGGCGAATCCTTTTCGGTTTGATAGCGGGCGATTTTTTAAATTGTCTCGGGGCGGGCCAAAGTCCGCCTCTTTTTTTATGATTTCCAGAAGTTATCGCGCATCAGCGCGTTTACGGGAAGCACATGAGTACGCCCCTCAGTCTTGATCTCGGCTCTTCCTATCTGCGGCTCGGTTTGAGGGATCCGCATAAGGGCCTTCCCAGAATGCTCGTTTTGGATACCGCCAATCCGGGCGGGACTTTGCCGGCCTATTTTGCGCCGGGGCTTTCGAAGGGGCTGGTGATCGGCTCCAGCGGGGCCGCGCTGCGGGGCCGAAGTCCGGTTTATTCGCTGGCGGATGTCAAAAGGCTTTTTGGTCTTGCAGCGGAAAATAGCCACAAAAATCAAAATCGCTTTGCGGCGCCGTGGCAATGGGATGAGGCCAAACAAGCCTGGCTGCGATTGGAACATGCCGCGTGGAAACCGGATGAAATTCTCGGTATTTTTTTGCAAGCGCTGCAAGCGGAAGCCCTGGCGCTGCTGAAGCAGGCGCCGGAATCGGTCGTGGTCACCGTCCCGATTTATTTTTCACCGGCATCCTGCGCGCGTCTTTTAGTCTTGATCCGTGAAAAATTCGGCGTGCCGGTCGCGCTGATGTCGGATTCTTTGGCGGCGGCGCATGCGTATTCTTTTTGCGGCGGCACGAAAAAAATAGTCGCGATTTATCATTTGGGTGCCGGTAATTTTGAATTTGCGCTTGTGGATCTCAGTCATGCGGAGCCGGTTGTGCTGGCGGAAGTTTCGGATCCCTTTTTAGGCGGCGATCATTTTGATCACCAGCTGGCCAAACGGCTGGCGGCGGAAATTAAAAAAAGGTCGCAGGTGGATTTGATGGAAGAGGGCGTGTCCGCCGACCATGTCCGGATGGAGGCGGAACGCGGTAAAAGGGCGCTTACTTATCGCGGGTCCACGGATGTTAAAATCATGAATCGCGGCAAACATGTCGATTATTCTGTAGCGATTTCATCTTTTGAGTTGAAGGCCTTGGTGCAGGATCTTATTGATCAAAGCTTGAATCTTTGCCAGCAGGCTTGCCGGCAGGCCGGCCTTGAGCCCGGCAAAGTGGAAGATTTTATGCTGGCGGGCGGCATGACGCGGATGCCGGCCGTGCGGCAGGCCGTCGAAACTTTCTTTGGTAAACACGCAACGCTTTATCCGAATCCGGATGAAGTGACCGTCATCGGGGCTTTGCGCCCGGTAAAAAAATAACAGGGTATTTGCATGTCGACGAAAGCGCAACAATATGAGCGTTTGGAGCCCCTCCGCCAGGAAGTGCGCTGGCTGGGACGCCTTTTGGAAGATGTTCTGGTGGAGCAGGAAGGCAAAGCCTTTTTCCAGCTGGTGGAATCCCTCCGCAAACACACCATCGATCTGCGCCATCGCTACCGGCCTAAACTCGAAGAAGAGCTTCTCAAAAAGCTGCGCTCGCTGAAGACCGAAACTTTGATCAAGGTGATCCGTGCGCTTACGGTTTATTTTGAACTGGTCAATGTGGCGGAAGATAAGCACCGCATCCGCCGCAAGCGGTTTTATGAGTCTCATGGGAAAATTCAGGCCGGTTCTTTGGATGATATCGTGCAGCGCATGCAAAAGGGCAAGGTGTCTTGGAATAAAGTTTCCAAGATTTTACCGGAGCTTTGCATCGAGCTGGTTTTGACCGCGCATCCGACCGAAGCCCAGCGCCGGGCGACGCTTGAAAAATTGTTTGAACTCGAGCGTTTGCTGTTTAACCGGGAATACCGGGTTTTGACGCTGCGGGAAAAAGAAGCCGTGGAGCGGCGGGCACGGGAAATGATTATTCTGCTTTGGCAGACGGACGAATTGCGCCGCCGGCGTCAAAACGTGTATGACGAAGTGAATAACGGTCTTTTCTATTTGGATGCGGTGCTTTACGAAGTCCTGCCTTCGGTGCTCATCCGCCTGCAGCATCTGCTTGAAAAAAACTATGCCAAAAAAATACCCTTTTTCCCCCTGCTGCGGTTTGGTTCGTGGATCGGCGGCGATCGCGACGGCAATCCTTATGTCACGCATGAAGTGACGCGCGAAGCGGTGCGGCGCCAAAAAGAGGCCGTGCTGCAGCATCACGGCGAGGTGCTTGCCGGATTGGCCGACAAATTCAGCCAATCGATGGAGTTAGTGGGTGCCTCGCCGCAATTGCTTAAATCCATGGAGGAAGACGCCAAAATGCTGCCGCTTTACAACGAATCCATTCGCGAACGGCACCGGCGCGAACCGTACCGCAAAAAATTGCTTTATATGCACCGTAAAATGGTGAACACCCTGCGCTCGGTCGGCGCGCAGATGCAGAAGCTCACGGCCATTGACGGCGCGATCGAGGGCGGCTACCGCCATGTGCAGGATTTCCGGCGCGATTTGCAAATTTTTAAGGAATCCCTCGAGCGTCATCGCGGCGAGCATCTGCTCAGCCTGATTGAGCCGGTGCTGGCGTCCCTCGATTTGTTTGGTTTTCACTTTGCAAAATTGGATATCCGGTTCAACACGGCGACCATTCAGGACGCGGTGCACGAGCTCATGACCCACGCGGGCTGGACTTCCGCCTACGGCAACATGGAGGAAACGGACCGGCAAAAAATTTTGGAAGAAAAAATTCAGCAGGCACCGTACGGCATTTTTCACGGGGTGCCGCTCTCTCCGGAAACACAGGAAGTGCTTAACACCTTTGCTCTGATTAAGGAAACGGCCGGCAACGGCGATGCGGAGGCCATCGGGAGCGTGATCCTGAGTATGGCATGCAAACCCTCCGATGTGCTGGCTTGTCTGTGGCTGATGCGGGAGACCGAGAATCCGCCGTTTATGATCGTGCCGCTTTTTGAAAAAATCGAAGATCTGCGCCGTTGTAGCGAAGTAATGGAGACGCTCTACCGCAACCCGGTTTATCAAAAACACCTGACGGCCATGAAGGCACATCAGGAAATCATGCTCGGCTATTCGGATTCCAATAAGGACGGCGGTTTCTTGACCGCCAACTGGGAGCTCTATCGCGCCCAGCAAACGTTAACCGAAGCCGCCCAAAATTGCGGCATCAAACAAAAGCTTTTTCACGGCCGCGGCGGGACCATCGGCCGCGGCGGCGGGCCGACCAACGACGCCATTCTGGCGCAGCCGCGCGGCACGATTCAGGGGCGCATTAAAATCACCGAACAGGGCGAGGTGGTCAACACGAAATACTCCAATCCGCAGACCGCGGAACGGAATCTCGAACTGATTATTTCGGCGGTTTTGGCCGCGTCCGTGCTGGATTTTCACACTTCCGCGCGGCAGCGCGAGTGGGAAAAAATCATGGAAGAACTTTCGGAAGCCGCGTACCGTGAATACCGCAAACTCATTCATGAGGATACGCGCTTCATGGAGTATTTCTATCAGGCCACGCCCATTGGGGAGATCTCGCGCTTTCATATCGGGTCACGGCCGGCCAAACGCAGTGAGAAGGAAGGGCTGGATGATTTACGGGCGATTCCGTGGGTTTTCAGCTGGATGCAGTCGCGGCAAACCCTGCCGGGCTGGTACGGCCTGGGTTCGGCCATCAATCATTTTCTTACCATGAAGGCCATGAAAGGTCTCTCGGTTCTGCGCGAGATGTATCAGGAATGGCCCTTTTTCCGCGCGATCGTGGATTTGGCGCAAATGAGCATTCAGAAAACGGATATGCATATCGCGCGCCATTACACGGGTTTGGTAAAAAAGAAGGACTTAGCGCAGCTGTTTTTTGATAGGATAATGACCGAATATGACAGGACAGTTCAAGCGGTTCTTTTGATTACCCAGCAAAAAGAAATTTTGGAAACCAATCCGGTGCTGTCCCACTCCATTCAATTGCGTAATCCTTACATTGATGCCTTGAGTTACGCCCAGGTCATTTTATTGGAACAATTGCGGGATGAAAAACGCAAAAATCCCGAACAGCTTGAACGCGCGGTTCAACTCACGATTAACGGCATTGCCCACGGTTTAAGGAATACCGGCTAATGAATATTCTGCAGCGTTATGTTTTTAAAGAATTGTTTCTCCCTTTTATCCTCTCGCTGATGGTCCTCAATTTTATTTTCATGGGCGGGTATCTGGTCAAGGCGGCCAATTTCATCATCGGCCGCGGAGTTTCGCTGGGGGACACCGCGACCGTTTTGCTTTTGGCCATGCCCGGCATCATCGGTTATACCGTCCCCACCAGCATCCTCATGGCCGTGCTGCTTGTTTTTGGCAACTTGTCCCAGAGCAATGAGTTGCGTGCGATGAAAGCTTCCGGCGTGCAGCTGCTGCACGTCATCATGCCGGTTTTTTTGCTGGGCCTCGCGCTCAGCTGCGCCATTTTTGTTTTTAATGATCAAGTGGCCAGCACGGCGCGTTTTGAGCTGCGGCGCGCCATGAAAAGAATGGTGATCAAATTTCCCAAAGCCCTGATTGAGCCCGGCCGTTTCGTCAAACTCAGCGATTCGATTATTTTTATGACCAAAGAAATGCATGGCGATCAATTGCGTGATGTGGTGGCTTATGAAATGGGCAAGAACGAAGATCCTGTGCGCACTATTATTGCCGAAAGCGGTGAGATTGCAACTTTGAAGGATCAAAGCGCGGTTCAGATTCGCCTTTTTAACGGCAGTATTTCGGATGCGCAGGAAGAGGGCGTTCACACGATGCAGTTCAAGACCTATGAATTCCCGCCCTTGGGCCAGGAAGACATCGATAACATGCAGAAAAAAAAGCGGGATTTAACTTTGGCGGAAATTTTGCTGGATCTTGAAAAGGCGGATAACTCGGAAGACCGCCGTATTCTCTGGACGGCTTTTCATGAACGCATCGCTTTTTCTTGCGGCTGTTTTCTTTTCGTCATAGTCGGCGTTCCGTTTGCCATGCTCGTCCGCCGCGGCGAAATTGTTTTGAGTTTTGGTATCGCAATGGCCACGGCCAGTTTTTACTATATCTTTTTTGCCGGCGCCAAGACCCTCGCCATCCGGGGGCTTATGACGCCGGTCCTCGCTCTTTGGATTCCCAACGTCATCCTTTTCGCCGCCGGCATTTATCTGATGCGCCGTGCGATCTTAAACTAGTGAAAAGTGTCATTCTGAGGACCCGTCCAAAGGCGGTGGGACGAAGAATCTCCGAACAAAACCGGAGATCCTTCAGTCGGCCTTTGGCCTCCTTCAGGATGACAAAAACGGCGTTAGATTCGCAGTAATTTGAGTAATTCGCCCGGAGAGCGGATGAGATAGTCCGGCTGGGCATTCTGAATTTCTTTTAACGTCGCGGAAGTTTCACTGCTGAAAGTAGGGAAGGCGACGGAGCGAATATCCAGCGTCTCTTTGGCCTCATTCGCAGCCAGAACATCATCAGGAAGATCCCCGACATACAAAAATGATTTGGCCTTGGGAATGCGTTTGGCCGTCGCGATGATGGAAAAGGGATGGGGTTTTCGTAAGGGTGTTTTCTTTTCGCGCTCGGCGCGCTTGACATCATCCATCGTCGTCAGCGCGTCAAAAAGATCGGCGATTTCAAAGTGTTTCAGGGCAAACAGCGCTTCAAAGCGCGGCCGGCCTGTGGCAATACCCAGCCGGATGCCGCTCTCGACAAGCTTTTCAAGGGTGCGGCGTTTGAAAATAAGCCGCTCTTTTTCAATCAAGCCCCGTTTCTTCCAATGTACCGAGTATTTGTGTTCGACCGCCCGGAAAAGTTCCCGTCCTAGATAAATTTCCTGAAAAATCCGTCCTATTTTTTCAATGGTCACGGAAGGATGGCGTTCGACAATTTTGGTAATCCCTTCCACACCCAGCGGTCTTTGCTTAATCTGGCTGATGAATTTTTTAACACTCAAAGCTTTTTTAAGATCTACCATGGTGCGCTTTTTGACCGGTAGGGATAGCAGATAAACCAGCAGGCCGTAGCAGCAATCCCAATCGTCATTAAATCCGCCCAAAAGTTTAAAATCATGGACGTCGCAGGCGGAAATCAAGAGTTCCGTATTCCGGACAGGGCTGAAAAGGGGGATATTGCCTTCGGTTAAATAGAGTTCGATGGTCCAGCGGATGGCTTCTAAATACGAGTGGCGCGTATCGATGAGGACATTGTCGATATCAAAAAGGATAGCATCACAGCTGACTTTTTTTGTCCTCGGCATAATTTTTTGGTTTTGCTGGTTTTTTGCTTCGGCTGCTATTTTCAGGAGGGACATGTGATCATTAGTGTATGAAACCAGGGCTAGAGTGTAAAGAAGTAAATATGTTATAATTCGCCCCTTATGACGGGCCGCTTACACGGACTTCCTTGGTCCGTGATGCGGCCGTTCCAGGCCGGCTTACTTTAGACCGTGCTGGGACGGCACTTGCTCATGAAGAGAAAGTGCCGTCTAAAATAAGGATTTTATGAAGCTCAATAAACGCAGTGCCACCATTACCGAAGGTCCGTCGCGTGCCCCCGCCCGTGCCATGCTCAAGGCTATGGGCTTGACCGATGAGGATTTGGCTAAGCCGATGGTCGGGATTGCCAATACCTGGATCGAGACCATGCCCTGCAATTATCATTTGCGGCGTCTTTCTGAAAAAGTCAAAGAGGGCGTGCGCCGCGCCGGCGGGACGCCGATCGAGTACAACACCATTGCGATTTCCGACGGCATTACCATGGGTACGGAAGGGATGAAGACTTCATTGATCAGCCGCGAGGTTGTGGCCGATTCGATTGAACTGGTGGCGCGCGGGCATTATTTTGATGCGGTGGTGGCAATTTCGGGCTGCGACAAGACGATCCCCGGAACGGTGATGGCACTCGCGCGCTTAGATATTCCCTCCTTGATGATTTATGGCGGCTCCATTGATCCCGGCCAATATGAAAATCGTGACGTCACGATTCAAGATGTTTTTGAGGCGGTGGGAAGGCATTCCCACGGTTCGATGAGTACCGCTCAATTATGCGCTTTGGAAAACGTGGCGTGTCCCAACTCCGGTGCTTGCGGCGGACAATTTACCGCCAATACGATGTCCACGGCTTTTGCGATCCTCGGTATTTCGCCGATTTGGATGAATGAAATTCCCGCCATGGATCCCGAAAAAGATGCGGCGTGCGTCCGCGCGGGCGAACTCGTGATCGATTTGCTCAAAAAAGATTTGCGGCCTTCCCATTTAATTACGAAAAAATCTATTCAAAATGCCATTGCGGCGGTGGCGATGACGGGCGGTTCCACGAATGCCGTGCTGCATCTTCTGGCTGTGGCCTATGAAGCCGGCATTCGGCTCTCGATCGAGGATTTTGACCGCATCAGCGCCAAGACTCCGCTTTTGGGCGATCTGAAACCCGGCGGCAAATATGTGGCGGCGGATCTTTACCGCGCCGGCGGCTTTCGCCTTGTGGCACAACGACTTATCGAGGCCGGCGTGTTGCATGCGGAGTGCCCGACGGTGACCGGCAAAACCATCGGCGAAGAGGCCAAACAGGCGGTGGAAACCGCAGGCCAGCAAGTGCTGCGTTCGCTCAAAAATCCGCTGAAACCAACAGGCGGCCTTGTGATTTTAAAAGGCAATCTGGCGCCGGAAGGTTGTGTGTTGAAAGTGGCGGGTGAAAAGCGTTTGAATTTCGAAGGCCCGGCCAAAGTTTTTGACTGCGAAGAGAAGGCTTTTGAAGCGGTCAAAAATCATAAAATCAAACCCGGTGATGTGGTCGTGATCCGGTACGAAGGCCCCAAAGGCGGTCCGGGCATGCGCGAAATGCTGGGCGTGACCGCGGCGCTCGTCGGCGAAGGGCTGGGGGAATCCGTCGCCCTTTTGACAGACGGACGTTTCTCGGGCGCGACGCACGGCTTGATGGCCGGGCATGTGGCGCCGGAAGCCGCAGACGGCGGACCGATCGCCGCGATTAAAAACGGAGATCGCATTCGTTTAGACATTCCCAAAAGACGTTTGGACGTTCTCATCCCGCAGAAAGAAATCCGTTCCCGTCTCAAAAAATGGAAAGCTCCCCGTCCGCGTTACCACAAAGGTGTCATGGCCAAATACGCCCGCGAAGTTTCTTCCGCGTCGCGCGGTGCCGTGACAGCGTAAACATTCAGTTGTCAGTGCCCAGTTCTCAGTGCACAGGGCTGATAGAATGTGCCAATTGTTTTTGACTGGGCACTGAGCACCGAGCACTGGGCACTCGCTGGAGAATCTCTTCCGCCCTCATTTTTCCCTCTCTCTCGCTTTCCCCCTTTATTTGCTATCTAACACTATATATAGCTATTTATTGATCGTTTAATTTGTTTTTATACTCCTTTGTGCTACCTTTTAACCAAGGCGCGCGACCTTTTTTAAACTGGGAAGAACATCCGTAAAACTTATGGCGCAATACAAGTATAAATACTCTTATACCCTGAGCATAAGGCTTATAGGTCTCTTTACCCTTACCGCTTTTCTTTTCAGCTTAATCCAGCCCAATGCGGTTTCAGCCGCAAATGCATCTTCGGTGCCGACGGTCACGGCGGCGGGTTTCCCCGCAGATATGGTGTCGATCCGGCTGCCTAAAAATCTCGGCAAAATTCAGGAGCTTTACCGCGGTGACGGCCAGGAAGTCGTCGTGTTGATCCAGGACGCGCACGCCATTCCGGACGCACAGACAAGCATTCAGAAATTGATCCATCACTTTCAGAAGGAATACGGCGTTTCGCTGGTGACGCTCGAAGGTGCCTCGACCCCGCTGGATGCGCAAATCTTCCAAAGTTTTCCGGATCAGGACATGCTGCGCGAAGTCATGGACACTTACATGCGCGAAGCCGAGCTCTCGGGCGTGAGCGCCGCGGCGCTTTTCAGCGAGCAGCACGCGTATTATCACGGCATTGAAAACTGGGAGCTGTACGAGGAAGGCCTGCGGTATTTCCTGGATGCCATGAGTATCGAACCGGAAATTTTGCGCGATCTTGAGGCCATTCGCACGCAATTGCGCACCCAGAAAGAGCAGGCTTATCCGCCTCCGCTCTTTGAAATCGACCAGGAACTGGAACGGTTTAACCACAATGAACTGAATCTGGTGCCGGCCTTGGAAAAGCTAGCGGCGATCCGGCCGCCGGAAAAGGGCAGCGAACTCGCGCTGGTGCTGGAAGCAGGGCGGTCACAGGAGCGCGCGGATGCATTTGTGGATCAAGAAGTCAAAGAGGTGGCTCAGAAAGTACGGGAGCATCTCAGCCGCTTACCTTTGTCCGAAGCCGTGCGTGCAGACATTCAAGGCTTCAACGAAAAATGGCAGCAATTCCAGACGCAGCAAATTCAGGCGGATGAACTCGCGCTTTTTCTCAAAGATCTCGTCATGCGGTACAAAATCCGGGTCCGGGTTTCCAAGCGTCTGAATTATCTCGTGCAAAGCCAAAGGCGGATGCGGGACATCCAGGGCACCCGCCTTTTCCGCGATTTTGAAGATTACGCCCAGGCCGTCAAAGACTCCCTTTTCCGTTCGGACGAAGAGCGCAAACTGGATCATCGCAGCCGGCGTCTCGATATTGTCGAGCGGCTCGCAAAATTGGAGCTCACGCAGCTGGACTGGAAAGAACTCAAGGAGCTTCTGCGGGAACTGGATTACTGGAATGTCCCAAGCGATGCCGGCAGCGGCGTCGAAGGGGTCTTGAAACTCTTGCAGGCCATGCAGCCCAACCTGGCTTTTTTCCGTGTTGCCGAAAAGCGCGACACGGCCTTCACTGAAAATCTTCAAAAGTTAATGAAAGAATATCTGACAAATTCCGCCATCCTGGTCGCGGGCGGTTTTCATGCCGAAGGCCTGACCCAGAGGCTGAAAACCCGCGGGATTTCCTACATTCTGGTGACACCGCAAATCGAAACATTGCCCGAAGACATTCATTACCGGGAACAAATGAAAGGGGAAGTTTCCTGGGGGGACTATTTTGAAGTCGAAAACGGCACCATCAGTCTCTACAAGGCCTTTGTCCGCGCCGTGCGCGACCGGCTGCTGGAAAAAACCGAGGAACAAAGCGGCCGCCTGCTCAAATCCTGGCGCGATCAAATCCTGCGCGATCTTTCCGCCCAGGGGCGTATCACGAAAGTGCGCGACTACACGCAATTTTTAGATGAACTTGCAGACGGTGCGCCGGCCCGGGATTTACGTTCGCAATGGATGGACAATGTCGAACGCTTTTTGAATGCCTTGCGGCGTCTGGATACGGCCGGGCAGCTTACGGAGCAAAATATTTTAAAACTTCTTCAGCCGGCTTCTTCGGTTCCTGCGGCGGTTGCCAATCAAATGGCTCCGACAGGTTCCGTTTCGCCTGGGGTTTTGCCGATCTCCGGCGTTAGGATTTCCGGCCAACCCGATTATGGCGCAGCGATGGAGGGACTTCGAGAAGAAGCGGCCGCGGCGGCCGGCAAAGCCGGACGCCTTGAAGCCCGCGATGATTTTATTAAGACACAAACTCCAGCCTTGTCGGAAGCACCACTGCCGCAGGCACCGAGTGAAAGGGAAATCCAGAGCGCTTATCAGCGCATTGATCCCAAAAAAGAATCGGGCGGCGGTTTTGTGCTCAGCCGCTTGGCCAGCGAAATCAAGACCCGGCCGCCGGAACAGCGGAAAATGCTCACCTGGTGGCTGGACAAGGTTGAAAAGGAATTTCAGAAAGCTGCACGCCTGCAACCGGGCCTGAAAAAGTCAGATTTCCGGATTCTGGATGTGGGCACAGGCACGGGCCGTTTGGCCTTTGAATTGGCGCGAGCCGGTTATACGGTGGTCGGCATTGATATTTTTGATGGTTATATCCAAGAAGCGAAAATGCTGTTGGATGGCGTCTATGCGCCGGCGCGCGGGCGGCTGCAATTTTTGCGGGCAGATGCGACCAATCTTGAACGCTTCGCACTTTCGCCGGATTTAGCGGATGCCAGTTTTAACCTTGCCGTGATGAACGAAGCGATCGGGGATTTTCCGATCATCGCCAAGCAAGCGAAAGAGAAAAGTGCGGCTGAAGGGCGGGCCGTTCGGCCGGTGTTTCAGGAATTGGCGCGTAAAATCAAACCGGGCGGGGCTTTTATTTGGAACGATTATGATGAGCGCGTCCCCGGTCTAACCACTCAGCGTACGGAGGATTACAATTACATCTATTATGCGCGAGCCGATCGCGCCAGGGCCTTGAGCCAAGCTTTCGGCGTGCCGGTGCCTGCTGAAAATTTCGAAATCGTTCCTAGCAGCCTTCTTTACTCAAGACCCACGATCGGTATTGTTGTTCAAAAGCCGGAAGATTTCATTGCCGACGTCGCGGATGAAAAGACGCCCGACAAAAGCGTCGATACGGCCGCCCCAAAATTGGCACGCCTCGAAGCGCGGCAAGACGAGCTGCCTGCGCAAGCTTCCACAACGGATGAATGGGTTGATGCCGCCTGGCGGGCCATCACGGACAAGAACATCCGGGGATTCAGCCTTACGGATTTTATGCAAGTGGTGGACTCCATCGGTGTCTATACGGCAATAGGCAATTACAGCTATGACGAGAATGGAAGGGCCTCCAAGCTTATGTTTCATTGGACAAAGGAGATCGCTGAAAGACGCCAAGGCAGCGGCGCCGAATATCCCTTGGAAGCCTATTTGCGTGTGATCAACGGGTTGGTAAAAACCGGTGCTTTGCAAGTTCCCGTCCGCAATATGCGTGCATTTTTATTGGACATGAGTGCCCAGGATGATTTTCGTAACCGCCGTGATTTGGCGGCCGTGGAAAAAATAGCCACCGGCCAAGACAGGGGGTTCCTTCCCGAGTCCGATGATGAATTTGCACAATCGCCGACCCGGCGTTTGGCCAACGATAACTTCCGGGGCCGGATCCGTTTTGATGGGGACCCCACGGAACTGCAGAAGAAACCGTTCGGGGATGACGAGATAAAGCGGGAGCAGGAATATTTCCGGGATATCTCTTTCCGGCTTTTGCGGCGGTTTGTTGACGAGCATATGGCCCGGTTCGGCGCAGCTCCTGAAAATTCTTTGGATGAATTGCAGCAAGCTGCCGTTCAGTCGCAAGAAGGCCTTGAAGATGTCTTGGATGAAGAGATCGGTGTGCTGCCTACGGTAAGACAGATCCTGGCAGACTACCGGGAGCGTTTTCCTGAGGATCCCTTTGCGTCATATCAAGACTTGGCCATGACCATCGAGGCAAGGTTGGGCGGTCTTGCCGAAAAAGCGGAAGCTTCGCGCGAAATTTTTCTCTATCACCGCATCTTGCAGCGGCATTTATCCCGGATTTCAACCGTCATCGTCGGCATCATGCGCCGCCAATTTTTAACCGGAGACAAAATCTTGCAGCCGGAACTGGACCTTCTTTTGGAATGGCACGGACGGTTGAACGCTGTGCGCGAGCAGGTAAAAGAAGTTTTTCTGGAGATGACACACTGGCCGTTGGACGAAGATGACTTTGAATATGAATCTTTTATCCAGGTAGCGAATACCCAAGGCATCGCGCCTTCCGCCGACGGGGCTATGTTCAAAATTTGGAATGTAACAGACAAAGCTTTGAATGCCATTGTGATTTTGGAAAGGGAAAAAAGATTACTGGCCGGCATTTATCAAAACCTTGAAGCCAAAATCCGGGATCATCAGTATATCCGCGAAGCAGAACTCAAGCCTGTTGCCGAAAGTCTGGACCGGATTCGCGCCGCGCATGAAACGATCGAAGATATAGAACAGCACCGTGATGCTGCAACGGGTCCGAGGAAGATTTCAAGAGAAGCCGGATTCGTCGAAGAACATAATTTGGAGCCGCATAATTATGAAAAGGCTGTTGCCGTCCAGCTGCAGGATGAATTCCGGCTGGCCGCAAGCTTGGAAGCAGAATCCATGGGGCTTGTTACCCCCATGCTCAGCCAGAGAGGGACCTTGCAGTCTTTGGGCCGCGCCTTGGCTTCTCTTTTCCTGAAAGAGGCGACTGAGGAAAGAGATCATCTCCGGGGCATTTTTGATTCAGAAACCGCGCTCACACCGAACAGCCGGCAGGGTATTATCGGTCTAATTACGGCAACACAAAGCCAAGTTATCGCGGCACAAAGGGAATCAGATATTGATGCCGCTATTTCACAATTCGCCGAAAGGCTTCGGTTTATTTTGGGCGATGAATTTCCTGCCGCAGACGAAACCAAGACTCGGCAAGTGCTGCAGGATTGGCTCGTATCTCTTTCTTCCGAACGTCCTGAAGCGCGGCCGGAATCCCGTGATTCCGGCACCGAACCTAGTCGGTTCGAAGCGCGCGAAGATGAAGCGCAGCGATTGGTTCCTCTGAACACGGCGGATCAGCGTTTGCTTGCCCTCAGTTATTTGAAGAAAGCCTATGATCGTCTTCAATACATTGAGCGGAACCGGGATAAGAATGATCCGACAACAGTCAGAAATCCTCTTGTGGATCGCTTAGGGATTAATGAGTTTCGTGAAATGACTTGGGATGGACAACCTGTGAATCATCAGATGCTTGATCAATTCAAAATCCGTCAAGATAAACAGGATATCTTCTTTGACCGTTATTTTATTAGTGCAAATGGAGATATTACAGATGTGATTGCAAAATTTGTTCTTCCGGTCAGGCTGGCGCTTACGGAAACGCTCGACAATACCGTGCGTCTCTCAGTGAAGGCCGCGCAAAAGCCCGGAGGCCCGTCGCACAACCCGTATCTGCGTTACTTGAAAGCCGCGTCCGAATTCGGTTTTGTCATCGGGGACATCGGGCCGGGTTGGGATGATGGCCAGTTGGTCAAGGCCGCACAGTTTTTTTATAATCAATTCCAGGGTTTTGACAGTGAAAAATGGCTGGCCTCGAAAGAGGGGAAAAAAGCCGGTTATCTGCTTGCTGATTTAGGTGAAGCTTGGATCAGAATTGTAGAAAAATTGGCGAAGGAAGCTTCTTCAGACTGGCAGGACTTTCATGATTTCCTCTATTTAATGCCCGGTTGGGTTGGTTTAACCGGACGGGATAAATCGATCGGCGAGGAATGGGAATATGGGATCAAAATGGAATTTATCGAATTATTTGATGCAATTCCAGGCTATGACGGCCTGGAAATTTGGCAAAATGAAATTACGGAACTTCAAGCCGATCGGGTTGCGGCACAAATTAGAAAATTGGCGGTCAGCGGCCAATATCCTTCAATCGCCGGACAATTGAAAGCGCTTGCCAAGGAATTGGGGAAGTCGTATGCACAGACGCAATTAAAACTCATTTCGAGTTCGCGTGGTATGCCGCCGCTTTTTGCTACGATTCACGGCCGTGAAATCTTCTCGGGGCGCGGCCGGATATTGGCGCAGGAAATGGTGGTGAACAACCGGGACGGGGAACTCATTTCGTACAACCGGCCGCAG
>ORMF012635581.1_pt1 | contig 20855 bp, 15 predicted proteins | sample 1779871 | NCBI WGS metagenome assembly ORMF01 (sample SAMEA104232316, study PRJEB22302) | groundwater metagenome | biome: forest; feature: aquifer; material: groundwater | place: USA | collected 2011-08-07 | depth 5.4 m | reverse complement strand
GCCTGGAACGCCGCCGTCTACGTGGCCCAGATCGACGACGAGCGCCTGGCCGAGGTGCTGGGCGCGCGCCGCTATCTCGATGCCACCCGCGAGGTGCTGCAGACGCACGGGCGGCTGTGGTTCCTCGATGAGTCCTACGTGATCTCGCGCAAGAGAGGCTGAACCATGATGCCCGTGTCGGCCGACGCCGCCCTGCCACCTCCCGCCGCCGCCGCCGCCGAGGATATCGCTGGCGTGGCCGCCGAGCTCGTCGCCTGCGGCTCGCTGGAGATGGGCGCCGATGCGCCGCAGGACGCGGGCCGCATCGCCGAGCTGTTGCCGGCCGGCACACCGGTCTATGTCAATCACCTGCCCCGCCGCCCTCTCGCACACACCCTCCCCGCCCTGATGGCGCTCGCCGGTGCCGGCCTCGAGCCCGTCCCGCACATCGCCGTGCGCCGCATCGCCACCCGCGCCGAGGCGCAGGCGTTCCTGAAGCAGGCCGTGGAGGTGGCGGGCGTGCGCAAAGTGCTGCTGATCGGCGGCGATCTCCCCGCGCCGCTCGGCCCCTACGCCGACGCTGCGGCCCTGCTGCGCGACCGCCTGCTCGCCGACTGCGGCCTTGCTCAGGTGGCGCTGCCCGGCTACCCCGAGGGCCACCCGCGCATCCCTCCCGCCACGCTCAACGCCGCGCTCGCCGACAAGCTCGACCTCGCCCGCCAGCAGGGCCTCGGCGCCTACATCGTGACGCAGTTCTCGTGCGCGCCCAACCGCATCGTGGAGTATTGCGCCGAGCTCGCCCGCCGCGCGCCGGACGTGCCCGTGTACGTCGGCCTCGCCGGTCCCTCGAGCCCCGTCGCGCTCGTCCGCTATGCCCAGCGCTGCGGGGTCAGCGCTTCGCTGCGTGCTCTGCAGGCGCAGGGCATGGGCGCCGTGCGCCTCTTCACCCACGTCGACCCCACCGACCAGCTGATCGCGCTCGCGCGCCACGCCCGCTCCGGCAGCGCCTCCAACGTCGTCGGCGTGCACCTCTACTCGTTCGGCGGCGTCGCCGCGACCGCCGCCTGGATGAACGCGCGCATCACCGCCCGCCGCGCCTGACGCGTGCCGCGTGTCACCCCGCACGCCGCGCCGCAACGCTCCGCGACCCTGCTCAGCCCGCCGCCGCCATCGTGCCTCGCGTGCTGCCGCTGCCATGCCTCACGTGCTGCCGCTACGCCTCCCGCGCATGCTGCCGCCGTGCCTGTCGCCACGCCCGCGACGCCACGCGCGCGCCTCTCCCCACTGAAGACGTGGGGAGAGGGAACGGGGGCCTGCATGGGGTTAATCGCATTGCTTAACGGCGGCGGGGAAACGTGACCAACGTCAACGCCCGCCCTCCCCCACCACCACGAACGGCGCCCACATGGCGGGATGCGCCTCGGCGGCCGAGCCGCGTTCGATCAGCTCACGCATGGCCAGCCGCAGGGCTTCGGCGCGGCCGATGCCGGGGCGCGATTTCAGCTCCGCGAACGCCCGCGTGGTGAGCTTGACGGCGGCGTCCGACCCCACCTCCCAGTGCGACACCAGCAGCGCCCGGGCCCCGGCATAGAAGAAGGCGCGCGCCAGCCCCGACAGCGCCTCGGCCGTCTCGCCGCCGGCAGGCCCGGCCGTGTTGCAGGCCGACAGGATCACCCAGTCGGCATCGAGCTTCAGGGTGGCGATCTCGGAGGCCGTGAGATACCCGTCGTCGCGGTCGAGCGCCTTCGCATCGGACGTCCCCGGCGCCGGCGGCGTCAGGATCAGCCCCGGCTCGGCCGCCCCTTGCACCTGGCCGCTGAGCGCGCCGTGGGTGGCGAAATGCAAAATGGCGTAGTCGGAGAGCCGGCCGGCATCGGACAGGTCTTTCAGCGCGCCCTCGCTGGCGCGGGCCCCGAGCAGGATCTCCGACTCCGGCACGCCCAGCCGACGCGCCACCTCGCACAGCTCGTCGGCCGTCTCGGGCAGCGGCGACATGGCGCGCACGCTCTCGATGTCGGCCTGGGCGCCGCGGAACAGCTTCGCAAACGTCGCAGCCGACCGCCGCCCGCGCGCCATGGCCACCTGTTGTGAGGCCGGCCCTTGCGCGCACCGCTGCCGGCCCCGCGCGGCCGCGGCCTGCGTCTTGTAATACGCGCCATACCGAGGATCGTCCTGCGGCCCGTCGAGCAGCGGATTGCCGACGCCGAGATAGGGCTTGCTCGCCCGGCTGGTCTTGGCGAACTGCCGCAGGCTCTTGAGCGACGCCACCGACGGCAGCACCGTGATCGCCTGCCGCGCCCCCAGCCACGCGGCGTTGCGGTAGTCGGCAAGCGTAGGCGTCAGACCCTTCGGGTCCTGGGGTGTCAGATCCTCTGGGTCTGACACCATGCCTCCACCCTTGCGTTGTCCAACGGTGTCAGACCCGGAGGGTCTGACACCTTCCGTCACCAGCACGCCGAACGGCAAACTCGTCAGCGGCCCCGACGGCACCACCAGCAGATGTTTCCAGGTCCCGTCAGGGTTCTTGATCATGTCCTCGACCGGCCCGAGCAGCGTCGTGTACAGTTCATGCGCGCGAGCCAAATCGAACGGCAGCACCTGCACTTTCCTCTCTTGGCCGCCGACGTTGACCGTCTCCTCTCTGGGAGATGCGCCCAACGCCTTCCGGCACCTCTCCGCGCTCTCGCCGGCTTCCCAAAGCGTGTAGTCCAGCCCGCAGCGCAGCGCCGCCACACGCTCGGTCAGCGCCTTGGTCCCCAGCTCGCTGCGCACCCAGCGTGCATCGGTCTTGGTGACGACCCAGATGAAGGTCTCCTCCGGCGTCGAGAGCCTTTCCGGCGTGTCCAGGAAGAGAACGAGCGCTTCGTCGGCGCGGAGCTGAGATTGAACCTCCTCCACCGACAGCGGCTGCGGGCGGGTGAGGGCTGCATATTCGGGGAAGTCTGCCGCCAGACGTTTGTCGATATCTGCAATGCGCGTGTCGATGGCGGCGAGCCGGGCGACGTTGGCGGCTTCGGGCGCGCGATCCCGCTTGTCGGGTGCTTGCGAAACGGCGGCGCTGCGCGCGCCGTCGCGCCTCTGCCATTCTGCGACTAGGTCCTGGCGCTCCCGCACCAGCGGGCTTAGGCCCACATCGCCCATGGCGCCGCGCACAGCCATCTGCGCCACTGAGGCAGCCGCCTCTGATGCGTGCGCCCATTGGGCCGTCTGGAACATCTCGCGTGACGATCCTGCATCAGAGTTGCGCCCTTCCGACGTAAGGCGGGACAGGGTCTTAACCAGAGTCCAAAATTGATCCGTATGTTGCTCAGCTTCACCTTTCCTCTTCCCGGTCAGGGCTTGACCGACATCATCTGTGCCACGCTGCGCGCGCCGAATGGTCACAGCTGTGCCGCGCCGATAGTAGTCTGCGGCGCGCGCCCAGTCGCGCTGCGTGAAATATAACCTCGCCAGATTCCCGAGGCTCGCGACCACATCGGGATGGTCGGGCCCCAGCGCTTTCTCAAAGATAGAAACGGTGCGCTGATACAGTGGCTCAGCCTCGGGAAAGCGGCCTTGAAGATAGTACACCGCTGCCAGATTGATGAGCGCGGCGCCGACATCGGGGTGGTCGAGGCCGAACGCCTTCTCGCTGATGGCCAGCGCACGCTTTTGCATCGGCTCGGCCTCGGCGAATCGGCGTTGGTCGCGATGCAGGGCCGCAAGATTGTTGAGCAGTGTGCCGACAGACGGATGGTCCGGGCCGAGCGCCTTCTCGTCGATCGCCAATGCGCGCTTAAGCAGCGGCTCGGCCTCGGCATAGCGGCCTTGCCTCTGGTACACCAAAGCCAGGTTGCCAAGGCTGACGGCGAGAGTGGGGTGGTCGGGGCCGAACGCCTTCTCGTTGATTGCCAGTGCGCGTTTGTATATCGGCTCAGCCTCGGCAGTGCGGCCTTGTGTTTGATACAGAAGCCCCAGGTTGATGAGGGTCTGGCCCACATCAGGATGGTCGGGACCGAGCGCTTTCTCGCGGATCGCCAGGGCGCGCTTATGTAACGGCTCGGCATCAGCATAGCGGCCTTGGCTCTCGTATAGCGCTGCCAGGTTGTTGAGGCTTAGGCCGAGTGCCGGATCGTATGTGCCGCCCTGTTTCTCCATCATCGACAGGGACCGCTGGAGCAGCCGCTCGGCCTCGGCATAGCGGCCTTGCCTTTCATATAGAACCGCCAGGTTGTTGAGGCTGATGCCGATTGCGGGGTGGTCGGGGCCGAGCGCCTTCTCGCGGATCACTAGCGCTCGCTTGTAAAGCGGCTCGGCCTCGGCATAGTGGCCTTGGTCGTAATACAGCAAAGCTAGGGTGGTGAGGCTGGTGCCGACATCCTCGTGGTCCGGGCCGAGCACCTTCTCGGTGATGGCCAAGTCACGCTTGAACAGCGGCTCGGCCTCGGCATAGCGGCCTTGGGCACGGTAGGTCATCCCGAGCCAAGCGATAGCGGTCGCAAATACGGTGCGCTCCTCGCCGTATCGCTGACGCACCAGCGCAACATACCTCTCAGCCAGCGAACCGGCCTCAGCGTACTGCCCGGCCTTGTAAAGCTGCACGATTTGTTGGTTGAGGGCGACAAGGTCGTCTCTCGACACGGAGCTGTCTATTTCTAGTGCTGCAAGAATGTGCACGAAGGCAGGGTGATCCAGCCCTGCCTTGCGCATGGCCTCGAAATCCTCCGCGATCACGTCTTCCCATGTCTTATCGTCATCTTGGGACATGCGCTTGCCCTTGTGTGCGAGATAGAGCGCCCGAGCCTCATCAACGCGACCAAGGAAAAGCAGCGCATGCGCGCGGTTTGTTTTGATCCAGGGAAGGTCCGGCGCAAGGGGCACCGCTCGCTCGGACACCGCAAGTGCCTCGTCAAACTTGCGCGCAAAAAGTGCGTACCAGGCGAGAGTACCGAGGGCGCCGGCAGACTGGACTCCAGGCTTGCCAGCGGCGGCCATCTCGGCACGCTCGATATCAACCGCCAGCGCGCGCCGGAGGGTAAGCGCCTCATCGTACTTGCCCGCTTCAAAGAGTTGCTCAGCTTGTTTCTTGAGTGAGCCCAAACTGTCGCTCGACTGGGCGCGAGCGGAACCTGAGATTCCCAGCACCACAATCAGTACCAACAAATTTAGAAAGCCAACCCGCAAACCCCGCATCTCGCCCTCCTCGGCGCGAATGAAGCCCAAAGAAGGTCAGCCTATCGCACGCCCCCGTGGCAAACCAGCGGCGGCCCGCGGCAATATCCGCGCCCCGTCCGCACCAGGTGCGCGTCGGCCCAGCCACAAGATTTCATCGTTGACTCGCACTCCCCGATTGGCTCCCGTATCGGCCTGTCGCAAACCACAACACCGGAGCCGCCGATGCCGCCGCCAGCCGACGCCACCCCGGGTTTCGCCACGCTCGCCATCCACGCCGGGGCGGCGCCCGACCCGTCGACCGGGGCGCGGGTGACGCCGATCTACCAGACCACGTCCTACGTCTTCAACGATGTCGACCACGCGGCCTCCCTGTTCGGGCTCGAGGCCTTCGGCAACATCTACACGCGCATCGGCGGCCCGACGCAGGCGGTGCTGGAGCAGCGCATCGCCGCGCTCGAGGGCGGCACGGCGGCGCTCGCCGTCGCCTCCGGCCACGCCGCGCAGGCGGTCGTCTTCCACACGCTGATGGAGCCGGGCGACGAGTTCGTCGCGGGACGGCAGCTCTACGGCGGCTCGGTCAACCAGTTCAACCACGCCTTCAAGAAGTTCGACTGGCGCGTCAAGTGGGCCGACGCCACCGACCCCGCGAGCTTCGCCAAGGTGGTGACGCCCAAGACCAAGGCGCTGTTCTGCGAGTCGATCGCCAACCCCGGCGGTATCGTCGTCGACCTGCCGGCAATCGCCGCCATCGCCAAGAAAGCCGGCGTGCCGCTGATCGTCGACAACACGCTGGCGACCCCCTACCTGTGCCGGCCCAAGGAGTTCGGCGCCGACATCGTCGTGCACTCGCTCACCAAGTTCATGGGCGGGCACGGCAATTCGATCGGCGGCGCCATCGTCGACTGCGGCACCTACGACTGGCTCGGCGCCAGGCACAGATACGCCACCCTGGTCGATCCCAACCCCAGCTACAACGGCATGCGCCTGGCCGAGACCTTCGGCAACTTCGCCTTCGCCATCGCCTGCCGCGTCATGGGCCTGCGCGATCTGGGCCCCGCCATCTCGCCCTTCAACGCCTTCCTGATCCTGACCGGCATCGAGACGCTGCCCCTGCGCATGGCCAAGCACTGCGAGAACGCGGTTGCCGTCGCCAAGCACCTGGCCAAGCACAAGCAGGTCGAATGGGTGACCTACGCCGGCCTGCCGAAGGACAAGTCGCACGAGATCGCCAAGAAGATCTGCCCCAAGGGCGCGGGCTCGGTGTTCACCTTCGGCCTCACGGGCGGCTACGAGGCGGGCGTGCGGCTCGTCTCCAACGTCAAGCTGTTCTCGCATCTGGCCAACATCGGCGATGTCAGGAGCCTGATCATCCACCCGGCCTCCACCACCCACCGCCAGCTCACCGACGAGCAGAGGAAAGCCGCCGGCGCCGGCCCCGACGTGGTGCGCCTGTCGATCGGGCTCGAGGACGCCGCCGACATCATCGCCGACCTCGACCAGGGGCTGGCGGCGAAGTGAGCGCCATCGGCCCACGCCGGCCCACGCCGGCAGGTGGCTTGAAGGCGCAAGGCCGCTCACGCTAGGACTGTCGCTTGTGTGTGGGGTGGCAACCCATGGCGTCGTCATGGAGAGCGAGGGCGTCCGTTTATCTCGTGGTCGCGGGCGTCCTGCTGCTCTACGCCGCCGCCGGCTGCTCGATGCTGCAGCTCGACGAGGCCGCCTCCCTCGACCGGCAGGCCCTGGCGAGCGACCGCGAGGGCCGGACCGAGGACGCCGTCGCGCTGGCAAAGCGGGCGGTCGAGATCAGGGAGAAGGCGCAGCCGCCCGATCCCGCCGCCGTCGCCAAGGCCCTCGACACGCTGGCGCGGATCTATCGCGGCCAGCAGCGGCACACGGAAGCGGAGCCGCTCTACCAGCGGGCCCTCGAGATCCGCGAGAAGACGCTGCCGGCCGACCATCCCGACATCGCCGCGAGCCTCGACAATCTCGCTCACCTCTATTGGGAGATGGGGCGAGCGGGGCAAGCCGAGCGGCTTGCCGACCGCGTGCTGGCGATGCGCGAGAAGGCACTTCCCGCCGGCCACGGGGACATCGCCGACAGTCTCAACTTCCGGGCCATGCTGCACCACACGCTGGACCAGCTGGACGACGCGGATCGCCTCTATACGCATGCGCTCACCATCCGCGAGAAGGCGCTACCGCCGGACAATGTCGCGATCGCCGCCATCCTCAACAACCTCGCCACGCTGCGCCAGAAGCAGGCCCGCCTCGGCGAGGCGGCGCTCTTGCATCTGCGCGCGCTGGGCCTGCAGGAGAAGGCGCTGCCCGCAAACCACCCGGCCATCGCCGACACCCTCAACAACCTCGCCTTCTGCTACATGCAGCAGCGCCGCCTCGACGAGGCCGAGGCGATCTTCAAGCGCGTGCTCGCCATCAAGGACCGGACGCTGCCCGAGGGCCATCCCGACTTCATCCACACGCTCGCCAACCTCTCCGAGGCGTACTATTTCCAGAAGCGCTGGCAGGACTCGCTTCTCCAGCAGCGGCGCGCGACCGCCTACCTCCTGAAGTACGGCAACCAGGAAGCCGCCGCCCTCGCCGCCAGCATCTCCGGCCGGGGCCGACGGGAATTCGCCCTCAACAGAGCGCATTTCCTGCACCACGTGCGCGCCGCCTATCGCGTCGCCGAGGCCGATCCGGCACAGGCAGCCGAGCTGAGCGAGGAGGCCTTCACCCGGGCGCAGCTGGCGGGTCAGACGGCGGCGGCACGCGCGCTCTCGCGCATGGCGGCGCGGCTGCGCACCGCCGATCAGGGCCTGGCCCAGCTCGCGCGCGAGCGCCAGGACCTGGAGGCCCAGTGGCAGGCCGCCGACAAGGAGCTCACTGCGTCCCTGTACAAACCGGCCGGGCAGCGCACCAAGGCCGACGATGCCGCCCGCACCCGCATCGGCGACATCGACGCCCGCATCGGCGACATCGACGCGCGCCTGCTGGCCGCCTTTCCCGACTACCGCGCGCTGGCGGCGCCCAAGCCCCTCGGCCTCGACGAGGTGCGCCAGCTATTGCATGCGGACGAAGCGCTGCTGTTCTACCCGTTCCTGGACCAGCCGCAGCTCGAGGGCTTTCCCGCCGAGAGCTTCGCCTGGGTCGTGACCAAGGCCAAGACCAAGTGGGTGAGGCTCGCGCTCTCGCCCAATGCCATCACCGAGCGCGTGCAGGCGCTGCGCTGCGGCCTCGACGCCACCGCGTGGGCGACGAAGGCGCAGTTTCGGCGCTGCCGCACGCTGCTGAAGGCCGAGCCGCAGTTCGGCGTGCTGCCGTTCGATCTCGCCCTCGCGCACCGGCTCTACCGCGACCTGATCGGGCCCTTCGAGGCGCTGATTGAGGGCAAGCGCTTACTGGTCGTGGTGTCGGGCGCGCTCGGCAGCCTGCCGCTGCAGGTGCTGGTGAAGGCCAAGCCCGAGCCGGGCGCGTATCAGGCGGCAAAGTGGCTCGGCGCACAGCATCCCATCACGGTGCTGCCGGCGGTCTCGAGCCTCGCCGCCCTGCGCAGCCTGCCGAAGCAGACCATGGCCGCCGAGGCCTACATCGGCTTCGGCGACCCCGCGCTCGCCGGCGGACGGTACTGCGACAAGGTCAGCGTGCCGCCCTCATGCCCCGACGCCACCCCCACCAGGGTCGCCGCCGCGCACGAGACGGTGCGGCGCGCAGCCGGCCAGGCGATCGGCAAGCTCCGCATCGAGGGCAAGATCACGGTGAGCGAGATTGAGCGCATCTGCCCGCTGCCGGATACGGCCTTCGAGCTCGAGTGCGTCGCGCGCAGCCTCGGCGCCGACGACCGGCACATCCACATCCGCGCCAAGGCGACGGAAGGCGAGGTCAAGCGGCTGAGCCGGAGCGGCGCGCTCGGGCGCGCGCGCATCGTCCACTTCGCCACCCACGGGCTGCTGCCCGGCAACGAGAGCTATCTGGAGAAGGCGCTGGTGGAGCCGGCCCTGGTGTTCACGCCGCCCAAGGCCGCCACCGAGGAGGACGACGGCCTGTTGACCGCATCCGAGATCGCCACCCTGAAGCTCAATGCCGACTGGGTGATCCTGTCGGCCTGCAACACCGCGGGCGGGGCGCGGCTGGGCGCGGAATCGCTGTCGGGGCTGTCGCGCGCGTTCCTGCACGCGGGCGCCCGCGCGCTGCTGGTCTCGCACTGGGAGGTCTACTCCTCGGCCGCCGTCAAGCTCACCACCAGGGCGTTCGCCGAGCTCGGGGCCGGTCCCGACATCGGCCGGGCCGAGGCCATGCGCCGCTCGATGGCGGCGCTGATCGGCGAGGGCGGATTTGCCGCCCACCCCGCCTACTGGGCACCGTTCGTGGTGGTGGGCGAGGGCGGGCAGTAGACCTCGCTCTTGCAAGCGGGGGCGCGACCCGGTGCAAAGGCGTGCAGCACCTTGAATGCTTCGTTCTCTCTGGCGCACTCAGGAGGAGTCGGGTGGGCATATTATGGTAATTACATATTCGGCAGCGCTTTCGATAGCAGCCAGGTCGGTTAACGGCGCCCCAGTATTCGCATCTGTGATTTCGGCCCTGGCTGTAGTCTTTCCGCTGCTGTCGGGTATAACATTGAAGGTTATTTTCTTTGGCGCTTCATGGTCGGCGCTATCCACACGCGTAAGGCTGTGCTTCACTGTATGCTCCAGCAACTCGATCGATTTGTCCCAGCGCCGGCTGCCGGAATCAATCAAAAATCTGCCTCTCGCTGCGGTGCTCGTTAGTAATCCGCCATGCCTCTCCACGAAATGTCCCAATTTGTAGGGAGTGGTGAATTGGTCGGCGCCATCTCCCTTTTTCCCATGCTTTATCTTGAACGCCTTTGCCAATTTCTTCATGTCGTTGTCGTTGCTGAACGCATCGTTCAGCGTGCTCGCTAAGCCGGTCCAGCCGCTGGCCATGGTCTGCTCCTTTCCTCGGGAACATCAAGTCGCGCTCGCCATGCCACCCCGAATCACTCGCTAAGGCAGCGTTATTCCCCATACATCGATACAATCGACATACGATTCGACGTTATTGCCCAGCCCCTGCGCAATCCAAACGTATCCGTCACCGTTCCAGGATGCGCTCCAGCTATTCTTGCAGAGCCAGGACTTGGGATTTGAACCGTCGTCATAGCCCACAATCGAAAGCACATGACCGCCTACAATTCTCCCTGGTTTTAACCCCGGAGAATAAACCCCTGGGTTCGGCATACCGGGGTTGGCCCTGGCCCAGTCATTGCCCCACGTCTGAAAGTCTTCGTATTGGACCATCACTGCCACGACCGGGCCGGTTGTATTAATATGGCTCTTCATTTTGTCTTGGGTTTTAACCAGGGTATGGCGCAATAAACTTGGATAGGTCGCGATTTTTATTAGTTCGGGTGTAGGAGGAGAAAGATTTGACGTACGCGCAAACTCCCCCGCATCTTCTCGTGCCAGCCCAACTGTCTTGCAATACTCCAGTGCACCGCGTGGCCACCAATGGGAAGTGCCGCACGCGTCTTTGGGGCCCGCGGCAAAAAATAACTGCGCCTCGGACAGATTGACCCATTTGTCCGGCGTCGTATACGATTGTTGCTTGTTGTAGGTCCCTTCCACCGTAGCCACAACTGCGAAGGCGGTGCATGCATTGCAGAGAGCCTGATTTTTTACGGGTGTAATTATTTTAGAATCGCGTAAATCCACAGGAGTGGCCCAAGCTGGGCTCGGGACGAGTGCTCCCGTGGCGACCCCGCCTGCCAGTGCTGCCGTGCGGGAAAGGAAATTTCGTCGAGTTACCGCGCCTCCCGACATCGGCGCGGGGCGTGGCGTTGAGGGGTTGATCACCAGTGATCTCCATCAGGCACAAATAGGTAGACGCGTTCGGCGTTCCCGTAGCAATGCTACGGCGGGCCGGATCGGCGACCACCGTCACGCAGGTCCCGCGGGAACCACATAGAGCGTTATCAGTCTAGGCGCGATCCGTCCGCCCTTGCAAGAGGGCCTGGTCTCTACTTCGAGCCGATAGCAATCCGTGTCGAGGTGACGCTGCAGACGGACCGCCGCAGCTCGCCGCAACCTTGCTTTAGCAGTATCCCCGACGTGCTCCTGCCCGCGCCTAAAACTCGTAGCAGTTGGAGCAGAATTTCTTGCCGCCGCTGAGCGCGTACCCGTCTTGCGCCAGCCTGATGACCTTGTTGCACTTGGCGCAACGGGTCGGCTCGAAGGCCGGCGGGTCGGCGAGCTTCACGAAGTTGAATTCGTTGGTTCCGTAGTAGGCATACATCTCCGGCTCGAAGTCCTTGCGGCACGTCTTGCAGTCCTGCCAGCTGCCCTTGTGGCCCTCGTTGCAATGGAAGCCGCACAGCGTGTAGCGCGAGTGGTTGCGCGCGCAGCTGTTGCGCGCGTAGGAGAACAGCACGTAGTTGGCCTCGTCGTCGCAGATCCACTGCCCGCAGCACTCCGTCTTGGTGAGCCTGCCCCGCTTGCCGCACAGCCCGCAGCGGGGGCGGTCTTTGGCCGCGGGCTTGCCGGCGGGGCGGACTTTCTTTGCCGCGCGGGCCGTGGTCGAGGCACTGGTGGCGGACATGGGCGGCTCCTCGTGGGAGGTTGCGGGCGAGTGCGACCATACTCCCGCACGGTGCCGGCGCACCGGACCTGCCGTCGAAATCCCCATCAATCTGGCGCTGCGGCCGGCCCATCGCCGCGAAAATGCGTTGCGACAGGCCTCCACCCGGTCATTGCAGCGGCAATATGTTGCCCGCCGGCAGCGGCGCTCCGTTGGAGGTCCTGTTCTGATGCACCCTGTTGTTGTTGTAGGAATAGACCCCGCCGCCGTTGACCGAGCTGAAGCCCACGTCGTTGCCCGCCACCACCGAGTCGGACACGAGGATGAACGCGGTGGCGCCGTCGGCCTGGATGCCGCTGGTGCCGTTGTTGGAGATGGCGCTGCCGTCGATGAGCATGTAGACGCTTGCAGTAGCGCCGGCTGCCACGAAGCCGGTGACGCCGTTGACACTGTTACCTGCCGAAACACTGTCGTTCACGGTCACCCAGAAGCTCCCGGCGCCGGTGAAGCCGTTGACCCAGATGCCCGTGGAATTATTCTGCACCTGCACGCGCTCGAGGATGGCCCGCACAGTGCCATACCCCTCGATGCCGATGCCACCGTTGGGGTAGTCGGTTCCGCTGTCGGTGACGCTGGTGTCGGAAATGTAGAGCTCACCCACTTGGCCGGTCGGTACCGAATAATATATTCCAAAACCGGCGTCCCCACGGAAGGCGGAGATCGTGCAGTTCTCGATGCGCACATTGGCGCCGGCGGCAGCATTGATGCCGCGCGTGCCGGAGCCAACGCCATCGATTCGCAGATTGCGCAGGGTGACGGTGCCCGAGGTCGCCGCAATATTAATCGCCGTACCGTTTGTGGCCAGAATGCCGGCAATGGTGCCCGTACAGTCGATCGTGATCGGATTGTTTATGGTCACGGCGCCAAAGCCGCCGGAATCGAGGCAGTTGATGGTTCCGCTGGCCAACGTCTTGGCGATGGCCCCGGCGAAGGTCTTGCACGGCTGGATCCGGGTGCAAGGATTGGCATCGTCGCCGACGCCCGAGACCCAGGTTCGCGATGCTTGCGCCTCGACGGCTCCGACGTTGACGATGGCGACCAGCAAGGCTGCGGCGGCCGGCGTCAGCACGGATTTGCACATGACCGATGATCTCCCTCCAACACAACGCTATCAGAAATGCCGGCCAGCGCGCCGACGGGCGCGCACCCGCCCGGTCATTGCAAGGGCAAAATGTTCGTCGGCGGCAGCGGCGCTCCGTTGGTCTTGTTCTGATGCACCATGTTGGTGTTGTAGGAATAGACCCCGCTGCCGTTGATGGCGTTGAAACCCACGTCATTGCCCGCCACCACCGAGCTGGAGACAAGGATGTAGGCGTTGGGGCCGTTCGTCTGGATGCCGTTGGTGCCGTTGTTGGAGATGGAGCTGCGATCGATCAGCATGTAGACGCTGCTTGCAGGTCCGCCGGTCGGCATGATGGCGAGGACGCCGCTGCGACCGTTGCCTGCCGAGACGCTGTTGCGCACGGTCACCCAGATGCCCCCGGTGCTGCCGGTGCCGTCGACCAGGATGCCGGTGGAATTGTTCTGCACCTGCACGCGCTCGAGGATGGCCCGCACGCTTCCGGTGCCGACCGCCCCGATCTTGATGCCGCCGTTGCTGTCGTCGGTTCCGCTTTCGGTGACGACGGTGTCGGCAATGTAAAGCTCACCCGCTGTCCCCGCCGGGGCCGTGTACACTATTCCGGTAGCGGCGCCATTACGGAACGAAGAAATCCTGCACTTTTCGATGCGCACATTGGCGCCGCCGTTGGCATGGATGCCGATCACCCCGGAGATGGTTCCGGGGGCTTCGATTTCCAGATTGCGCAAGGTGACGGTGCCCGAGGTCGCCGTAATGATAACCCCGGAACTGTTTGAGGCGAGAATGCCGGCAATGGTACCCGCACAGTCGATCGTGATCGCCTTGTTGATGGTCACGGCGCCAAAGCCGCCGGAATCGAGGCAGTTGATGATTCCGCCGGCTGCCGTCTTCGAAATGGCCCCGGCGAAGGTCTTGCACGGCGCCGTCCGGCTGCAAGGATTGGCATCGTCGCCGGTGCCGGAGATCCAGGTCCGCGACGCCTGCGCGTGTGCGGATCCGACGTTGACGATGGCGACAAACAAGGCTGCGACGACTGGCGTCAGCACGAATTTACACATGGCCGATAATCTCCCCGAACACAATCGCTCGCCCGCGCGGCGTTCGAGGCTGGGTCACGAGTATCGTGCTTGCCCGCGAACGCCCTGCAGCGACCCGCAGGCACAGAAACGCTATCAGATTTTCAGGTGTCGCAACAAGTGCTGATGCGCCAGCCGCTAACGGCGCGAGCGCGGTGGCGAATGCGCAATAGCGGTAGATCCCCTCACGCGGGCTCGCTTGTTGTCGAGGTGGAACTCGCGTAGGTAGAAAGCGTGGCCGACGTCGACTGCTACTACAGCCTCTCCTCGCCCTGGGCCTACCTCGGCGGCCCGCGGCTGCACGACATCGTGCGCCGCCACGGCGCCCGGCTCACGCTCAAGCCCTACGACTTCCAGGCGGTGGTGCCCAAGACCGGCGGGGTGCCGCTGCGCACGCGGCCAGGCCCACGCCGGCGCTATCACCAGGTCGAGCTCGACCGCTGGCGCGCGTACCTCGGCATGGCCCTGGTGCTCGAGCCCAAATACTACCCGCAAGCGATGCCGGCCGATCCCGACTGGAACAAGTACGCGGGCTTCATGGTGATCGCCGCGCAGGATCTGGGCCTCGATGCGTTCCCCCTCTCGCACGCCCTGCTGCGCGCGCTGTGGGCGGAGGAGCGCGACATCGCGAGCCCCGAGGTGCGCCGGGCCATCGCCGAGGCGAACGGCTACGACGGGGCCGCGCTGGTGGCGGCGGAAACGAGCGCGCGCGTGCAGGGGCTCTATCGCCAGTTCTCGGCCGAGGCGGAAAGCCTCGGCGTGTTCGGATCGCCGACCTACGTGATCGACGGCGAGCTGTTCTGGGGCCAGGACCGCCTCGACTTCGTCGACCGCAAGCTCGCGTCCCTCCCCCGCCGATAACCGGGGTCAGACCCCAACTCTCGACCTGCGTCTCAACGCAACGCTGGCGCAGGGGTCTGACCCCATCTCCTAATTTTCCGTCTTGCCAGCGCGACGCGGTTGGTGTGAGGTCCGTCCTGTCCTAGCCTTCGCCGTTTTGGCTTCGTGGCTCGGGACGAGCTTATTTCAACGTGTTTGGAGGATTCGTTATGCGACAGATCCATTACTTCGCCGCCTTGGCCGCCGTCGGGCTCTTCATCAGCGCAGCTGTCGTGCCGTCTCCGGCGGGTGCCGTCGGGGTAGGAAAAACCTGCGACGGCTTTGTCGGCATAAAGTGCAACAAGGGCCTGTTCTGCGACCACAAGCCGGGCCTGTGCAAGGGCGCCGACGTTTCGGGCAAATGCGTCAAAGTCTCGAAGATATGCCCCAGCCTTTACAAGCCGGTCTGCGGCTGTGACAACGAGGACTACCCAAATGACTGCGAACGGATAAAGGCCGGTGCGCAGAAGAAGCACGATGGCAAGTGCAAGAAGCCCTCTCGTCCGTACAAGAAGAAATAGGTCGTTGGGGTCAGCCCCCGGACAACTGGGGTCAGCCCCCTGCTCTCGACCTGGGTTCTACCGCAACAGACCGTTAGGGGTCTGACCAGGTCTGACCCCATGTCCGGGGCTACCGGGATCGCGCCTTCCACCACGGCCGGCGGCGCGGGGCGGGCGCGGGGTGGCGGGCCTCGAGACGCGGCGTCGGGCGCCGGGTGGGCGCCGCCCCGCTGGCGGGCCGGCTGCGTCGCGGCCAATAGCCCTTGACGGCCCAGTGCTGGCGCAGCGCCTGCGGCCGGTAGGGCACGATGTGGTCGTGGGCGAGCACGCCGGCGAGCTTGAACCGCTGCAGCACCGAGGGGTGCAGCGGCGCGTCGGCCGGGATCGTCCTGTGGCCCTCGCGCCAGATGAAGGTCTTGGCATCGACGACCCGCAGGGCGCAGCGCACCAGCCAACCGGGACAGGCGGCGATCGAGGCCTTGCGCTCGTCGTGCTGGGGGCCGGCGTGGTCGGGATAGAGCTTGAGCACGGAGCGATCGACGTGGATCGGGTGCGGCAGGCCCAGGGCCTCGTCGACCATCCAGGACAGCGTGATGTCGGAGAGCCGCGACTCCGTCTCGGGATAGCTGCCGCCGATGTCGGAATGGCTGCCGGCAAACCACAGCTGCTTGAACCGCGCCGGCGCCGACGGCTCGTCCGCCGCTGCCGCACTCGCCTGGTCCTCGTCCCACGGCACGCAGTCGAACTTCTTGCGGTTCTCGTCGATGGCGAGCGCCTGGCGCGCATAGCGCACGGCGTAGCCGAGCCGGGTGTCGTAGAAGCCGTTGCGATATCGGGCCAGGCTGACCGGACCACTGTGGCGAACGCATGCCAAGGCGTAGCCCGCGGGCGGAGCGCCGAAGTAGAGCAGAAGAAACCACGGGTAGAACCACGCTTGGCCCAAGAGCAGCGCCAATGCCGCGGCGAGCATGGCGGCGGGCCCGAGCGCGAGGACCAGATAGAGGGCCGCAACAATGAAGAACCCGGCGGAGCCCATCCCCAAGGTGCCGACCGTATCCCAGACGCCGATGCAATAGGGGGCGGTGTTGGAGACCTGCTCGTCGCCGGAGAAATATTTCGCCCGGAAATGCGCGGCGCGCCTTTCGCGCTCGGCCCGGCGTGGGTCGCCCGCAATCGAGCTGCCGAGCTGGTAGACCTGCTTGACCGCCTCGCTGGCAATGCGCCGCGCCGACTTGAGATCGCGCTTGAGCGGCCGCGCGCGGCCTTGCCCGCCCCGCACGGCCGTCGGCACGCCGCAATGCTTGAGCACGCCGCCGACGCAGCGCACGGTGTAGGCGCCGCGGCTGAAGCCGAACAGATAGATGCGGTCGCCCGGCTGCCAGACGCGGATGATCTCGGCGTAGCAGTCGATGATGTTCTGGGTGATGCCGAGGCCGGTGGCCCGCCCGAGAAAATTGTAGATGCGCCGATACCACTTGATCCTGATGCCCTCGCCGTGGGCGCGCGAGCCGATCCCCCCGTCGTAGAAGGCGATCTGCTCCTTGGGGTCGATGGAGGTGTCGGGAGAGACACGGGTGGCGCGAAAAAGCTTGTAGATGTTGCTTCGCGCCTCGTCCGGCATATAACCGCCAGCCTGGCCGGTGCCGTCAGAGAAGATCAGAATGTTCTTCCCCACTCATGCCTCCTGAAGACGCGGGCCGAGCAGCCCCGGGACTCGCGCCGTTCGGCGGGGGGACTCGCGCACGCGGGCAATCCACCAGACTGCGCAAGGGGCTCCGAGTCGCAAGGCCGCCGCGCGCCCCGTCCACAGGGCCGCGAGGGGGCGAGGCGTTTTGCGTGCGTACGCGTTGCATCCGCGCCCGATGACCGCCGCTCCAGCTCCCGACGAGGCCTCCCCGCGCTACCACGGCTGGCGCGTGGTGTTTGCCTGCTTCGTCATGGCCGTGCTGATCTGGGGCTTCGGCTTCTACGGCCACGGCTTCTACCTGGCCGAGCTCGAGCGCCTGCACGGCTGGTCCGCCGCGCTGATCTCCAGCGCCAGCACCGCCTATTATCTCTTCAGCGCGCTGCTGGTCGTGTTCATCAACGACGCCTTCCGCCGGATGGGAGTCGGCGCCTGCGTGATCGTCGGCGCGGTGGCGCTGGCGGGCTCGGCGGCAGCCCTGCCGTTCGTGGCCGAGCCCTGGCAGCTGTTTGCGGCCTATCTCGTCATGGCGTTCGCCTGGGCCACCCTGAGCCTGGGCGCCATCAACAACATCTTGGGGCTGTGGTTCGAGCAAAAGCGCGGGCTTGCCATCAGCCTGGCGCTGAACGGGGCGAGCTTCGGCGGCGTCGTGATCGTGCCGGGGCTGGTGTTTCTTGCCGGCGCGGCGGGGTTCGAGGCGGCCATGTTTGCGGGCGCCGCCTTGATCCTGGCACTGCTGCTGCCGCTCGCCTTCACGATCCTCAGCGCGCCAGTGCCGCACCTGCCCGCCAGCGGAGGGCATGAGACCGGCAACGCGAGCGGCGCCGCGGCCACCCCGGCGTGGACGCGGGCCACGGCGCTGCGCAGCCTCGCGTTCTGGAGCGTGTCGGCGCCGTTCGCACTCGCCATCACCTCGCAGGCAGGCTTCCTCGTGCACCAGATCGCCTTCCTGGAGCCGGCGATCGGGCGCTATCCGGCCGGCATCGCCGTTGCCGTCACCACCAGCATGGCCATCGTCGGGCGCCTGCTGCTGGGCGCGCTGGCAGGCTGGCTCAACCAGCGGCTGGCGAGCGCCCTCTCGCTCGCCAGCCAGGCGGCCGCGCTCGCGGTTATGACCCAGACCACCGATCCGCAGCTGCTGCTCGCCGCCTGCGCCGTCTACGGCTTCTCGGTCGGCAACATCATCACCTTCCCCTCGCTGATCATCCAGCGCGAGTTCGATGCGGCCGCCTTCGGCATGCTGATCGGGCTGGCGACGGGGGTGGGCCAGTTCACGTACGCCTTCGGGCCGGGCCTCCTGGGCCTCGTGCGCGATGCCACCGGCGGCTCCGGCGCCGCCCTCGGCCTATGCCTCGCCCTCAACCTCGCCGCGGCGGCGATCGTGCTGAGGCGGCCGATGCCCCAGCCCGCGTGACGCCCGCCGCGTTTGGCGCGAAGCGCCCATATGGCCGCGTTGACGCCAGGCCGAGCACTGCAATACTGCACGTCGGCCGAGATGTTCTTAATATCTTCCAACATCAAGCGAAGAAAAGTATTGTATACTTTCTGCCCATTGAACGGGAGCGCAGCGTGCTGCCGTCCGCGCAATACGGCTACGCCGCCAAACAAGCCGTCACGATCGACCCCTGCGACCTCGAAGCCGCCAGGAAAATGGATGCAGAGAACGCGATGCAGGCGCGATAGCGTGAGGTCGACTTCTGCCGGCGATAACCTGAGCCAAAGGAAAACGGCCCCGAAGGGCCGTCTGAATGTCGCGTCGATATATGCAGGCGCGCGGTCAGCGCTTGCCCTTGGTCGTTTTGGCGACCGGCTTGGTTTTCGCAAGTGGCTTCTTGGCAGTAGCTTTCTTAGCCATTGGCTCGTCCTTTTCAGGTCTTGAAACCAAACTCCCCGCGTTTTGCGGCTACATCGAATCGACGGTAGGTCGCGCTGGTATCCGACGCAAGGCCTATCCCCGATTTGTTTCCGATTTCGTGTAGGGCGAGCTTTGCGCAGGCAGCAAAAAGGCTTCGACGCAGCGGCGGGCAGAAAGCGCTACCGTGCCGGCCGCTTGGAGGAGCCGCTGCTCCAGCCACGCCATACGTAGTAGCCGCGATCCGCGATACCCTTGAGGATGGGCTCGACCATGATCGGAGCAGGCAGGGGTGCGCGTCGGCCAAGCTGAAATTCCTCGCAGAAGCGCCAACCCAGCGTGCACGGCGACCGGGGGATGTTGGCCCCGGTGATGTCGTACGATATGGCGTAGAGATCTTCGTCCTTGCACTGGAAGAGGTAGGCGGTGCGGACGGTGGTGTCAGGCACTGGATGTCCCTCCCTCGGAGGAAGGCACAGATGACGCCACAAGACGCTCGCCGAGCAGCTTTCGCGAACCCGTGAACAGGGAGTAGCCCTTTGCGGCGATCTCATCCACGGCAGCCTGCATGCTGAAGCCGTATCGGCCGTCCTCGGCGTGGAGACGGCCGATCTGCATCCAAAACCGCCACCTATCCGGCGCGGCGGCCGGGGGCAGACGTGGATCGTCTTTGGCGCCGGTGAGGGCGCACGCGTCGGTCACCCCGCTCCGGTAAATGTAGAAGCGCTCGGCGGCCATCCGCTTTCCTTGTTCGACGTGAAGGTTGATATTTACACTTGGGGTTGTGGCGCAGAAATACAAGGGTAAAATTGCGTTTGTCCCTTGTTGAGAGAGAGTTCGGCGCAACTGGATCGAGTTTCCCAGCCAGCAACTGCAAGGTGCCCCGATGTCCCCCGCAAAGAAGATCCTCACCACCCACGCCGGCAGCCTGCCGCGTCCGGCCAAGCTCGTCGACCTCTATGCCCGCCGCGCCAACGGCGAGGCCGTCGACGAGGTGCGGCTGGCGGCGGAGGGCGAGGCGGCCACGGCCGAGGTGGTGGCGCGCCAGCACGCAGCCGGCATCGACATCCCGAGCGACGGCGAGCAGATGCGCGAGGCCTTCTTCCTCTATGTACAGCGCCGCATGTCCGGCTTCGGCGGGCGCTGGCAGCGGCCCGTGGGCCGGGAGCTCAAGGACTACCCCGAGTTCGCCGAGGCACGGCGCCAGGCTCTGGCGGGCCGGCGGGCGGTCAACAACTACGAGCCGCCCATGGCAGTGGGCGCAATCGTCTACACCGGGCAGGCCGCCAACGCCGCCGAGATCGCGGCCTTCAAGTCGGCTCTGGCGAGCCACGCCGGCGCCTTCGCCGACGCCTTCATGACCGCGCCCTCCCCCGGCATCGTCGCCATGGCGATGAAGAACGCCCACTACCCGCGCTTCGAGGATTACCTGGCGGCGCTGGCCGATGCCCTGCGCGTCGAATACCGGGCAGCGATCGACGCCGGCCTGATGCTGCAGATCGACGCCCCCGACCTGGCGCTGGAGCGGCATCTCTCCTACGCCGAGCGCCCGGTGGGCGAGTTCGTCGCCTTCGTCGAAAACGTGATCGGCGAGATCAACCGCGTCCTCGCCGGCATCCCGCGCGAGCGCGTGAGGCTGCACGTGTGCTGGGGCAATTATGAGTCCCCGCACGACCGCGACGTGCCCTTGCGCGACATCGCCGCGGCGATCCTGGCGGCCGATGTCGGCGCCTTCATGCTGCCCTTCGCCAACCCGCGCCACCAGCACGAGCTCGAGGTGTTCCGCGACCTGCCGCTGGCGCCGGACCAGACGCTCATCGTCGGCGTGATCGACACCACCACCAATTTCGTCGAGCATCCCGAGGTGATCGCCGACCGGCTGGAGCGGGCGGCCGAGGCGATCGGCGATCCCCGGCGCATCCAGGCCGGCACCGACTGCGGCTTCGACACCTCGGCCGGCATGGGCCGGCTCACCGCCGACGTGGTGTGGGCCAAGCTCAGGGCCCTGCGCGAGGGC
>ORMF011963594.1_pt1 | contig 20855 bp, 18 predicted proteins | sample 1779871 | NCBI WGS metagenome assembly ORMF01 (sample SAMEA104232316, study PRJEB22302) | groundwater metagenome | biome: forest; feature: aquifer; material: groundwater | place: USA | collected 2011-08-07 | depth 5.4 m | reverse complement strand
TCAGTCAGTATCAAATTAGCGAATCGTTGATGGTGTCAGAACCGCGAGCGGTAGCGACCGGATCAAGGGTGCCAGCTTTTGATCAAACGTTCGTGTTCGATCCGGTCGCTACCGCTCGCGGTTCTGACACGCACTGTCGCGCCGCATAGCTCGTCGGTCTGAGGCTTTAGCCTCGCTAGTCATTTACTTGAAGTTGAGCCGAATGCTTCTCGTGGAATCATTACGATTAGGTTAGGCGCGGCAGTGAGAGAAAGCAATAGCGATTTAGGAAGAAGGTTTGAAAGGAGACATTATTGTCTTGCCCCCGAGTCCCAGTGCGTTAGAAGTCAGGCCTGAGCAGTCTCAACTCCTTACCGCAGATCAGCGGCCATGCGTGCGCGGAAAGTTTATCTTCGGCGGCGGAGAGAAGCTTTACATTCGCGGCGTAACCTATGGTCCATTTCGTCCGGACGATCACGGCGGTGAATACCGTGATCCAAGCATGGTCGCACGCGACTTTGCCCAGATGGCCGCCAACGGAGTGAATGCCGTGCGAACGTACACGGTACCGCCGCGCTGGTTTTTGGATCTTGCGGAGCAGAACGGACTGCGCGTAATGATTGGTCTGCCGTGGCAACAGCACGTTGCGTTCCTCGACGATAGGGAGCAGATACACGAGATTTTGGAACGTGTCCGCGCCGGTGTGCGAGCATGCGCGGGACATCCGGCAGTCCTTTGCTATGTAATCGGCAACGAGATCCCGGCGCCGATCGTGCGCTGGCATGGCGCACGGCGCGTGGAACGGTTTCTTGAAAAACTTTATCGTGCTGCAAGAGCCGAAGATCCCGAAGGCCTCTTCACGTACGTCAACTATCCCTCGACCGAGTATCTAAAACTCCCATTCCTGGATTTTGTCTGCTTCAACGTCTATCTCGAAGAGCAAGAGAAACTCAATGCCTATCTTGCGCGATTGCAAAATCTCGCGGGCGACAAACCTCTGGTGATGGCCGAGATCGGTTTGGACAGCAGACGCAACGGCGAAGAAAGACAGGCCGAAATCCTCGAGTGGCAAGTTCGAACCGCTTTTGCTGCGGGTTGCGCCGGGGCCTTTCTATTCTCCTGGACTGATGAATGGTTTCGCGGCGGATTCGATATTGAGGATTGGGATTTCGGTTTGGTAACTCGCGACCGTCAGGCCAAACCAGCGCTTTCAACTGTCGGTAGAGTCTTTGCCGAGGTGCCTTTTCCGGCGCAACAGGAATGGCCGCGCATCTCGGTGGTAGTGTGCAGCTACAATGGAGCGCGCACGATTCGCGATTGCTTTGCGGGCTTGCGCAATCTGGAGTATCTGAATTACGAAGTAATCGTCGTCAACGATGGTTCGAAGGACCGCACCGCAGCCATCACAAACGAATACGGCTTTCGATTAATCAATACCGAAAACCGTGGGCTGAGCAGCGCGCGCAACACCGGCGCCGAAGCTGCCATGGGCGAGATCGTCGCCTATATTGACGACGACGCCTATCCCGATCCGCATTGGCTTACCTATCTGGCGAATACATTTATGACCACTGACTACGCTGCGGTTGGTGGTCCAAACATCGCACCGCCGGGTGACGGTGCGCTCGCTGAATGTGTGGCCCATGCGCCTGGTGGTCCGGTGCACGTACTCCTTAATGATCGCGACGCGGAGCACATTCCCGGCTGCAATATGGCGTTCCGAAAAGCAGCGTTGATGGAGATTGGCGGTTTCGATCCTCGCTTTCGCACCGCTGGCGACGACGTCGATGTATGCTGGCGAATCCAGGAACGTGGTTGGAAGATCGGTTTCAATCCGGCGGCGATGGTCTGGCATCATCGGCGCAATTCGCTCCGCGCCTACTGGCGACAGCAGAAAGGATATGGCAGAGCCGAAGCTTTGCTGGAAGCTAAGTGGCCAGAGAAATATAACAGCGCGGGACACGTCACCTGGGGCGGCCGGATTTACGGAAACGGTCTCACCAGGGCACTAGGTTTTCGGCGTGGACGCATTTACCAGGGAAGCTGGGGCGCGGCGCTTTTTCAATCGATCTATGAACCAGCGTCGAATGGTTGGTCTTCGTTGCCGTTGATGCCAGAGTGGTATCTGCTCATCTCGGTCTTGGCCGTGGTTTCCACGCTTGGGCTTTCATGGCGACCTTTGTTTCTTGCTTCGCCGCTTCTGGTGCTCGCCGTGGTCGCAGTGTTATTTCAAGCGATTCGCAGCGCGAGCCACGCGGCTTTGGCCAAACATTCGCGGGGAAAAATTCATAACGTCTTTTCGCTTGGCTCGATCGGTTTCTTGCATTTGCTACAGCCACTCGCGCGTTTGATCGGTCGGGTGCGCTCTGGCCTAACCGTGTGGCGGCGCCGTGGTCGGGCCGGAATGGTTTTGCCCTGGCCGCGGAAATCCTCGATCTGGAGCGAAGAATGGCATTCAAGCCACGAGTGGCTCGCCGCCGTAGAAGAAGATCTCGTTCGAGACTGCGCGGTGGTCCAACGCGGCGGCGATTTCGATCGTTGGGATTTGGAAGTGCGCGGTGGATTGTTTGGCTGTGCCCGGATGTTAATGGGGATCGAAGAGCACGGCGCAGGTAGGCAGCTCGTGCGGTTCCGCACTTGGCCCAAATTCTGGCCGCTGGCGATTATGGTTGATTTGGTTTTTGCTCTCCTCGGCGTGGGAGCCGCAATGGATCACGCGTGGTTGGCGTGGACGGTTCTTATGCTGGTTGTGGGTTTATTCAGTTTTCGATTGTTGCGGGAAAGTGCCGCTGCCCAAGCCGCCATCCTCTACACTTTGGATGACAAAGTCAAAGGAAAGTCTTATGGGATTCCGGCGCTTGAGCCTTCGAAAGTTAGAGAGGCATGATGTCTGCTGCCGCACATTCTGATTTGAAGCTCTACCGCCGGCTGCTGAGCCAAACCAGGGCCTATTGGCCGCAGATCGGATTGATCTTTATACTCGATTTGCTGAGCGCGCCTTTGCTGCTGCTCACACCAATTCCACTCAAAATCGCGGTTGACAACGTGATCGGATCGACGTCATTGCCGAGTTTCCTGGCCCTGGCATTACCGAGCTTCATGGCTCGCTCGGCGATCTGGTTGCTCTTCACGGCGGCATTCATGCAAGTGTTACTGGTGCTGCTTGGCCAGCTAAAGGAAACCAGCAGTTATGTTCTGCAAACGTCGACCGGCGAGAAATTGACTCTGGATTTCCGTTCCCGATTGTTCGAGCGTCTCCAGCGTCTTTCGCTGGCATTTCATGACATGCGCGGCACGGCTGATTCGATTTATCGCGTGCAATACGATGCTCCTTCAGTTCAGTACATCAGCATTTACGGCGCTATCCCGCTAGTATCCGCCGCAGTCACGCTCCTGGCGACGATTTACATCACCGCGCGAATTGATTGGGAACTGGCCGTGGTCGCTTTGGCAGTCTCGCCGTTTCTCTTTCTCTTCTCACGAACTTATAGAAGACGGATGCGCCCACGTTATAAGGCCGCCAAGCGTCTGGAGAGCAGCGCTCTGCATGTGGTTCAGGAAGTGCTCACCACTCTGCGCGTGGTAAAGGCCTTTGGGCGCGAAGCCGACGAGCAGGAGCGCTTCATTCGTTATTCCGGTGAAGGTGCAAGGGCGCGCATCGACCTGGCGAAATCCGAAGGGCTCTTTGGTCTGCGCATCAATCTGACAACGGCCATCGGAACGGCCGCGGTGTTGTTCATTGGGGTGCTCAACGTGCGCAGGGGCGTGCTGACGCTCGGCGAGTTGCTGATGATTTTGACTTACGTGGCGAATCTGTATTCGCCGTTGAAGACGATCAGCAAGACGGTCGGCACGCTGCAGTCGTCTTTTGCGGGACTGGAGAGAGCGTTCGACCTATTGGACCATGTAAGTGAAGTTAACGAGTGTGCCGATGCGCGTGCGCTGGAGCGCGCTCGTGGTGCAATTGAGTTTCGAAATGTTTCTTTCGGGTACGATAAGCGCAACCTGGTATTGCATGACCTGTCATTCAGCATCCCCGCCGGAACTTGCTTGGGCATTGCCGGCAGAACCGGGTCCGGCAAGACTACTATCGCGAGTCTGGTGACGAGATTCTATGACCCGACGCTGGGCCAGATCCTCCTGGATGGTGTTGACCTGCGCGATTATAAGTTGACCGATCTCCGTAGTCAGTTCGCGATTGTTTTGCAAGAGCCAGTGCTGTTCTCGACGACGATTCAAGAGAACATCGGGTACGGCCGCACGGGCGCGAGCGAAGAGGAGATCATTGAAGCAGCCAAAGCGGCCAACGCGCATGATTTCATCGTGCAATTGCCTGAAGGTTATCAAACTGTCGTCGGCGAACGCGGCATGCGCCTGTCCGGCGGCGAGCGCCAGCGTATCTCACTGGCTCGGGCGTTTCTGAAAGACGCCCCGATTCTGATTCTCGACGAGCCGACCAGTTCCGTGGATGTAAAGACCGAAGCGGGAATCATGGACGCGATGGATCGCCTCATGCACGGCCGAACAACTTTCATGATCGCTCATCGTCTAAGCACGCTCGACAATTGTGACGTGCGATTGGAAATCGAAGAGGGGAGATTGGTTGCGCCGGTTTCGGCCAGGGCAATCGCTGCCGGGTGAGTTATTGAATAAAACACAAATTCGAGCCGCTTCGTGAACTAAATCCAATGTTTGCACATACCACCGTCGAGACAGATTTATCCGAACATCCGGCCATCAAGGCTTGGGGCAAGATTCGACCACACTCTGTCATTCCGCAGGCGGTTGAAACGCTAAAGAAGACGAAGACGTCGTCGGCCTACCGCCTGATGAGCGTTGGGCCTGCGGGCTTTCCAATCATCGCGAAGCGTTGCGAGCGCGAGACGGCGTTAATTGAACGCATCATGTACGAACAAGTGCTTCCCAGCTTGTCGCTTTCTGCTCTCGACTATTATGGCTTCGCGGAAGATGATACTGGTGACGCATGCTGGCTGTTTCTCGAAGATGCCGGCGAGAAAGAATATTCGCCTGTTGTCGAAGAGCATCGCGATTTGGCGGTAAGCTGGATGGCGACAATTCATACGGCGGCGACGAGAATGGATCTACGCGACCGTTTGCCGGATCGAGGGCCGACGTATTATTTGGCCCTGCTCCATTCGACCTGCGAGCGAATTCTTCAAAACCTTTCAAACCCATCATTAAGTGGCGATGACCGAAAAGTATTGCGAACCATTGTGTCTGAGTGTGAGGTCTTGCAGTCGAGCTGGGATCGCATAGAAAAGTCCTGCGACGTCATGCCTCAAACACTTGTCCATGGTGACTTCGTCGAAAAAAATGTGCGCGTCCGAAGCGGGGAATGCGGAACCTCGCTTGTCCTCTTCGACTGGGAGGTCGCGGGCTGGGGAGTTCCGGCTGCCGATCTTGCTGAGTGCCCAGACATCCCCGCCTACTGGTCGCTCGTACGCCAACACTGGACCCACCTTAGGTTTGAAGAGATACGGGAATTGGCGGAGGTTGGGAAGATCTTTCGCCTGCTCTCCGCCTTAAGCTGGGCAAGCTGGGGGCTTGAGTCCGAATGGACAAATAGACCAATGAGGTACATGAGGTGCTACGCGGCTGATTTGCCCAACGCAATAAGGAATGTCGAAATCGATAATTGAATATGAAGTCCGTACGATACCAATTTCCTGACATCAACACCTTGAGATCCGGCCTCGCTTCCGTGGTTGCTGGCAATGGCTCCAAGGGTACTCAAGTGAAGATCCTCAAGCGCCGGCGCAATATCAATTCGAGCACCTTCGCGAGCGAAATCGTTACCTGCCGGCTCCACCAGGGAAACGATTTGCTGCTCTTGTGCAAGTATGGGGGCGAGCATGACGACAACGTCTACGGTCATAAAGGCGGCGTCGCGTACGAGGCCGCGGTCTACGAATACCTCCTCAAGCCGCTACGAATTTCCACGCCGAAATTCTATGGTTCACATGAAGAGTTGAGCGCCCGCAGAACCTGGCTAGTTATTGAGTACTTGAACACGAGCGAGCGGCTTAGTATTACCGCCGACACGACTGCGGCGATTACCGCGGCAGCCCGTTGGATTGGAAACTTCCATAGAGCTACTTTCATGACAACGCACCTCCGCAAAGCCTCGCACACTTTTAATACGTATAACGTTGACTATTATCTTGGTTGGGCACGACGAACATTAGCGTTTGCTGAAGTCTTGCACGACCGATTTCCGTGGTTATCCCCGGTCTGCGAACAATTTGAAGCAGTCGCTAAGGAACTGTTGGCAGCACCGCAGACTGCGATTCATGGCGAGTATTATCCCAAGAACATCCTATTTCGCCGAGGCGTCGTTTACCCGGTCGATTGGGAATCATTAGCCCTCGCCCCGGGCGAAATAGATCTGGCGAGCCTAACAGAAGGTTGGCCTGCAGAGATCGTACGACGATGCGAGCGTGAATACAGAAGCGCACGCTGGCCCAATGGCGCTCCGCCGTCGTTCGACCGAACTCTGGCGGTGGCAAGACTCTATCTGACCCTACGTTGGTTGGGGGATAGGCCCGATTGGACCATCGCTAAGAGACATCTCTGTCACTTTCGACAATTGCGTTCCATCGCTGAACAACTGGAAATGATATAACGTGAAACCCCGTCGTCTAATTGTGATTGGCACTGTTGCCTCTAATCCTTATGCCGGCATGGCCTGGATGCACATGCAGTTTGCAGTGGGCCTCAAGCGGCTGGGACACGATGTCTACTATTTTGAAACGACTTCGACTTGGCCTTATGACCCAATTCGCCAAACGCCAGTCTGCGACTCTGAATATGCTCTGCCATACCTGACTCGTGTAGCGGAGAGCTTTGGGCTTAATGATCGCTGGGCATACCGGCGTAGCTATTCCGATAAGCAGTGGTTTGGTTTGAGTAGGGCCAAAGCGGAGGACCTACTCGCAAACGCCGATGCAGTGCTGAACATCACCGGAGCAACCCGCTTGGCGGAAGAAGGCCTGAAAGTCGGGCGGCTTGTCTATGTTGGTACCGATCCGGTGCGTCACGAGATTGCTTACTCAAAAGGCGATGATGAAGACGCGCGAACGCTAATCGAGGAACACGATGACTTCGTAACGTACGGCGAAAATATTGGCAATCCAGATTGCGCTGTTCCGCCATTACCAAATCTTCGGGCAAAGACGCGCCAACCTGTATTGCTGGATCTTTGGCGCAATGGCCCACCGACCAGAGACGTCTTTACTACCGTCGGTAACTGGAAGCAGTGCGGAGGCGATATTGAATTCCAGGGAGAAGTCTATCGCTGGAGCAAGCATCATGAATTCCTCAAATTCATTGACGTGCCGCGACGCACAAGACAGACAATCGAACTCGCAATGGGCCCGGATTCGGACGCGCAGGCGCTGCTGGCATCGCACCAATGGCGTGTCGTCGATGCTCATACGTTTACAACTGATCCCTGGGCGTACAGGGACTATCTGCAAGCTTCACGAGGCGAATTCACCGTTGCCAAGGATCAGAACGTGCGCCTTCGCAGCGGCTGGTTCAGCGAGCGAAGCGCTTCTTACCTTGCTGCGGGAAGGCCTGTGATTACGCAGGACACCGGGTTCGGCACCGTGCTACCAACCGGCGAAGGTCTCTTCGCATTCAACACCATGGAGGACATCTTGGGAGCGTTTGAAGCAATCAACTCCGATTACCAAAAGCACAGTCGCGCCGCGAGTGCGATTGCCGAAGAGTATTTCAAGGCCGAGAGGGTGCTGGCGAAACTGATCGACGATTTAGGCTTGTGACCAATGGCTGACAAGAAATATCTGGTCGTTAACGCTGACGATTTTGGACAGAGCCCGGGCGTGAACCGCGGCATTATTGAAGCGCACGAACAAGGCATTGTGACCAGCGCGAGTTTGATGGTGCGCTGGCCCAGCGCAAAAGAAGCCGTCGATTATGGCAAAACGCATCCAAGTCTTGGTCTGGGACTTCATTTTGACCTTGGTGAATGGGCTTGCCGTAACGACGAATGGGTGCGTCTGTACGAAGTGATTCCCAAAAACGACGAACAGCACATTGCTGACGAGTTAACCGGGCAATGCGAACTCTTTGAGCGATTGACGGGCAGGATCCCAACGCATTTAGACTCGCACCAGCACGCGCATCGTGACGAGCCTCTACGTTCGATGATGCTTGCACTGGCGGAGAAACTGAACATCCCACTACGCGACTATAATCCGAGTGTTCGTTACTGCGGAGACTTCTACGGGCAATCCTCAAACGGATATCCGTATCCGGAGGCGATTAGCGTTGAAGCTTTGATGACACTACTTGAAAGATTGCCCGCCGGAATTACGGAGCTTGGTTGTCATCCGGGCTTTGCAGACGATCTCGACACAATGTACAAATCAGAACGCCAACAGGAAATCAAAGCGCTGTGCGATGGGCGGATTAGAGAAACCATCGGCGCGATGGGAATAGAACTTTGCTCATTCGCTGATTTGCCGGTCAGAGTATCGATACGGATTGAGACCAGCTAAGCAGCGCCGATCTTTCATGATCACAATGACGAACCTGTTTGCAAAAAGCGCGCGATTGTTGATTGGCATTGGCGTCATCATGGCGGCGGGTCTCAGCGTGCGGCCTCAGACTACCGACTTACATCTCGCGCGACCGCAACATCACATCAACGACTTTGCCGGAGTGCTGGATACTTCAACTGCAATCCGAATCGAGAACGTGCTCGCCAATCTTCAGGATCGAACTGGTATCAACTTCGTCGTAGTTACGATTAAGACGGTCGGTAAGCAGGACTTATATGATTTTTCAATTGACGTCGCCAACGAATGGAGGATCGGTTCGCAGGCAACGCAGGAGATGAGTGTTTTATTGTTGATTGCCACGGACAACGCAAGGTTCTATACGCTTCCGAGCCGGGGCGCGGCGCGAGAGTTGCCAAACGGCCTGGTCTGGTGGATGGGCGGGCGCATGCGCTTAAAGTTCCAAGAGGGCAATTACAGTTCCGGCCTGGAAACCGGGATTCAACTGTTCGTCGATGTTCTGGGCGAGGGTTCGAAATTCACATTTGCAGCGTTAGATCGCCCGCGCCTTGGCTCTTCGCAACCTGTGTTTGAGCCCTCGATGCCGGCGATTGCGAACGCTGCATTTAGACCAACCGAAAATGGCGCCCTGAAGAAGACACCAGAGCAAGTCGGGACAATGAATAGTTCTGTCGCTGCCCGCGGCGAAACAGGTTCATCTCCACTACCTTCGACTTCTACGGATCGCACTAAATCGCGATCGATTTCAGATTTTGCGGTAAGAAAACCTTCGGCTGGCCGGAGTCCGATTGCGCTTCCCGCAGAGAAGGCTCTTCCGATACGGATCCCGCGATTCAAAACGCGACCGGTAATCGACGGCCATCTCGACGATGAAATCTGGAAGCAGGCGACGGTGCTGAACAATTTCTATCAAGTGCAGCCCGGTGACAACATTTCGCCTTCGCATCCTACCGAGGTTCTGCTGGGCTACGATGACAAGTATCTCTACGTCGCGTTTCGGGCTCATGACGATCCCGGCAAAGTGCGCGCGACGGTTGCGCAGCGCGATAACATTTCTGACGACGATATGGTTGCAATGATCCTTGACACCTTCAACGATCAGCGCAAGGCGTATCAATTGTCTTTTAATCCGCTCGGCGTGCAGGCCGACGCGATTATGACCGAAGGCGAAGGCGCAGACTCGAGCGTTGACATCGTCATGGAATCGAAAGGAACGATCGCCGCTGATGGTTACGTCGTCGAAGTCGCCATTCCTTTCAAGTCGCTTCGCTACGAAGCGGGCGCCGGCAAGCTCTGGGGTGTGCATTTTCAACGGCACATCAAGCACCTGAATGACGAGCTTGATTCATGGATGCCCATTTCGCGCGACCAGTCAGGTTATCTAATCCAGGAAGGCCACCTCACCGGATTCGAGGGAATTTCAACCGAGCGTACTTTAGAAATCATACCGACCCTAACGATTTCTGAGCGCGGCCGGATGACCAGTGCTGCAACCGCCACGTCACCGGACGCGACTCGCTTGGTTAATGAAGCGCCGCAATATAAGCCCGGGCTCACCATGAAGTACGGCATCAGGCCAAACGTCACGGCCAGCCTGACGCTCAATCCAGATTTTGCTGACGTCGAGGCCGACCAAACCGTGATCACTGCAAATCAACGCTTCCCAATCTTTTTCGAAGAGAAGCGTCCTTTCTTTCTCGAAGGGATCGATGTGTTTCGCACACCGCTGCAAGTGGTTCACACTCGCGCCATCTTTCAACCGGACTGGGCCGCCAAACTCACTGGCAAAGTTGGACGCAATAGCTTTGGGTTCCTGGTCGCTTCGGATGCGGCGCCCGGAAACTTCAGCGAGGAAGAGCGGAACGATCCGAAGAACAGCGCGAAGATCGCAAAGTTTCTCGATAAGAACGCGTACGTTGCCGTATTGCGCTTGAAGCGCGATTTGGGTCAGCAATCAAGCATCGGAATGATTGCGACCAGCTATAACTTTATTGAGAAACATAACCAGGTAGCGGGAGTTGACGGACGGTTTCGTTTGGATCCGCAAACCGTAATCAGTTTTCAGGTGCTTGGAACCACGGCGCGTCGATTCTTTTATGATCCCGTTCTCGATGACAACATCCATCGCACTGGCAACGGACTTGGCTATTCGTGGAGTTACGAAAAGAGTAAGCGTCACTTTTATCTCGGCTCGAACGGCGAGGGCCGGTCGCGGGATTACGTGGCCGATGTGGGCTTTACGAAGCGCACAGACACGAACTCGGAAAACCTGTACATGGGTTACAGCTCCGAACCTAAACCTAAGGCGCGTTTGGTTTCGTGGCGTGCGGCGAATTCATTGGGGACGAATTTTAATTGGCAGGGACGCAGCCAAGACTGGGACAACTACTCAGAAGTAACCTTTAACTTCCAACATCAGACTTATTTTGGCATCGCCTATGATGAAGGCTACGAGCGGCTTTTTGAGAACGAGTTTGGCGCGAGCCGTACCGCGACTCGCGCAGGCGCCTTCTTCGGAACCGATCCCGAGCGCTCGACGCGGAAGCGAAGTCTCTTCTTCAAGGGCGGAACCACGGCCAGCAAGAAATACTCAGTTTACGCCTTCTTTGGCCGCACGTGGGGAGCCTTTGATTACGATTTTGGCGCGAAACCTCGGTACGGGCGCGTCAGCCCCGCGGCTCTGATCAGTCCGAATGCGCCGCTCGATCCTGGACCCGGCAATTCATCGGACGCGAGTCTTTTCTTCACCTATCAACCGACGCAGGCGTTGCGCACTTCGTTCAGCTACACGCGAAGCAAGCTTACTCGTAATGACACCGGCCGCGTCGCGTTCAGCGATCAAATCTATTCGCTGCACACGGAATATCGTTTTACGCGTTTTCTGTTCGTGCGGGGCAGGCTTGACTACGATTGGCTGGCGGCGAATGTGTTCGGACAAATACTCCTGGGCTGGACGCCAAGTCCCGGGACGGCGGTCTATCTCGGTTATGATGACAACCTCAACTACAATGGATTCAATTCCGTGACCGGCCGGTTGCAGCCTGGCTTGCAACGCACCGAGCGCGTCTTCTTCCTAAAAATATCTTATCTGTTTCGTCGTAGCTTCAAGTAGCAAGTCAGGCCACGGTCTGAAGCCTGGGCACGCGGGCGGTGAAGTAATCGATGGTGCGTTCCAATCCCTTCCGCAATTGCACTGTGGGATTCCAGCTCAGAAGTTCTCTGGCCCGTGTGATGTCGGGTTGGCGCTGTTGAGGATCGTCTTGAGGCAACGGGCAGAATTTGATCTTGAGGGGTGCGCCGCAGATTCGTGAGACCTCTTCGGCAAGTTCTTTGATGGTGAACTCGTTCGGATTGCCGAGATTGATTGGGTCGTGCAAGCCCTCGGTACTCATCAATCGCACCAAACCGTCTACCAGATCTTCGACATAACAGAACGAGCGCGTCTGGTCGCCGCTGCCATAAATCGTCAGTTCTTCGTCTTTCAATGTCTGCACGATGAAATTGGAAACGACGCGCCCATCGTGTTCCAGCATGCGCGGGCCATAGGTGTTAAAGATGCGCGCGATGCGAGTGTCAACTTTGTTCTGGCGGTGATAGTCCATCATCAAGGTTTCCGCCAGACGTTTGCCCTCGTCATAGCAACTTCGCAATCCGATCGGATTTACGTTTCCCCAATAGCTTTCCGTCTGTGGATGAACCAGCGGATCGCCATAAACTTCAGATGTCGAAGCCTGCAAAATTCGGGCGCGTACACGCTTGGCTAAGCCAAGCATGTTGATGGTGCCCATCACATTGGTCTTAACAGTCTTCACGGGATTGTACTGATAATGGATTGGCGAAGCAGGGCAAGCCAGATTATAAATCTGATCCACTTCGAGCAGGATCGGTTCGATCACGTCGTGGCGAAGTAATTCGAAGCGATGATTATCGAGCATATGAGCGATATTCTCGCGGCGGCCGGTAAAAAAGTTGTCAAGACAGATTATTTCGTGTCCATCCGCCAGCAATCGTTCGCTCAAGTGTGAACCGATGAATCCGGCTCCGCCTGTAATCAGTATTCTCATATGAACTGCTAAATCCTTGCGTTACGCAGAACGCGCAGACCTTTCTTTCGGGTATATTATTAACAGCAAACGTTAATTTCTGATAGATTTCCAGTAATGGCTTGCAAATCGTTCGTTAGACAAAGCTATTAAACTCAAATGTGGAAGGCTAATTAATCGATGCGAATTCTGGTTACCGGTGGGGCAGGTTACATCGGCAGCGTGGTCGCTGAGGAACTGATCAATGCCGGCCACGAGCCAATCGTGTACGACAATTTGGTCTATGGCCATCGTGACGCGGTCAGCCCGGCCGCAGGCTTCGTGAAGGCGGATTTGCTGGATGGCGAGACCTTGCGTCGTGTATTCAAGGAGCAGTTGATCGAAGCTGTGATGCACATGGCTGCTTACGCTTTGGTCGGCGAATCAGTCACGCATCCGGCCAAGTATTATCAAAACAACCTGGTAGCGGGATTATCTTTGCTCAATGCGATGCGGGAATGCGACGTTAAGCGTCTAGTCTTTTCCTCCACTTGCGCAACCTATGGCGAACCCGCGACACTCCCAATTAGCGAAACCGCTTTGAACAATCCTACGAATCCCTATGGTGAATCAAAACTCGCGTTCGAGCGGGCGCTCCCCTGGTACGAACGCGCGTACGGTCTACGCTACGCGAGTCTACGCTATTTCAACGCCGCGGGCGCGACCATACGTTGCGGGGAGTGGCACGATCCGGAAACGCATTTAATCCCGCTCGTGCTCCAGGTCGCCAGCGGCATGCGGGCCGAGGTTTCGATTTTCGGCGACGATTACCCAACGCGCGACGGTACGTGTGCGCGCGATTACATTCACATTGTCGATCTGGCGCGCGCCCACATTCTGGCGCTGGGCATTCTCGACGAGCGCAGTGCCATCTACAATCTGGGTTGTGGCGGTCAAGGTTACACCGTGCGCGAAGTCATCGACGTAGCCCGCGAAGTCACCGGTCGTGACATCAAGACACGCATTGCGCCGCGCCGTCCGGGAGATCCAGGACTGCTAATCGCCAGCGCAGAAAAAATCAAGCGCGAACTTGGTTGGCAACCACAGTTCCAAGACCTTCGCGTGATCATTCAAACTGCTTGGGACTGGTTGTCCGCTCATCCGCACGGTTATGAACACTAATCTCTTTGGTCCGCGGATTGACACGGTAGGGGTCTTGATCCCCCATTCTCCCGTCCGGGAATTTTGCCGAGATTTTGCCGAGATTCATATCGAAACCTGTGTCATATAAAGCACATAAGCGCATCTTTTCCGACCGCGACCCATTGTTTTATTGGTTTTTTGCTTCGGATAGAATTGATGCGGGCACTTGTTTGGTCTTCATAACCCCAAGGTCGGCGGTTCGATCCCGCCCCCCGCTACCAATCCTCCCCAATTATTTCAACAACTTAGAAGCACGCTCCTTAACGCAGCTCTTTTGCTTTGCCGAGGTTTTGCCGAGGATGAAAAGATTTTTGCGCAAAAATCGGCTTTCCTGGCTGTCACGCACTCAATAAAATCAATAACTTAGAGCGTCGGCTGCCAAGACCTTGGGAGCGCTTCTCCCAAGGCCCCCATAATCGCGTGTTATCGTTCAATGCGCCATGAGAATCTAGATGGATACAAATCATATATGCGGCGCGATTCAGCTGATTGGCTTGGTATATGGTCAGCGATTCGAATTCACTGACCAGTAAACGAAGAGCACGAAATAAAACAAGGGTGGCGAGGTTGAGAATCCCGCCGCTGGGTGGTTGCCCTCTCATACAGAGGTGCACAGTTTATGAATTTGTGAAGACAGTTTCCGTCGGTCATCATATTGCCAACAGCCGCTCGAGTCAGCGGGAGCCGATATTGGTTGTGTCTTCTCTTAACACCCTGCGCACTGGCGAGGGCGGGGTAATTAATTTTGGACCGCGACGTCAGGCACCTGGCAGACCGACAAAGGATCGCTCTGCATCAACCGTTGTTCGGCGGCGCGTATGATGTAACCAAACTTCCTCGCTCTACACCTCACTGCCAACGAAACGCAATGGCTGATAATCTCGGCGGGGAAGTGATGACGATGGTAGAGAGAGACGGAGGGGCGCATCAGTGGAGTCTGCCGCAAGAACAGTCCGATTACATCCTCCGCCGTTTAACCTGACAATACCGTTGATTGTTTACAAGCCCCGATTTTCATTTGCGCACTTACATCCATAGCCGGAATTTCCTCGCAATCTCGGTGAGCCGATTTCTCTCCATGCTGGCCGCACTTCAGCCGCCACGAACTTTGGCGGAACGGCTGGTTGTCTAAACCGCATAGACGGCTGTGCGGAACAGTGGTAAGTTGTTGCCACCATGAGCACCACTACACTAATAATCATTATCGTCGTGTTACTACTCCTCTTCGGCGGCGGCGGCGGCTACTACTACCGCCGTGGGCGATAAGGACGACCGCGCAAGAGGCGAAGTATTACTTCTAAGTGGAGGCGATTTGCTTTTATGATGGCCTCTCTTTCGTCCTGTCAGTAGTTCGTCAATTCTTTAAACTCGACAACCTGTCCCTACGGCGCCGGTGATCATTCTGCAATCGACTCAAAGCTCCGCTCGCGTCTGTTCGCGTCCCTGCTGTGCCTCATGCAGGCAGAACTCAGCTGAATATGCCTGAGCCGTTACGCGATCCTGATTTTTAGCAGGTCCCAGACAGGTGCCGCTTGTCCTCTCGCAATTTCTCACTTTCAGAATCGCGAAGATCCTTCCGCGCCTCGCTACCTTTGAAGTAGAATGGCGTTCAAAATCTCTAGCAATAAAATCGTCTCAGGTTCGCAAGGGGTAATAGAGTGGTTACGACCGCCCAACCGTCTCAACGAGCAGGACCAAAGCAATCGAAAAGTGCTTTTAAGCGCTGGCTGCTCGAAGGCTCTGTCAAAGAGATCGAAGGACCCTTCGAGCGCGAGAAGGAGCATCACCGCCATCACGCCTGGTACAAAGTAATATGCTTGACGGGGGTTGACGCTCGGCTACCAGCCAGGCATTGCCTTTCTCGCCGCGGGCGCCCTGGCGCCAGTGGCAACAATAATCCTGGTTCTGCTGACGTTGTTGGGCGCACTCCCAATCTATCGTCGAGTCGCGGAAGAAAGTCCTCATGGTGAAGGCTCGATCTCAATGCTGGCGGCACTCATGTCGTGGTGAAAAGGTAAGCTCTTCATCCTTATCCTGCTGGGATTCGTCGCCACGGATTTCATCATTACCATCACGCTGTCAGCGGCAGACGCCACCGCTCACGTTGTCGAAAATCCGGTCATGCACGATCTGCTTCATGGCTTCAGGGCGACACCCGTGAACGTCGGTATCACGGTCGCGCTCATTACTCTTCTTTCGGCGGTCTTCATCAAAGGTTTTAAGGAGGCCATAGGAATTGCAGTTGTACTCGTGGTCGTTTACCTCCTGCTTAACCTGATCGTAGTTTGTGTGGGTTTGTATCACGTGGCGCGGCACCCGTCAGTGATTTCAAATTGGCAGAAGGCTTTGCTCAATCATCCAAGAGTAGGAGGCAATTGGACGATGATTATATTCGTCGGACTTTTGGTCTTTCCGAAACTCGCGTTGGGACTCTCGGGATTTGAGACAGGTGTGGCGGTGATGCCGCTCGTCAAGGGCGATGCGAACGACACGGAAGAGAAACCGCGCGGACGCATACGCAACACGAAAAAGCTGCTCGTCGTCGCTGCGCTCATTATGAGTGTCATGCTCGTCGCCAGCAGCTTCATCACAACTCTCTTGATCCCGGCCGAGAAGTTTCGCCCGGCGCATGGTGACTTGCCCGCTAGAGAAGCGTCGGGCCGGCCCTCGCCTATCTGGCGCACGAGTCCCTCGGTAGCGTCTTCGGCAGCGCTTACGACGTCAGCACAATACTGATTTTGTGGTTTGCCGGCGCGTCGGCAATGGCCGGGTTGCTCAACATCGTCCCGCGGTATTTGCCGCGCTACGGGATGGCGCCGGATTGGACGCGCGCGATGCGACCGCTGGTGATTGTCTTCACGACCATCGCCTTTGCCATCACCCTCATCTTCAAAGCCGACGTGAATGCACAGGGTGGGGCGTATGCTACGGGCGTTCTGGTCTTAATAAGTTCGGCGGCGATTGCGGTGGCAGTTTCGGCGTTGCGTCGGAAGGAGAAGTTCTGGGGCTCAGCTTTCGCACTGATCGCGCTCGTGTTCGCTTATACGACTGTAGTCAATGTCATCGAGCGACCGGACGGTATAAAGATAGCTGGTTTCTTCATAGCACTAATCATCCTGGTTTCCTTTCTCTCACGAATTGCCCGCACGACTGAACTGCGAGTCGAGAGTATTGAGATAGACGAAACAGCGCAACGCTTCCTGGACGAGGCGGCGAGCCAGGGGACGATTCGCATTATCACCAACCGCCCCGAGGAGGGCGGCCCGGAAGAGTATCGGCGAGAAATAGCAGAGAACCGTCAGGATCACAATCTCTCGTCTCAAGATCCTATCCTGTTTCTCGAAGTGGAAGTATGCGACGCTTCCGACTTTGCCAATAAGATGAAAGTTGAAGGGATGGAGGTGGGCGGCTATCGCGTGCTGCGCGCGGAAGGGCCGGCTGTCCCCAATGCCATTGCTGCTTTTCTGCTCTATCTTCGCGATCGAACGGGAAAGATTCCGCAGGCGTATTTTCACTGGGGCTCGAAAAATCCAGTGGCCTACCTTTTCGACTACGTAGCTTTTGGACGAGGCGACACTGCACCGATGACCCGCGAAGTGCTCAGACAGGCCGAGCCGAACGAGGAAAAGCGACCTTCAATACATGTCGGCGGTTATTAAGTCCATCGATTACTGATTCGTAGTCGACTTGCTATCTTTTCTGGATCGATCCTTTGATTCTTCCGCACTATTTCGGCTTTGTGTGCTAGCGCACAGACCACGAATCTCTAGAGCCATACACTAGCCGCCGCCGCCGCCGCCGCTCTAGATCTGAATATGGCTGGAAGTAGTAATGACTGTTACCGACGTACGAGCGGTCTTAACTGGATCAGTCAATTCCGCAGCCACAAAGGCGAAAGCCGAGCAGATAGTGAAGGGTGTTCGAGGCGTGAAATCAGTCGACAATAAGATTGTCGTTTCGGGCTAGTATCACTAATTGGAAGAAGGAGAATTATGGCAGACAACGGGGGTGGTGGAAGCAGCGTTGGAATAGTCGCGATCGTGGTTATCTTTCTGATTGTCGTGCTCGCGGCGCTGTTTGTTTTTCGTGGACGCATCTTCAATCGTGGCACAAATGTCAATGTCAACGTAACGACTCCGTCAAGATAGGCAACAGTGGAGTCTGCAACTCGCCGGTTTATTCCGGCGCACAAGGAGAAATGTGATGGCTTATCAAGAACAGCAGACAGAAACAAAACGCACAGTAGTTGAAACGCCGAACGCGAGGCGTGAGGTAGTCCAAACGGAGGCCGTTCGTTATCCTGAGAGAAGCGGCATCTCGGGCGGGGCGATTGCCGCCATTATTGTCGGCGTGATTGCGCTTGCGGCGATCGTTGTTTACTTCGCTATGAATCGGCAGCAGGACGTCGCGTCACAATCGCCGCCGCAAACAACGATTGTGCAACAACCCGCCCAGCAACCACCAGTCATCGTTCAACAGCCTGCTCAAGCGCCAGTGATTGTCAATAATCCGCCGTCAGGCGGCCCAAACGCCGGCAATGTTCCGGACGGCTCGGCGATTCAAGCCGCAATCGACAAAAAGTTGAGCGACGATCCGAAATTTTCGTCGCTTGGTATCGTGGCTTCCGTGGCGAACGGCAAAGTCACGCTCACCGGCAGAGTCAAAACCGAAAGCTTGAAAGCGGAAGTGGAAACGGCAGTGCGGAATCTAAAGGGAGTAAAGGCAATAGATAATCAAATCATTGTCGGGTAACTTCGTTGGCACCGTCAATTCCGTGGCCATAAAGGCGAAGGCCGAGCAGTTGGTCAAAAAGGTTCGAGGCGTGAAATCGGTCGACAATAAGATTGTCGTTTCGGGCTAGTAAACCGTTCGTTACAGGAATAGCGGCCGCGGCGGGATGCCTTGATTCCAACTTTCGCAAAGCGAGCCCGTTCAATTTCTGCGTTCTTCGAATGGCGCGGCCTTAAGCAAAGGAGAGTGGAATTATGTTGTGGACAATACTGGTAATAGTGCTGATCTTGTGGTTACTGGGATTCATTGGTGGCATCGGTGGCAACCTGATTCACATACTGATCGTGGGTGGCTGTGATCATCTTGATCTTCAACCTGGTCTCTGGCCGGCGTTCGGTCTAAAGCGCGTATCCTGGCAGGAAAGACACGCAGAGGATGAAGAGTGGTTTTTGGCGAGATCAAGACCATTCTTCGAGAGGCTAAGAGGTGTCTGCAAGAGTCAAACGGCTCTGAACGCCGGCTACCAACTAGCGCATCTTAGAAAACCTTGGTAGAAGCTTTTGACGCTGAAAGGAAGAAAAATGAAGAATTCAAAACGTATAGTATCTGTGCTTTTCCTAGAAACTTTATTGAAGAAACTGAGCAGCGGGTCAAGCAAGCCTGCGCGCGCGCTCCTCACGCTAGCCCTTGCGAGCTCGAGCCTACTCATAGTCAACTCCGCTCACGCTCAAACTGCAACGCCAACTCCTGCTGCAACACCAACTCAAACTGCAACACCAACTCAAACTGCAACGCCAGCTCCTGCTGCAACGCCAACTCCTGCCGCGGCGCCAACGGGAAACGATAGCTCTGTAAGGAGCCCTACTAGCACGTCAACGGAAGTAAGGAGCCCTACTTCAACGTCAACGCAAGCCCATACGTCCGGCAACGTCACGGTAACGGGCGGGGCAGGCGCCGGCGCGAATACCACAGTCAATATCTACACCGACCCGAAGTCGGAGAAAAAGGGGCAGGGCGGTCTACTCAGCGAATGGGTGAACACGCTCGGTCAAACGGTACAGCGCACGGTCGACCCGACCGGCAATATCGTCGAACACACTCTCGACACCACGGGCAAAGCGCTGAATGACAAGACCGTTGGCCAAGTGCTCGATCTTCCGGTTATCAACCAGACGACGAACGCCGCCGGGCAGGCCGTGAAGCAGGTGCGCGACACCACCGGCGCGGTGGTGGAGTGCACGCTCGACAACACCGGCAAGATCATCAACACGCGCGTCGTGAGCGAAGCGACCGGCGCGTCGAAGACCGCCTCGAAGCCGGCGGAAAAGGGCCTGAGTAAATCTCCGAAGAAAAGTCGGAGAACAAGTCGGAGAAAACGGGCCAGAGGTACGGCAACGATTTCCGGCTTGCGTTTCGCAGTGCGCACATAATTCATACTAAGCAGAAGAGATGAACACCAAGCCGGCAGCCAAACTCATCAACGGGGAACGTACCGGCGCCAAAGGTCTCGGCGGACAAGTCCGCCGTCTAAACGTCGATTAATTGATATGTGTGTTAGCACCCCAGCTATTAAGCTTAGGATTCTCTGGTGCAATCAATACTCTGCGACGTGTGCAAGCAAGCCCGCCAATGGCCGCACGGACCCGCAAATCAAGATCTACCAGCGATCCGATTGAATTTGCGCCGCGTGTTTTGGCAACGCTACCCGGTTAACACGCGAGGCGTTCTTGGTGCAACCTTGAACGCCCATGTTTTCCAAATCCAATACCAGATAAGAGCGGCACACTTTGAATGACGCAACTTGAAAGACTGCAAAAGCACGGCATTCGCCGACTCAGAACGTCGGGGCGAGGCTTTCGTTACGCTGCCTCTAACGACGCAAAAGCCGGTCGCGAGGATCGGGCTCGGATCAATACTCTGCGAATTCCACCAGCCTGGACCGATGTCGCCATCAATCGATCTCCGGGCGGTTTGCTTCAAGCCGTCGGCATGGACGCTGCCGGCCGATGGCAGTATCTCTATCACGCGAACCACATCGCCCGAGGCGAGCGGAAGAAATTTGATCGGCTGTTGCAGTTTGCGCTAGCGTTGCCAAACATGCGCAAGGCTATCGCCCGTGAGTTGAGAAAGTCCGGACTCGGACGCGAACGAGTAATGGCCTGCATCCTGCGCATCTTGTCCACCTGCCTCATCAGACCCGGCAGCGAGGTCTATGCCAGCGAGAATGGCAGTTATGGAATTGCCACTCTCCGGCCCAAACACGGGACCCTTAAAGGGGATCTGGTCGCCTTCGATTTCAGAGGCAAGAGCCGGGTACAGCAGCATCAAGAGTTGAAAAATCGCCAAGTGGCCAGAG